>Ga0207747_1001341_pt1 | contig 17947 bp, 20 predicted proteins | sample HigsolmetaGSP11D_FD_184839 | JGI IMG/M metagenome (GOLD analysis project Ga0207747, IMG submission 184839) | High solid enriched microbial communities from the Joint BioEnergy Institute, USA - SP1-1-D (SPAdes) | ecosystem: Engineered > Bioreactor > SSF (Solid state fermentation) > Aerobic >...
TCGTTAATTTAGCTGATTTGTCGCGGACATTTAACATGTCGTTTATCCATAAACGAGACCGGAAACAACTGTTAATAATGACTGTGGAATTGAACGCAGATTTCAAGCAATTAGCTTCGGAATGGGTAACATTTGCAGAGGAACCAGGGGCAAATTTATCTATTCAATTTTCTTTAACAGATTCATTGAATGAAATATTGGAAAAACGAATTTTAAAGTTTTTTAAACAACGCCCTGCTTTAGATTTCTATTTTGAAGCATACAAGCAAGTCTTTTTAGATCAAAGAACCGTTCAAGTATACAAATTTAATAAAACTCGTTCGATTACCGAAAAGACGCTTGATGAAGTGCAATCAATAATCGAAAAAACAATCATGACTGGGCAATCGATTTATCAGATGTTACACCACTAAGTAACGGGACGAAATCGTAGGGGCGGACTTATATTCAAAGGATGGTTACAGTAATTTTTATGAGTGGAATGGTGAAATATGCGTATTTTGACTGCAAATCATTTAGAAAAAACAATCGGTGAAAAGCAAATCTTTAAAGATATTGCGTTTTCCATTGGTGAAAAGGAACGAATTGGTTTAATCGGTGTTAACGGAACAGGTAAATCAACCCTTCTTAAAATAATCGCTGGTATGGATGATTTGGATCAAGGTGAATTTACAAAACCTAATGATTATACCATTTCTATCTTGCTCCAAGATCCGATTTTAAATAATGATTTGACCATTTTGGAACAAATATTATCTCGTGATACGAAAATCAATCAAACGGTTCGAGCATATGAAACGGTCATAACACAGTTGAATCATGAACCGGAAAATAAGAAACTATTGAACCGGTTATTCGCCTTGCAAAAGAAAATGGATGAGCTTGGCGGATGGGATGTCAGCTCTCGGGCAAAAACGATGCTTACAAAACTTGGACTGACTGATTTTAATGAACCCATCAGTCATCTATCTGGGGGACAAAAAAAGCGGGTTGCTTTAGCAGAGGTTTTGATGGATGAAGCGGATCTTCTATTACTGGATGAACCAACAAACCATCTTGATTACGAGATGATCGGATGGCTTCAAGATGAATTTGCAAAGCATCCGGCTTCCATCCTGTTTGTCACCCATGATCGGTATTTTCTTGATGCCGTTTCGAATCGTATTTTCGAACTTTATCAAGGCTCTTTATATGAATATAAGGGCAATTATGCAAATTATCTTGAGGCAAAAGCAGCTCGCCAGGAAGAAACTGTGCGGCAACGAGAAAAGGCGGAGAATTTATATCGGAAGGAACTTGCTTGGATCAGGCGCGGTGCACAAGCGCGATCGACAAAACAAAAAGCACGGATTCAGCGGTTTGAAAAATTGGAAGAAGATATCCGTAAAAAGGGAAATATGCAAAATCTCGATATTGCTTTTAGTGGTACAAGACTAGGCAAAGATGTTATTGAAATAAAAGAAGCCTATAAAACATTCGGCAAGAAAACGATATTAAAGGGATTCGATCTGTTAGTAAAACCGGGAGACCGTATCGGCATTGTCGGACAAAACGGAAGCGGGAAATCGACTTTTTTAAATATAATTGTCGGAAAAGAGTTGCTGGATCAAGGGAAAATAACCATTGGTCAAACGGTTAAACTTGCCTATTATACGCAAGAATCCGTTGATATGGATGTCAATCAACGAATGATTGAATATATTCGGGAAACAGGAGATGTAATCCATACGAAGGAAGGTCAAACAATATCCGCCGCACAAATGTTGGAACGGTTTTTATTTCCGATGCATACCCATGGGACGGTTATTCGCAAGTTATCTGGTGGTGAACGGAGACGATTGTATTTATTAAAATTGTTAATGGAGGAACCGAATGTACTTCTGTTGGATGAGCCGACAAATGACCTTGACACGGAAACGTTAACTGTTCTGGAACAATTTTTGGAAGAATTCTCAGGTGTAGTCATTACTGTCTCCCATGATCGGTATTTTCTCGATAAAGTTTGTGATGAGCTGTTAATTTTTCAAGGCAATGGGGTGATTGATAAATACGTTGGCAGTTATACTGAATATTTACAAATGATTGCCGGTCAGCAGGAAAAAAACGTTAAAAAACCGGTCTCACCCAAAAAGCAAAATCCGCAAGAAAGTAAACCGACAAAAAAGAAATTGACGTTTGCAGAGAAAAAAGAATGGGAAGAAATTGATGGAAAAATAGCTGCAGCCGAAGAAAAATTAGCGCAAATTAAAAAGCAAATGGAAAGTGCCGGAAGTGATTTTTCTTTATTGCAGGAGTTACTGGTGGAAGAGGAAAAATGGAACAATGAACTCGAATATTTAATTGAACGATGGACCTATTTATCCGAACGGGCGGAAGGATAGAATAAACGACCGGTTTCTTCACATAACTTGTAGGGAACCGGTTGAAAGTTTTCAATTGAGTCATGTCTAGTGGTTTTTGTAGATAAGTCGAATATTTTGCGTAACGTGAACTTTCCGTATTAAGATAATAAAAAGATGGTAGAAAGAGGTGAATGTCCATGAAAATTAAAGCAATCGAGCCGACGCCAAGTCCACATACGATGAAAATTATTCTTAATGAAGAATTGCCAAAAGGAGCACGAAATAATTACCGTAAAGAAATGCTACATGAGGCACCAAAGGAAATTCGGAGCATTTTGGAAATTGAAGGTGTAAAAGGGGTCTACCATGTAGCAGACTTTTTGGCAATCGAAAGGCATCCGAAAGCCGATTGGAAACAAATACTACCATTGGTTCGTATATCTCTCGGTGAAGAATCAACTGAACAAGAAACTTTTCTTGGTCCCGATGAGCATTATGGGGAAATTCAAGTTTTTTTGCAAATGTTCAAGGGGATTCCAATGCAAATAAAAATGACGGACGGTCAAACAGAAAAACGTGTGGCCTTACCTGAAGAGTTTGTCCAGGCTATTACAAAGGCGCAATTGCCAGAGGATAATATTGTTTTTCTCAGAAAATGGGTCGATCACGGCGTTCGTTATGGTGATTTTGATGAAATCGGTCAAACAATTTTAGAAGAGATTGTCGCATCATACCCTCCAGAACGTTTGGCCACACTGGTTGAATCGGCTATACATCCCGAACGGTCTATTGGCCAGAAAAAATACCGGAAATTAACTTTACAAGATTTAGATCATTCTGATTGGAAAAAACGTTATCAACTCTTAGAACAAATGGAAGAACCGACATTGGCTGATTTACCTATTCTCGACAAAGCGTTGCATGACGAGAAACCGTCTATTAGAAGACTTGCAGTTGTATACCTTGGTATGATAAAGGATAAGAAAGTGCTGCCCTATATTTATCAAGGATTAAGAGACAAGACAGTGACAGTAAGACGAACAGCCGGCGATTGTTTGAGTGATCTTGGCTTTCCTGAAGCTCAGCAGGAAATGATCAAGGCTTTGAAAGATAAGAGCAAAATTGTCCGTTGGCGTGCTGCCATGTTTTTATACGAAACAGGGGACGAAAAAGCTTTGCCGGCATTAAAAGAAGCTGAAAATGATCCTGAATTTGAAGTGGCCTTACAAATAAAAATGGCCATTGAACGAATTGAGGGCGGAGAAAATGCAAGTGGATCGGTGTGGAAACAAATGACTGAGGCAAGAAAACAAAAGAACAGGTAGGACTTTTGCTTTTTAATGAAAGAAAATGTAAAATATTATACACTTAAAGCTAAATATGCATATGAGGAGGTTTTATTATGTCAATGGCATATGAAGAATATATGCGTGAACTTGTTAAGCCGATGCGTGAAGAATTAGTAGATGCCGGCTTTAAAGAATTAAAAACTGTCGAAGAAGTAGAATCGTTTATGGAAGGAGTCAGTGGGACGACCCTTGTTGTTGTCAATTCAGTATGTGGCTGTGCAGGCGGTCTTGCTCGTCCAGCAGTTACTTATGCAATTCAACATACTGAAAAAAAACCTGATCATCTCGTTACCGTGTTTGCTGGGCAAGATAAAGAAGCTACAGCAAAAATGCGGGAATATTTTACCGGTATTGAACCATCCTCACCTTCAATGGCACTTTTGAATGGAAAAGCTGTTGTCCACTTTATCCCACGACATGAAATTGAGGGCCATGCTGTTGAAGAAGTTGTTGACAATTTACTAACTGCTTTTGCTGATCACTGTTCATAGAGGTGACTCAATTTGCGAAGGATGCTTGCGAGTCCAAACTTCCGAAATCGTATCTTCATCTCAAGGAAAAAATGATACAGTATTACTACATGCGTTAAAGTTATTGTCCTTTTTTCAAGGTTGGATTGAACGATCGCCATATTTGCACATACTTTTTTGGTATGTGCTTTTTTTCAAAGATGGATAGAAAGTATAGCTATAATGACCAAGTTATAATATGATAGATAAAGAGAGTTCTTTAAAAATATTCTTTGAAACGGATAGATACTTTTACAAATCGAGAGGAAATCATTTTTGTAATAATCGGTGGCGGTGGTAAAAGGGAAAAACATGGTTCGTTAAATTCGGAATTATATGAATTGAATCATCTTTTTGAACAAAGTTTTTTAGGCTTTGAAAACATACGTGCTAGCAGCCGATTTAAAAACTTAATGAAAAACAAATATTTGGTAATCATGATTACTATTTGTTCTATCTTGAAGAATATTTTGCTGAGATCTTTGTTTACTTTTATACAAATAACGAAACAAAACATTGTTAAAAAAGGCGTTCCAAAAACATATACGTTTATCAAGAAATTGCAATAAATAAAGGTGGTCTATGATGAAACAATATCTCGAATTATGTAAACATGTGCTTGAAAACGGTGTAAAAAAACAAGACCGTACAGGTACTGGAACCATTAGTACATTTGGCTATCAAATGCGATTTAATCTTAAAGACGGTTTTCCGTTATTAACAACGAAAAAAGTCCACTTAAAATCGATTATCTATGAATTATTATGGTTTATTCAAGGTAATACTAATGTAAGATATTTACAAGAAAACGGGGTTCGTATTTGGAATGAATGGGCAGATGAAGACGGCAATCTCGGTCCAATTTATGGCCACCAATGGCGTTCATGGACGGGGGCAGACGGTAGAACCCACGATCAATTAAAGGAAGTAATTGAACAAATAAAGACGAATCCGAATTCCAGACGCCTCATCATTAGTGCATGGAATGTCGGTGACTTGGATAAGATGGCACTTCCCCCGTGTCATACTTTGTTTCAGTTTTACGTTGTCAATGGCAAACTGTCTTGTCAACTTTATCAACGTTCCGGTGACTTGTTTTTAGGAGTTCCGTTTAATATTGCTTCATATGCATTGCTCACGATGATGATATCCCAAGTATGTGACCTCGAACCCGGGGAATTTATTCACACATTTGGTGATGTCCATATTTATTTGAATCATATAGAACAAGTGAAATTGCAATTAACACGAGAACCCCGGGAATTGCCAACGATGAAAATAAATCCGAATGTCAAAAATATATTTGAATTTCAATATGAAGATTTTTCATTGGAAAACTATCATCCACACCCGCCGATCAAAGGAGTCGTAAGTGTATGATATCATTTATCTTTGCAATGGATCGAAACGGGTTAATCGGAAATAACAACGAGATTCCGTGGTATTTACCGGATGATTTGAAAAGATTTAAAAAAATAACGATGGGTCACCCTATCGTCATGGGAAGAAAAACTTTTCAATCCATCGGTCATCCGCTCCCCGGTCGTGAAAATATTATATTGACAAGAAATAAGAATGTATCTTTTAAAGGCTGTATGGTTTTTCATACACAGGAAGAATTGCTTGAATATTGTCGAAACCAAGATGGTGAAGTGTTTATCATCGGTGGTGCAGATATGTTTCACCTTTTCCTTCCTTATGTTGAAAAATTATATGTAACGAAAATCGATCAAGAATTTTCTGGGGATGTTTATTTTCCGGAAATCGATTGGTCTCTTTTTCAATTAGTTTCTAAGGAAAAAGGAAGAAAAGACAAAAAAAACCCTTATGATTATGAATATTTGCTTTATAAGAAATGCTAACCATGGGAAGAGGTGTGAAATATGTGTGGTCGATTTACCTTAACTGTTGATCTCCCATATGTAGTTGACTATTTTCGGTTACAGTCCATACCGGATCACTTTTCGCCCAGTTTCAATATTGCCCCTTCTCAATCGGTTTTAACGGCAGTTGAACAGAACGATGAAAGAAGGGCGGGGTATATGAAATGGGGATTGGTCCCGTTTTGGGTAAAACAACCGAAAAAGTGGAAACCATTGATTAATGCCCGTTCTGAATCGTTAACTGATAAATCAAGTTTCAAACATTTAGTAGAAAAAAAACGCTGTATTATTTTTGCCGATAGTTTTTATGAGTGGAAAGTGGAAAATGGTATAAAAACCCCGTACCGGATCATGAAAGCGGATGGGAAACCATTTGCCTTCGCCGCTCTTTGGGATCGTAATCGGGAAAGTGATACAGAATTAATTACTTGTGTGATTCTGACAACAAATGCCAATGAAAAAGTACGAAAGATTCATGAGCGAATGCCGGTTATGTTGGATAATGAAGAGGCATGGGAAACTTGGCTGAATACAAAGGAATACCCATATTTAAAAGCAAAGGAGCTTCTGAAACCTTTTCCAATAGAAGAACAGAAATTATATGTCGTCTCAAGTCTTGTAAACTCGCCTAAAAATAATACTAAAGAATGTATTCTCCCTGTATAGCAAAAATATATTAAAAGGATGTGGATTTTAATGTCTATTAAAATCGTTACCGATTCTACAGCGGATTTAACTGTTGAAGAAGCCGAGCAATATGGCATTCATATTATACCACTAAAAATTGATTTAAATGGAAAAACGTACTTAGACCGAGTTGATATTACACCGTCAGAATTTATGGAGGAGATGAGAAAGTCAGAGGAATTGCCAAAAACGTCTCAACCTTCATTTGGAACGTTTACGGAATTATATGAACGCCTAACTGCTGATGGAAGTGAAGTACTATCGATTCATTGTGCTAGCCCGTTAAGCGGAACGGTTCAAACGGCACAGTCGGCGGCAGACCAATTTGACGGGAAAGTAACCGTTGTCGATTCATTATATATTTCCAGAGGACTTGCCTTTCAAGTACTTGAAGCTAGTAAATTAGCGAAATTAGGAAAGTCGATAAAAGAAATTTTGCATCGAATAGAAGAAGTTTGTCAACATACGAGGTTATTTGTCGTTGTGGATACGTTAGAAAATCTAATTAAAGGTGGGCGAATCGGAAAGGGAAGAGCACTCATCGGTTCTCTTTTACACATTAAACCGATCGCAGCACTTAAAGATGGGATGTACTCACCAGTAGCAAATGTCCGTAATTATAGTCAAGTTATTAAGCATTTAGTAAAAAATTTCAAGGAAGATGTAGATGGGAAACATATTAAAGGTATCGGTCTTGCTCATGCTGATGGATTGGAACTGGCGACACGGTTAAAAGAAAGACTTCAGGAGCTCTATGAAAATCTAGAGATAAAAATTTTAGAAACGACTCCGATTGTCAGTACGCATACCGGACCTGGCGCAATTGGTTTCACTTATTTTGCCGAATAATCGAATTTGATTTACAAAAATTTGCAGGAAACCGGCTTAAATCTATTAGGCTGGTTTTCTAGGTTTATCGGTTTGAAGCATAAAAACATTTAATTCCATTTTTATCGTTTATAATATTTCCGTTTGTTTTTTTGGTTTGGTACAATATTGCCAAGGACAGGGGGGATCATGTGAGAAACACTCGTATTCTAGTATTGTTGGCTTTTATGTTAATTATTTTAAATGCTTGCAATTCAGCAACCATTAAAAATGGTGTCGAGTGGCCGATTGAGGACTTTAATTATACAGATCAAGATAACAAGCCGTTTGGTTTGGCGGAATTAAAAGGAAAGGTATGGGTGGCTAATTTTATTTTCACAAATTGTGAAACCGTTTGTCCGCCGATTACGGCAAATATGGCTCGGATTCAGAAAATGATTGAGGAAGAAGATTTGGATCAGGTTGAATTGGTTTCTTTCAGTGTCGACCCGGAAGTAGATCAGCCTGAGGTATTAAAAGCGTTTGCAGAAAATTTTACTGAGGATTTACATAATTGGCATTTTCTTACAGGCTATGTACAAAAACATATTGAACAATTTGCTAAAAAGAACTTTAAAACCCAAGTATATAAACCGGAAGATAGTGATCAAGTGATTCACGGAACGGACTTGTTTTTAGTCAATCAAAAGGGGATCATTGTAAAATATTATTCGGCACTAGATGTTCCATACGAAGAATTATTATCTGATATTCAAATTTTATTAAAACAAAGCGATTAATGGCATGCGGCATCTTGCTGCATGTAATTTTTTCATGTTATAAACTATAACAATGATTTTTGGCAATATAAAAATGCGGGAAAATACAATGAAAATAAACTATTCATAAAATAGCAAAAAAATCGTTTAACCCTCTATCTTTCAAGTCTTTCTTCCTTGTATTTAAATTCGCTTAAGTAGTTGCCTTCCTTTAAAAATGTTAAACGTAATTTTCACCGTACAAGGCATATTTGAGAAAGATTATTGAGAGTCCGCAAAAAATACGAAATACTATTTTCATCGTACGGTGTCTATTCAAGAAAGAAAATCTGTTTCATTGCCGGACGCTCGGGAAAAGGATGTGGATAAATATGGTGTCAAGATTAGTTGGTACTTTTTCAATGGTCCCGAGGGGTTCTCATGGACAGTTTGAACAGAATAACCCTCAATTTTGTCCAATTGTGCCAGTCCTATAGATATTTTTTGAATCCAGATATGCATAAAACTTTTCTCTATTATAAATATGATATAATGTATATACAATTTTATTAAACTAGTACAAGTAGGTGAAAAGGTTGAAAAAGATCACCTTCACAATAGTTGCAGTTGTGTTGATTGCCACTTTCGGTTATCTCATGTTTTCCACGCATGCAAATTCTGTATCAAATCAACCGCTCAGGGAAATCTATTCCAATAATAAAAAAGCGAAATTGCCCGTTGATTTTATCCCGTCAACCTTGCATGTTACAGCAATTGGTGATTCATTGACTCAAGGTGTTGGCGATACGACGAATCAAGGTGGGTATTTAAAATATTTACAGGAAGACTTGGTCGCATTAAAAGGGGTTAAAGACGTGCAAGTTTCCAATTTTGGCATTAAAGGTCAGCGATCAGACCAGTTATTGCAACGGCTCAAAATGAATGAGGTTAAGGAGTCAATTAAAAAGGCAGATATGGTATTTATCACAATCGGTGGAAATGATATCATGAAAATTGTCAGCAATCATTTTCCAAATTTACAAGTAGATCAATTTGAAACAGAATTAGTTAGTTATGAAAAACGGTTAAACACAATATTTTCGGAAATTGCGGCCGAAAATCCGGATGCAACCATTGTTTTGATCGGGTTATATAATCCATTTTCGGAATGGTTTCAAGAGATTAAAGAATTTGATGCCATTATTGAAGACTGGAATACAGCGGCCCGGGAAGTTGTTGAGCAATATGATCATGCGATATTTGTCAACGTATCACAAATTTTCGCCAATCCGGATGAAAATTTATTATATGAGGATCATTTCCATCCGAACAATAAGGGATATGAACGGATTAGCAAAAAAGTATTCTCAACTATTCTAAAACACAATGACTTAAAAAAATGGGATTGATGGAAAAGGAGGTTATTAATGAATAAAAAGTTTCCGTGGAAGACTGCATTTTTTACATTGCTTGTGATAAATATAGGTATGATCATTTTCTTTTTTATAAGTGCTTTTCTTCCGACAGGTGGTGATTCACTTACCGGTGAAAATGGAGTGTCTAAAAAAACTCAGGCAAGACTAACGGTTATGGCAAACAAAAAGGACTTAAATATTTTGATTAACGATTTTATTGAAAAAGAGAATGCGGATAGTCCGATTGATTATAAAGTGAAATTAAATGACGAAGTGGAATTATATGGAACATTACCGATTTTTGATCAGAATGTTGAAATGAAATTAACCTTCGAACCAAAAGCACTGGAGAATGGTGATTTGATTTTATCGCAAAATACGATCTATATCGGGAAATTACAACTTCCGTCAAGATATGTAATGAATTTTATCAAAAATAATTATCATTTTCCAAAGTGGGTGGAAATTTTCCCAAATGAAAAAATGATTTACATCCATTTAACAGATATCGAATTGAAAAATCAATTACACATTCATGCCAATACCTTTGACCTAAAAAATGATGATATCTCATTTTCCTTGTTTATTTATTAAAGAATACTCGGGCGTCTGAGCCTTTATAGGCAACCAAAGAGCCGTCGTTCAGCGAAAAAACATTTTCGCTTACTTATGCTACCGAAGTCTTTCTAGTCACCGAAAAAATAAAAATTTTTTCGGCTGCGACGTATTTCCGTGAAGCTTTCCTTGTTCACCGAAAAAATATAAAATTTTTTCGGCTGTGATGTATTCCCGCGAAGCTTTCCTTGTGCATTTATGCGTTAGGGAAGTAGGAATTGAAAAAATTTTTACTTCCCTATTAGCTAAGAAAAGCGCAGATATTTTGCGCTTTTCTACTATACTTACAAAACCCGTAATCCTTTTGGATAAAGGTTTTTGATCCATCCGTTTGATTCTTTCCCCCAACCGAGTGGAAATCCGTTAATTGTCATCAATACCCAGCCTTTAAATTGCCCTGTTCCTTTCAATGTTTCCCCCTTTAAATATCGCTGCCAATCCTCACCTTCTAAAGACAAATCCATTGTTTGCCGAGATTGTTTTTTCATTAAGGCAAGTGCGAGGGCATGGTTTGGCTCAAATCGATTTTTCTTTAATTCTCCTAGGTGGAGTCCGGCACGTAACACTTTTAATCCGCTTAAGTCCGGACATTCCTCGGGAAGCGAATGAATGACAGACCCAAATACATGTAAATTTTTCCAGTCCACCTGTTGCAAATATTCCCTTTCAAATAAAAAATAGTCCTTCCAATCTTGTTTTTTCTTCGATTTGAATGATTTCGTCGGACTTTCTGGAGTTATGGAAGTTTTTATGAGCTTGGCCGCAAAATGACCTTCTCCCTTTAATTTATGCGGCCAAAGTCGAGCACATTTTTCCACATCCGATAGCCCGGATTTTGTCCATTCAGGACGGCCACCTTCGATTCCATACCGTTTTTCGATTGTTAACAATTCCATGTCCGGATATTTGTTAAGAAATGTTTCAATGACTTGTTCATTTTCTTCCGGGGAGAACGTACAGGTGGAATATACGAGAATTCCGTTTTCCTTTAACATTTGATAGGCGGAATCAAGAATCTCCAGCTGTCTTTCCTGGCAAAGTTCTACATGTTCCTGGCTCCAATATTGCCTTGCTTCCTCGTCTTTCCGGAACATACCTTCTCCCGAGCATGGAGCATCAAGTAAAATTTTGTCAAAATATACCGGAAAATGCTGTGCAAGTCGCTTTGGTGTTTCATTTGTGACGACTGTATTTGTTAATCCAAACCGTTCGATATTTTCCGAAAGTACCTTTGCTCGTTTTGAATGGATTTCGTTTGCAATGAGTAAACCTTTACTTTCCATGCAACTGCCGATTTGGGTCGATTTTCCGCCTGGTGCCGCACATAAATCTAGCACTTTGTCAGTTGGTTTTGCATCAAGCAGTTGTGCTACTGCCATAGCACTCGGTTCTTGTATATAATAAAGACCAGCTCGGTGGTACGGATGTTTTCCTGGTTCAACTTGTTGGAAATGATAATAGTATCCGTTATCGGTAAAAGGGATTTTTTCAATCGAAAATGGACAGATGCTTTCCCACTGTTTGGTTGTAATTTTTAATGGGTTTAGACGAAATCCCGCTGTTCGTTCATCTTGATAAGTCTTTATAAACTTTCCAGCTTCTTCTTTAAGTAAATCTTTCATTTTTGTAATAAAAGTTTCTGGTAATTGAATAGACAATATTGTTTCTCCTTTCAAAACCATCAGGACGAGTATTCTAAAGATATATTAACAAAATAAGATAAGGAAGGAAACAACAGTTGCACTGGCCATACCGTTTTTTTACTGCATAGAAAGGAAAAAATAACGAGAAATACGTAACACATGCAAGCAAACGAATATTTTTACACGTTGACAACATTTTTGCTAAAATATAAAGAACCAAAATGCATGAGAGAGGGTGGTAAAATGACAAGCGATAAATATGAGCAGGCAATTTTTGCTGGGGGTTGCTTTTGGTGTATGGTAAAGCCTTTTGATCAATGGCCGGGTATTAAGAAAGTTGTATCCGGTTATACGGGAGGAGTTGTCCCAAACCCGACTTATGAAGAAGTTTGTCAAGGGACAACAGGTCATTATGAAGCGGTCCAAATTACTTATGATCCGTCCATCATATCTTATGAACAATTACTCGATATTTTTTGGCAACAAATTGATCCGACTGATCCCGGCGGTCAGTTTTATGATCGAGGGCAATCCTACCAGACCGCAATCTTTTATTTGAATGATGAACAAAAGCAAAAAGCGGAACAATCAAAACAAGCATTAGAAGAAAGTCGGCGCTTTCACAAACCAATTGTCACAAAAATTTTACCTGCAACCGATTTTTTTGAAGCAGAGGAATATCATCAGAACTATTACAAAAAAAATCCTGACCATTACAATCGATATTTTATTGGTTCGGGAAGAGCGACATTTATTGAAAAACATTGGAGGGATAATGAATGACATCATCAAAGGATGAGTTAAAGAAAAAACTCTCACCGCTTGCCTATGAGGTAACCCAGAACAATGGAACGGAGCCACCATATCAGAATGAATATTGGGACCACTTTGAAGAAGGAATTTATGTAGATGTTATTTCTGGAAAACCGCTTTTTAGTTCAAAAGATAAATATGATGCCGGGTGTGGTTGGCCGAGTTTTACAAAACCGATTGATGATGGAGAAATAATTGAAAAGATGGATACGAGCCATCATATGATTCGTACAGAGGTTCGAGGGAAGACGAGTGATGCCCATTTAGGACATGTATTTCCAGACGGACCGGGACCAACTGGATTACGATATTGTATGAATTCAGCTGCCTTACGATTTATTCCAAAGAAAGATTTGGAAAAGGAAGGATACGGACAATATAAAAAATTGTTTGATTGACATGAAAAAATCAAGATAGTAATTGGTTAGAAAGGACAAATTTTTAGGAAGGAAAGGCAAATGGCAAAATCATTTTATCATTTCTTAATGAGATATCGTAATCCCGGGGCAAAGGATGAATTGGCGAAATTTGCACATGATGCATTTCATGATCACGGTTTTCCGAAGAGTTCAACCGACTATGATGAGTTAAGTCGCTATTTGGAAATGAACGGTGACTATTTACCATCAATGACAACTTTTGATCGGGCATGGGAGTTATATAAAGAAATAGAAGATAAATGAATTGTAGGGTGATTGGAATGAGTAGAAATGATTCAAAATTCCGATCCCCTTTTTGTAAGCTAAGTGCATGTTTAAAAAATGGAAAACGGCTGACGATTCTTTATCCCATCTTAATGACGAGTCAAAACTCCTACCTTAGTTTGCAATGAGAAAAGGTAGTGAGGGGGTCCTTGCATCGTCCAGCCATCAGTGGAGATAAAGAACATCCCTTTGAAGGGGCTATCCCTTATTTAGTGGTAATGCCTATTGTCCTCAAATCTCGTTCTTGTTTCATCATGATTCCTCCATGCATATAATAGAGAAACAGCGAGAAAGTGAGGGATAGGGGGCGTGTCGAAACATGAGCAACCAAAGTTTCATATAGGTGATCGGGTGGCAATCGAACAAAACGGCTTGATTACGGAAATCAACAAAATTTACCAAATTGGTGGGGAATGGTTTTATCAAGTCAAGGACAGTCACGATTTGTATTTTGAAAAGAATTTGTTGGCCTGGAAAGATCATAACAAAAACATGATTTTACAGAAACAAGAAAATGTTCAAATCGATTACCGTTTTCAGTTTGGGGATATTGTTCGGGTTAAAGGTTACGGGCAAGATTTATTTGTTATTATCGGCTTTCGGGCAGAAATATGGAGATACAAAGATTCAGCATGGGAAGATTTTATTTATGAATGTTCCCGTCTATATGATGGAGCTTGGATTGAAGCGGGAGAAGATGAGCTAACTTATATAACAAATGAGGAAAATGCCAAGAAATTATTGAATACCAACAAGCAGCAGGGAAAAAAGAGTCCTTTATTAATCACATCGCAAAAAATGCAAAATCGTAAACAGGATATGGAAAATATTGATTCTTTACTTGATCTTTATAATGATTATCAATATTTATATTTAAATTTTGGAGAGTCCGGATATCAAAAAAAGATGAAAGAAATCTTGAAAAAATTAGAGGCATTGTCTAAACACCGTTTCCAAAATAATGAATAGTACGTAACCTGCATCCGTGGAGAGCTATTCCCACGGATGGTTTAGGTGAACCAATTGGACGCATGCGGACAGTTCATTCCCCACCTTTAATCATTTTTCATCTACCCTTTCCTTTTTTCAGCTGAGTAAATATCTTTTCCATGTGCTTCCTGTTCTGCGATTAGAAGTTCTTTAGGAATATTATTTTTTTTCTTTGGCTGATTTATTCGGTTTCGGTGTTTTTTACCCAAGTGTTATCCCTCCATTAAAATAATTCTTTCGCTCTTATGATTGATTGTTTTATTGATAAATATCCTAATTATTATTGGAAAAATTCAACATTGCCTCTTTTAATATGGTATATTGAATGTGTTAATAATAGTATTGGATCATTAAAGGAGGATTTTTAGATGAGTACGCATATAGGTGCAAAAGAAAAGGAAATTGCTGAGACAATATTATTACCGGGAGACCCGTTACGTGCGAAATATATTGCCGAGAACTTTCTAGAAAACTCGGTCTGTTATAATGAAGTCCGTAATATGTTAGGGTTTACGGGAACCTATAAAGGAAAAAGAGTATCCGTACAAGGAACAGGAATGGGTATCCCATCAATTTCAATCTACATAACCGAACTGATGCAAAGCTATCATGTTCAAAATTTAATCCGTGTTGGTACATGCGGGGCGATTCAAAAAGATGTGAAGGTACGTGATGTTATTTTAGCCATGTCGGCCTCAACAGACTCACAAATCAATCGGAAAATTTTTGGTGGTGCGGTAGATTATGCGCCAACAGCAAATTTTGAGTTGTTGAAAAATGCTTACGATGCCGGAATTCAAAAAGATTTACATCTCAAAGTTGGAAATGTGTTCAGTGCCGATCTATTCTACGATGATTATGCTGAACACGAAAAATGGGCAAACTATGGTATATTAGCTGTTGAAATGGAGGCAGCCGCACTTTATACATTGGCTGCAAAATTTGGGCGGAAAGCATTAGCCATCTTGACGGTTAGTGATCATATTTTAACCGGTGAAGCAACATCGGCCGAAGAAAGACAACTAACTTTCAATGATATGATCGAAGTTGCTTTAGAAGCTGCTATTCAATAATTCATGTTTTGTTTAAAAAACAGGCCTGTTTAGCAATATCGGTTTTCATGTTGAAATTCAATCAGATAAAATATATTGATAGGAGTGTTCTGATTGGAAAACCGGTTATTGCATAAACAGGCTTTTTTGCCAATAAGCATAGATCATTTTCCACAATAGGAAAGATCAAAAATATACATAAGGAGTACTTTCACAAACCATTGCAAACAAAAGCAACGCCACTATATGGGGAATACTGGTAATTATAAGAAAAATAAATGCATCTGTTCAAGGATTCCAGAGAGTGATAAAATGATAAATGTTGAATATAAGGGAAATAGGTGAGAAAATGAATGAGAATGTTTATAATACCAGTATTGACCGGATTGCTACTAATAACGAGCTGCTCGCATAATGATTTAACCGAAGAAAATAAGCAAAGTAACAATAATCATCAGGCAAATGAACAAACTACCGAAATTGACAAGTCAAACCAACCAAAAAATACTAATGAGAATGATAGCAAAATAATATTGAAAAAAAAGTATTTCAACATCGTTGCAGAACAAGATGGAAAAGAAGTTATTCAAAATGTCGATAATCTATTAATTCTTGTAAACAAACAATCCGCCTATCTGCCAGCAGATTATGTTCCGGCTGATCTTGTCCGCCCAAATGTTCGGTTTTCTTTTGGAAATGAAGATATAGAAAAAAGCTATTTAAAGGAAGAAGCTGCTCGTGCTATGGAAAAAATGTTTCAACAAGCTGAAACTGAAGGGATTACACTATATGCTGTATCCGGTTATCGTTCCTATAAGCGACAAACGCAAGTATTTCAAAGGGAAGTTGAAACAAAAGGTGAAGAAAAAGCAATGGAAGCTGTTGCTATCCCGGGACAAAGCGAACATCAAACCGGACTGGCTATGGATATTTCGGCAGAAAGCGTAAAGCTTGACTTAGTGGAATCCTTTGAAAATACCCCTGAAGGCAGATGGCTGAAGAAAAATGCCCATAAATTCGGTTTTATCTTACGCTATCCCAAAGGAAAAGAAGCAATTACCGGATATCAATATGAGCCTTGGCATTTTCGCTATGTAGGAGAAGAAATGGCTAAAATAATTTATGAAAACGATTGGACATTGGAAGAATTTTTCCAAAATGCAAAAGCCGTTTAGATATTGAACCGTGTAATATTTCGTATTGAAATATATCTGCAGTTCTATTATTGAGTTTTGAAAGTGGTGAGAATGAAGTGGATAACGGTGAAAAAATAGAAGAGAAAAATACCGAAAATAAAACGGATTCTGTTGTTCCAAATAAATACATGAAAATAAAGAAATTCCATTTTATTATAATAATTTTCCTAATCGTAATACTTACAACAGGAATGACCGCATTTGTTCTTTCCTTTGGGGATGAAAAAGTTGTTGAAAAGATTCAAATTCAGGATCGGAAAGATTTTACAAAACTTTATGAAACATTTGAAAGTATCAAAGCCAATTATATTCATAAAGTGGATGATAAAAAATTAATAGAAGGGGCCATTAACGGAATGGTGGAATCTCTAGGGGACCCATATTCGGACTATATGACAGCCAAAGAAACAAAAGAATTCAATGAAACCATTTCGTCTTCTTTTGAAGGCATCGGCGCCCAGGTTGAACAAAAGGATAATAATATTGTTATTGTTGCTCCAATTAAAGGCTCACCGGCCGAAAAAGCGGGGCTTAAAGCTAATGATGTCATCCTTGAAGTGGATGGAAAAAGTATTCAAGGAATGACTTCCAATGAAGCTGTTTCTTTGATTCGCGGTAAAAAAGGAACGAAGGTTAATTTGAAAATTTCCCGTCCGGGGACTTCTGAGCCAATCGAATTAAATATCACTCGTGATGTCATTCCAGTCGAAACTGTCTATGGCGAGATGCTGGACGGTCAGATTGGGAAAATACAGATCACTACGTTCTCTGAACGGACCTATACAGAACTCGTATCACACATCAATGAGTTGAAAAAGCAAGGAATGAAAGGGCTAATTTTAGATTTACGCCAAAATCCTGGAGGCTTATTGGATCAAGCAATTGACATATCCAGTTTATTTGTACCAAATGGAAAAGTCATCTATCAAATGGAAAAAAATGATGGAAAAAAAGTCCGTCAATTATCAAATCAGAAAGAACCTTTTGATATTCCTTTAGTTGCTGTTGTTGACGGTGGAAGTGCGAGTGCATCGGAAATATTAGCTGGCGCTTTGAAAGAATCAGCAGGGGTACCAATTGTCGGTGAAAAGACTTTTGGAAAAGGAACTGCACAAACGGCTGCAAGTTACAATGACGGTTCTAGCTTGAAATTGACGACCGGAAAATGGTTAACACCGAGCGGA
>Ga0207747_1001343_pt1 | contig 17899 bp, 14 predicted proteins | sample HigsolmetaGSP11D_FD_184839 | JGI IMG/M metagenome (GOLD analysis project Ga0207747, IMG submission 184839) | High solid enriched microbial communities from the Joint BioEnergy Institute, USA - SP1-1-D (SPAdes) | ecosystem: Engineered > Bioreactor > SSF (Solid state fermentation) > Aerobic >...
CCGGAGGTCTTCATCCCGGCATTCGCGCGGGCGGCCCTGCAACCCCAACCAGCGATGCCGCCCGCGCTGGCGCCACGACCATCATTGCACTAACAATCAAATTGGACCCGTCCGTGGGGGCCGATCACGATCGCGCCACGTCGGCGAAATCGAGAATCCGAAAGAATAGTTTTGATAATCAGTACCTTGCGCGATCATGGCAGAAAAATTTTCCCATAGCGGTTGTCATCACTCTCAAGATCTTTATTTTGCCAATGCGCGCCCGGAACGATTAGCCGGGATAAATCTTTAAGGAGGTGCAGGGATCTAGTTCTGAAGATCCAATTGGAGGTTACCTTTGAACACCATCATTACATCTAATGCGGAAGGCCTTTTCTCAAAAGGACTGAAAGTTGGTGCAGCAATCGGCGCCATCATCTTGGGTCTCACCGCGGGGGCCCAGGCGCAATCCACATTGGAAAAGGCAAGAAACGAGGGAGTTATCCGCATCGGATTTGCCAATGAAGCTCCCTATGGGTACGCCACACCCAGCGGCGAACTCACCGGTGAAGCTCCAGCCGTGGCCAAGGAAATCTTCTCCCGCCTGGGCATCGAGAATGTGGAAGGGGTGCTGACCGAGTTCGGCTCGCTGATCCCCGGCTTGCGCGCCGGCCGGTTTGACGTGATCGCGGCCGGCATGTTCATTACCCCGGAACGCTGCGCCCAGATCCAGTTTTCCGAGCCGTCCTACGGCATCGGCCAAGCCTTCCTGGTACCGGAGGGCAATCCCAACAATCTTACCGACTACAGTTCGATTGCCGAAAACCCCGAGCTGAAGCTCGCGGTACTCGCCGGTGGCGTGGAAGCGGGTTACGCGGAACAGTCCGGCGTGAGCCAGTCACAGCTCATGATCCTTCCCGATCAGGCGAGCCTGGTGAACGCAGTCCGGTCAGGCCGCGCCCATGCGGCAGCACTGACCGCGCTGTCCATCAAGCAGATGGCTGACGCCAATGACGGCGTCGAATCCACCGAACCATTCGGTGACGTTGCAGGCCAGTCCGTGGTCGGTCATGGCGGTTTCGGATTCCGCCCGGACGACACCGAGCTCTACGAAGCGTTCAACGAAGAACTGAAGAAGTTCGTAGGCACGCAAGAGCATATCGAACTCGTGAGCGAGTTCGGTTTCGGTGAGGGCTTCATGCCCACCAAGACGACGGCTGAACTCTGCGCCGGCGAATAAGGAACGTTTCTCAATGAAGTGGAGTTTCCGCTAGCGCAAGCTGGCGGAAACGCAGTTCCATGCCTTTGAAATCAATAATCGTTACAGCAATTGTTGCCTTTGCTGCGGGTCTCGTCTTCGCGAGCTTCGCAGGCTATGAACTGTTCATTCCCGGCCTGCTCGAAGGTACGTGGATAACCATTCAGATAACCGTGGGCGGCGCCCTGTTGGCAGTCGTCGCGGCTTTCATCGCGGCGCTGGCCAGGATGTATGGACCCGCGCCCATTCGCTGGCTTGCGAGCGCCTACATCGAAGTTTTCCGCGGCACATCCGCTCTCGTCCAGCTGTTCTGGCTCTTCTTCGTGCTTCCCCAGCTCGGTGTCACGCTCAGTCCGATGACGTCGGCCATCCTCGCTCTTGGCCTCAATATCGGCGCTTACGGTGCCGAGGTGGTGCGCGGCGCGATCAACGGCGTCTCGCGTGATCAGTGGGAAGCGACCATTGCGCTCAACATGAGCCGTGGACTGGCGCTGCGCCGCATCATCCTCCCGCAGGCTTTCGTCGCAATGATTCCGCCCTGGGGGAACCTCTTCATCGAACTTCTCAAGTCCACCGCCCTCGTCTCGCTGATCACGATTTCGGACCTCACATTCCGGGCCCAGCAGATGAATCAGGCAACGTTCCGCACCCTGGAGATCTTCACGCTGGTGCTATTCATCTACCTGGGCATCTCGCTGCTGATCACTTTCGGCATGCGAGCCCTCGAGCGCGTCGCCACGGGCGGCATTGTCAGAGGCAGGGCAAGCTGATGTTCTGGGATTGGGATTACGCCTTCGACGTTCTGCCGGTTCTGGCCAAAGCTTCGATCGTCACCATTCAGGCAACCTTGGCTGGTTTCATCCTGGCCCTGGTGCTGGGCCTGGTTTTCGCCATCATGCGCATGTCGCGCAACAGGGCCGTCACCGGCGCTACAACGGCGGTGGTCGAGTTCATCCGCTCGACGCCGCTTCTGATCCAGATCTTCTTCATCTACTTCGTGCTCCCGGAGTTCGGCATCGTGCTGGACGCATTTCTTGCCGGAACGCTGGCGCTGGGCATTCACTATGCAACCTACTGCTCGGAAGTCTACCGCGCCGGCATCGAAGCCATTCCGCGCGGCCAGTGGGAAGCGGCAACCGCGCTCAACCTGAGTCCGGCGACGACGTTCAAGGACATCATCATCCCGCAGGCGATCCCGCCGGTGGTGCCAGCGCTCGGCAATTATCTGGTGGCGCTTTTCAAGGAGACGCCACTGCTTTCGGCAATCGCCGTGCTGGAGCTGATGCAGACAGCCAAGATTCTCGGCTCTCAGAACTTCCGCTACATCGAACCCATCACGCTGGTGGGTGTTTTCTTCCTCATCTTCAGCCTGATCGCTTCGGCCGCCATCCGATACGCCGAGCGCAGGCTCTCAACCATCGGCAAGCGATAATGAACGACATGACCTCCAGTCCCCTTTCGCCGACCGCTTCAGATACGCAGGAGCCAATGGTGCGCTTTTCCGGCGTCACCAAACGGTATGGTGACCTGACGGTCCTCGACAACCTCGACCTCGATGTTGCGCCACAGGAGAAGGTAGCCATCATTGGCCCTTCCGGCTCCGGCAAGACAACGGTGCTGCGCATGCTCATGACGCTGGAGCCGATCGACGAAGGAGTCATCTATGTGGACGGCAAGCCGTTGACGCATATGGAAAGCAACGGCGGGCTCGTGCGAGCCAACGAGAAATACCTGCGCAGCGTCCGCGGCAACATCGGCATGGTCTTTCAGCACTTCAACCTGTTCCCGCACATGACCGTGCTGCGGAACTGTACCGAAGCGCCGATCAACGTGCTCGGCCTGTCAAAGGCGGAAGCCGAGGAACGGGCAGTCGAACTCCTGGAACTGGTCGGGCTTGGCGACAAGCTCGGCGAATACCCCCAGCGGCTTTCGGGCGGGCAGAAGCAGCGCGTGGCGATTGCACGTGCGCTTGCGATGCGGCCCAAGGTTATGCTGTTCGACGAGGTGACATCTGCGCTCGACCCGGAGCTCGTCGGCGAGGTGCTGAATGCCATCCGGATGCTCGGCAAGCAGTTCCAGCTGACGATGCTGATGGTCACCCACCAGATGGGTTTCGCCAAGGAGTTCGCCGACCGCGTTTGCTTCTTCTACGAAGGCAAGATCCATGAGGAAGGTCCGCCGGAGGAAATCTTCAACTCGCCGAAGCGGGAACGCACGCAGCAGTTCCTGAGTGCGGTGCTGGAAGCGGGATAGGGTTACCGCGCCTCCGCGCGTTTCGGGAGCGTACGGCGAACAACGAGTCATCTCTCCCGGAGCGCCGGAATCGCCGCGCCAACAAGGCGGGCGAACAGAAACAGCATGCAAGACGGGTAGATCATCTGCCCGCCTTTTCATTCCGCTGCCCTCCAGGCGTTGGCGCTATTCCAAAGGGCAATGACCCGATTGGTCTGGGGTTTACCCCCCTACCCGCTCCTCCGTCATGCTGATTGCCGGCCACCCATAAATCAGCCCACACCTTAAGCATTACTGCCTTCACGATGAGCATTTACGGCCAGAAACACCGAAACTTTTGAATAAAATTTATGCGTCTCTGAATATAGATTGCACAATAAATGGATACTATCCAAAAGCCTGATGCTCAGGACGAAAATTTAATGTGACTCCGATGAAACTTTCTGATCTCATTCTACAAGTTGCGGTTGTCCTGCTTGGCATGACTGGGGGCGACGATGCGCATCGGGAGACTTTATCTTGGCACGCTTGAACTCCTCTTAAGCTCTACTGCACTTACAATCCCCTTCAGTTCACCAGTATCTGCAGCCTGCACACCCAGCGACGATGACGAGACGATCTATTGCCAGGGAGAATCAAACGTCCTCTACGGCAACACGTACACCAATATGCAGATTACGAATGTCCCTTCCTCTTCGTCCGGACCGTTCATCCTGGGGTGGGTAGGCGACAGTCCGGACGGCAATGGTGTGCCCGGCGGCGATGCGAATTATGTGACTTTGACGTTTGACGGTACAGGCAGCACCATTTCCGGTACCCAATACAACATCAGCTCGCCACACGCTGTCGTCGCCGTCGATTCCACCGGAGGCGATGGTTCAAGCGGCAATCACGATACCAACGATGGCGATGCGAAATCCTGGGACGGCGGAGATGGCGGCAATGCATTTGATGCAACGATAGTCTTCTCCGCCGGCACCATCACCGTCACCGATGAAACCGATGACATGGGTGACCTGTCACTGATAACGGCTTTGTCCATCGGAGGGAACGGCGGTCCCAGCAACGATGCCCATTCAGTCATCGGCGGCACGGCCCGGGGCGGAGAAGGCGGACTTGCGGGCAATTCCAACGCTGCAGCCATCACGATCGATTCCGCCAACCTGACGCTTCATGGAAATCCTTTTTCCAGCACAAACTATACCCTCGTATCAGCGATTTCGACGGGAGGCGCAGGTGGCGGTGGCGGTCACGCAACCGCAAATGCTGGCGACGCGCATGGTGGTGAGGGTGGAGACGGGAACTTTGGCGGAGGCGACGGAGCTTCCGTCATCATCAAAGAGGGAACGTTCACCCTCGACGGCTCCGGAGGCTTGATAACAGGCACGGCGATCTATGTGACGTCTGCCGGCGGCAAGGGCGGTGACGGTGGCGGGGCGCATACCGGCACCCCGAAGGCGTATGGTGGCGCTGGCGGTAAAGGTGGAGACGGGGGCACCGCCTATGCTTCGCTTGGTTCTGCGCAAATCACCGCAAAAGATGGCACAGCAGGTGTAACCGTTGTGAGCGCTGGCGCCGATGGGGGTGCCGGCGGCGAGGCGATAGCTGACGGGGGCGACGCCTACGGCGGCGATGGAACCCATCAAGCGTGCAATGCGGATGGATCGGACTGCCATCTCGTCAGCGGCGGCGACGGGGGAACTGCGTCTCTGGTTCATGGGTCGGCCACGATCACGGTGGATACAGGCACCCATGGCATACTCGTGCAGAGTCTCGGCGGACAGGGCGGCGCCGGCGGCAAAGGCGAGGCGATCGCGGGCGAAGCCATTGGCGGAAATGGCGGCCCGGGTGGCAATGCCGGCGACGTCACCGTCACGAGCGGCGGTGGTGTCGTAACCATTTCCATGACCAGCACCACCAACAGCCAGAACGGGATCCGTGTCGAGAGCATTGCCGGAAATGGCGGCAAGGGCGGCGACGGAGACGGGAAAACAATTGACGTTTCTAATGGCGGCGACGGCGGCAAGGGAGGCAACGGCGGAAACGTCAACGCGGAGATTGCCGCAAACATCAGCACGGCCGGTCCGTCCAGTAACGGCATCATCGCTCGCAGCTACGGCGGCGCCGGTGGCGACGGCGGCAACGCGACGGCACCGATCGGTGGCGGGCATGGCGGTACGGCAGCTGGCGCCGGTCCGGCGGGCACGGTAACGCTCGACTTCACCGGGACCATCACCACGGCGGGCAAAGAGTCGAACGGCATTCTCGTCCAATCGATCGGGGGGGCTTTGCGGGCAATGGCGGCGGCGCGACGGGCTTTGTGAGCTATGGCGGCGGCAGCCAGAGCGCGGGCGACGGCGGCGCGGTTCAGGTGACGCTGAGCAGCGGGACGCAGATCAAGACAGGCGGCGACTATGCCTATGCGTTACAGGCGCAGTCGGTCGGCGACGGCGGCGGTCGCGGCGGTTCTGCCGGCGGCGTTGCCGCACTGGGCGGAAGCGGGTCTGCAGGCGGCAACGGCGGCACGGTAAACGTTTCCACTGTCAGCGGCGTCTCTCTGTCGACCACGGGCCAGTACGCCATTGGCCTTTACGCCACGAGCAACGGCGGCGGCGGCGGTGATGGCGGTGCGGCCACAGGCGTGGTGAGCATTGGCGGCCAGGGCGGCACTGGCGGCAGCGGCGGCAAGGTTACGGTCAGCCACGCCGCTTCGATTGACACCAGTGGAGAGTATGCCACCGGCCTGCTTGCCCAGAGCGTGGGCGGTGGCGGTGGCACTGCGCACAATACCTTTGGCGCCCTCACCACGATCGGCGGCTCGGGCGGCCAGGGAGGCAACGGCGGCGATGTCTCCGTCACCAATGCCGGCACCGTCACGACAACGGGAAATAATGCCGACGCCATCTTCGTACAAAGCGTGGGCGGCGGCGGTGGCAAGGGCTCCAACTCCGGTTCACTCAACACCGGCATCAGCACGACTTTCGGCGGCACCGGCGGCCAAGGCGGCGATGGCGGAAACGTGACGTACACCGATGCCGGTGCCGCGGGGAGGACGATCTCTACCAAGGGCGAGCAGTCCCGCGGCGTGTTCCTGCAGAGTGTCGGCGGCGGCGGCGGCGATGGCGGCACCGTGCAGTATCTGAACGGCACGGCCAACATCAGTACCGAAGGCAAGTTTTCCGAAGCGATCCTCGCCCAGTCTCTTGGCGGTGGTGGCGGTCATGGCGGCATGGCCATCAACGTCACCGGCGCCTCCCTGGTATCGCTGACCTCAACAATCGGCGGCAACGGCGGTGGCGGCGGCACCGCGGCAGCGGTGACGGTTTCGGGGTCCGGAAAGCTTTCGACATCCGGCGATCATTCCGATGCCATCAAGGCCCAGTCCGTCGGTGGCGGTGGCGGCCATGGCGGCATGGCCATCAGCGGGTCCACGCTGACGGCGCTCACGATCAATACTTCGATCGGGGGGAAGGGCGGAACCGGTTCAACGGCCGACAAGGTTTCCGTCACCTGGAGCGGAGACATTTCGACCACCGGCGACCACTCCAAGGGCATCCTGGCCCATTCCACCGGCGGTGGCGGCGGTACAGCAGGCACGTCAGTGTCGGCGAGCGTCATCTCCACGGGCGGCTCGATCAACGTGGGCATCGGCGGTGACGGCGGCGACGGCGGCACGGGCAACGATGTCACGGTGAAACAGCAGTCAGGCACCATCACCACCGCCGGTGCCAACTCGGCGGGCATTCTCGCCCACTCGATCGGCGGCGGCGGCGGCAACTCCGGCATCACCGTGTCGGGCACGCTCAACAGCGGCATGTCGCTGTCAACGTCGGTCGGCGGCAATGGTGGCAGCGGCAACGATGCCGGGACGGTTCAGGTCTCCGCCACCAATGTGACCACTTCGGGCCATGCGTCTGCGGCAGTCGAGGCGATCAGCACCGGCGGCGGTGGCGGTTCGGCCCAGATGACCGCCGCGCTTACCGGTTCATCGAGCCAGTCCGTCAACGTCGCGGTCGGCGGCAAGGGTGGCGCAGGTGGTAACGGCAACACGGTTACGGTTTCGCTTGATGGCACGCTCAATACGGCTGGCGACGAGTCCGACGGTATTCGCGCGATCAGCGCCGGTGGCGGTGGTGGCGCAGGCAGCCTGACGATGACCGGACAGATCAGCGGCGGCATACCGATCGGGGTCGGCGTCGGCGGCAATGGCGGCGTCGGCGGTGCGGGCGGTGACGTCAACGTGTCGACCTCTGCCGACAGCACCATCTACACCACAGGCGTGCTTTCAGAAGGCATTCTCGCCATGAGCGTGGGCGGCTCGGGCGGTTCCTCCGGCTTCGTCGCGTCGGCCAATCTGTTCGCCGGCGCCGATGCCAATGTCGACATCAACGGCCACGGCGGCAATGGCGGCAATGCCGGAACCGTTACCGTCAACAACCAGGGCAGCATCATCACCGAAGGCATGGCCTCCAGCGGCATCGAAGCCTCGTCCATCGGCGGTGGCGGTGGCAATGCCAAGGGTGTCGTCAACGCTTCGGCCCTGTCGATGGGCACGGCGGCGGTCTCGGTCGGCGGCAGCGGCGGCGACGGCGGCAAGGGCGGTAATGTCAACGTGACGAGCACCGGCTCCATCGAGACCTACGAAGTCTTTTCAATGGGCATCCTGGCCCAATCCATCGGCGGCGGCGGCGGCCATGGCAGCTTCATCGCGCAGGCGAGCGCCACCGGCGGCGAGTATTCCGGTGAAGTCGGGGTGTCGATCGGCGGATCGGGCGGCAATGGCGGAACCGGCGGTGGCGTGACCGTCACCACCGGCGGGAGCATCTCCACCTACGACTTCGGTGGTATCGGCATTCTGGCCCAGTCCATCGGCGGCAACGGCGGCACGGGTGGCAGCGTGTACTCGGCACGATCTCGGCATCGAGCCAGGGATCCCTGACGGCCAACATCGACCTCGGCGGCGGTGGCGGCGACGGCGCAAAGGGCGGTCCGGTTTCGGTGTCCAACGCTGCCACCATCGAGACCGAAGGCTTCTATTCCGACGGCATTCTGGCCCAGTCCATCGGCGGCAACGGCGGAAAGGCCGGCTCGGCCTACTCCGTCCTGGTCACGGGGCAGAAGGGCAATGCCTTCAATATCGATGTCAATCTTGGCGGCGAAGGTGGCAAAGGCGCCGACGCCGGTACGGTAACGGTCAGTTCCACCGGCGACATCACCACCAATCTTGGTGGATCGGATGGCATCGCTGCCATGAGCATCGGCGGCGGCGGCGGCAAGGGCGGGAAGGCCGCAAACATCAACGTCTCCCCCCTGCCCGGAGACTCGGACGACTCGGGCGACAACACCACCCAGTTTAACGTCACCGCAAATGTCGACGTCGGCGGTAAGGGCGGCAGCGGCGGCAACGGCAACACGGTGAAGGTGACAAACAACGCCCTCATTACCACGCTCGATGCCTATTCGCGCGGCATCTATGCGGCCAGCATCGGCGGCGGCGGAGGTGACGGCGGTTCCACGTCGTCGGCATCCTTCTCCTTCAACGGCATCTGCCAGATGGTCTCCGACAATACGGGCTACGAGTGCAAGCCGTCGCAAGGCTCGTCCGAGAACAAGACCACCAAGGTCAGCCTGTCGCTGACGGCCTCGGTAGGCGGCAACGGCGGCGCGGCCGGCGATGGTGGGGACGTCTCAGTCGAGCATGATGCCGTAATACTCACCTACGGCGACCTCAGCCATGGCATAGCCGCGCGCTCCATCGGGGGCGGCGGCGGCGGCGACGGCGGCAACGGCGCTCTCGGCATCTCGCCTGGACCAACAACGACGCGGCGAACACGTTCGCCGGCCTGCCTGGCGCCTTCACCTTCACACCGAACTTCAACAACGTCACGGTGAACATCGGCGGCTCTGAAGGCGCGAGCGGCCATGGTGGCAGCGTGTCAATCAGCGGGACCGGCTCGCTCATTACCGTCGGTAAGCAGGCCTACGGCATCCACGCCCAGTCAATCGGTGGCGGCGGCGGCACAGGCGGCGCCGGGGCCGGCGGCGTGTGGGCGGCCGTCACCGTGGGCGGTTTCGGCAGCGGCGGCGGCGACGGCGGAGACGTTACGGTCGACCTCTCCGGCGGTATCGAGACTTACGGCAAGGGCGCCGTGGGCGTCTTCGCCCAGTCGGTCGGCGGTGGCGGCGGCGCCGCCGACGATGTCGAGACGGGCTGGTCTCAGAAATGGGAGAACCTCAACATCGGCGCCGGCCTGGTCGTCCAGAACTCGGCTGGCGACGGCGGCAACGGCGGCAAGGTCACCATCCAGACAGGCTCCATCACGACAACCGGACAGGATGCGCATGGCATACTGGCCCAGTCGACGGGCGGCTCAGGCGGCATTGTCAGCGTTTCCGGCAGCATCGCGCACCCCGGCAGCATGTTTGTCGCCGGTAGCGCCGGCGATCTCGGCAACGGCGGCGATATCTCGATCACCAACAATGGGGCGATCAAGGTGTCCGGCAGCGGCGCACACGGCGTCATCGCCCAGAGCACGGCGGGCAACACGAAGATTCCGACGGAGAACAGCATCGCCGCTCAGTCGGCAGGCGATACTACCGATCAGAAGAACACGGCCGGGAACATCTCCATCAACGTGAACGCCGACATCATCGCTTCGGGCGAGAACGGCCGCGCCATCCTCGCCCAGAGCCAAGGCGCCACCAATGGCACGATATCCATCACCGTGGCCGAAGGCGCGACGGTGTCGACCAGCGCGGCCGGAGCCGAGACCGTCGCCCTGTTCGACGGCACCAACAATACCCTCAACAACAATGGCACCATCCGCAACGAGGGCACCGATCCAACCGACTATGTCATCCGCACAAACGGTTCCAGCCTGACGGTGAACAACTACGGCGTCATCGAAGGGTCCGTACTGTCAAAGGCGAATGACCAGAACGGCGTAAGCGGCCCGATCGAAATCATCAATATCGAGTCGGGCACCTTCGGACTGGGCGCGACCATGAATCTCGGCGAGCGCGGCAGCCTGACCAACCTCGGCACAATGTCCGCCGGCACGGTCGGCACCATCGGCTCAACCGGGTTCACCGGATTACTCGCCCAGACAAATCTCGGAACGCTCGTCGTCGACTACGTACCTGGCGGCGCCAATGACCTGATCACAGTCACCAGCGGTTCGAACAATCCCGGACTAGGGGGCACCGTGCTGCCAGCCAGCCAGGGAACTGTCAGCAGCAAGTCTGGCACCATCACGATCGTAAACTCTGAGGTACCATTCAACTTCAATCAGTTATCGGTTTCGAGTACCGCGACGGTGGCGTATTCCCTGTCCCAGGTCAGCCAGTCGGGAGGCGGTGAGGCGATCACCCTCTCCTACTCCATCGATTACGCACCTTGGGCGAACGATCCGGACCGGGTTCCGGGGACGGTCGCGGCGAACATAACGCAAAACCATACCAACTTCGGCGCGCATCTCGACGATCTGCTGCGCTTCCGCCAGAACAACGCGGGCGACGAATACAGCTTCATCGATAACCTGCTCCATACGATCCATGGCATCGAGGACTTCGATGAGTTGCTGGAGTTCTATGCCGGCTTCGCTCCCGCCGAACTGTTTGCCCCGGCAGAGGCGACGGTCCAGGCGGCCCTGCGCTTCTCCGGCGGGTTGCAGGACTGCCCCGGCTTTGAACTGGGCGGCCTGCGCGTCAGCAGCCCGGATTATTGCGGCTGGTTCCAGATCAACGGCGCCCACAACAAGCGCGACTCCGGCCGCTACAATCTCGGCTACACGGCCAACGACGTCGGCATGTTCGGCGGTGTCAAGGTCGAGGTCGCCCAGGACTGGTTCGCGAGCGTCGCGCTCGGCCTGGAGGCGTCGGACGTCGATGCGCGCAAGTTCTCGGCCAACGGGCCGCGCTTCCATGCCGGCTTGGGGCTGAAGCGTGAAATCGGGGTCACATCCGTCGGCGCCACGGTTTCGGCCGGGTTCGGCAGCTTCGATATCGAGCGACTGGTCACCACGCCCGAGGGTGAGGTGGTTCATACGGGCGACCCCAACCTCAGCTGGTTCTCGGCCATGGCACATCTGTCGCACACCTTTGCGCTGGGCGAGAGGGCCTATGTGAGGCCACAGCTCGATGCGGGCATCCTCTACCTGCACCAGTCAGGCTATCGCGAGCAGCAGGGCGATCTCTATGGACTGACGGTGGGGCCGATCAACCACACGGTCGGCGTCATCAACCCGTCCATCGAGTTCGGCTCGTCGTTCACGACCGGTGGCATGCCGGTCGAGGGCTCGATCAAGGCCGGCCTGCTGGCCTTCGTGGGAGAGAAGGACTGGTCGTCGACACTGCGGCTCAATGGTCTGCCGGAGGACGGGCCGAGCTACACCATTACCGACAAGCGGCAGCGCGTGTTCGGGACGCTGGGCGCTTCGCTCAAGGTGGGGTTGACGGAGAACGCTTCCTTCGAACTCGGCGGCTCGGCTCTCTTCAACGGAGACCAGCAGCAGTTCTCTGGCGGCGCCCGCCTGTCGGTCCGGTTCTGAGCAGGAGGCAAGGCCGTGGCGGGTGTGAACGGTGTGTTCACCGGAGCCTGGTTGCACGTTCTGCTCTGCGCGGGCATGTTTTCCCCGACAAGCGGGAGAGAGTCGGCCCGCCGACCGCCGAAGGAGCAACCGCCCCGGAAACTCTCAGGCAACCGGACCGCTTGATGGACAACACTCTGAAAAGCGGAGCGGCAGCTCCCGCCCAAGGTGTAAGCTGATACTGCCTGACGCAGATCGGCGATGCTCTCAGGCCAATGACAGAGGGGGCTCCAACGCCATCGCCTGGCGTGCCCTTTATGGAGCCTGACTTGAGCCCGAAGCACACCCACGCGCCGTAACGCGCTGAAACCGACTCCCTTCGACAGATCCGGCCGCCTGCCTCCTCAGCGGAAGCTTCGGGGCGGGCCGCCATCGACGCGCCCCTGCACAGGGGGCGCGCGTGTTGCCAATTGACAGGACGTTTCATGACCACATCGCGCCCCATCGACCGACGACTGTTTCTCAGCGGTTTCGCAAGCGCCGCCGGACTGGCCCTATCGGGCTGCACCACTTCCCTTCCGCGTTCGGAAGAAATCGTACCCGAACCAGCTCCTCCCGCATTCTCCGCAGAAGCCATGCTGATGTACCGGGCGATGGCCGAGGAGCGTTTCCCGATCCCGGCGGTCGACTTGAGCCAGCTCGATCCCGTGTTTGTCCGGGCGGTCGTCGATTACCCCACCCCGGAGAGGCCCGGAACGGTCATTGTCGATACGCTCAATCGATACCTCTATCATGTCCGCGACAACGGAACTGCCACTCGCTACGGCGTGGGAGTCGGCCGAGCGGGGTTTGAGTGGTCCGGACGGGGGCACATCGCCTATGGACGCGAGTGGCCCGTGTGGACCCCTCCGGCCGACATGATTGCGCGCCAGCCGTCCCTGGAGAAGTGGCGGCACGGTCAGCCGCCGGGGCCCGACAATGCACTTGGCGCACGAGCCCTCTACATCCATCAAGGCAACCGGGACACGCTTTACCGTCTGCACGGAACCGGTGAGGCTCACACGATAGGCAAGGCCATCTCGTCAGGCTGCGTGCGGCTTCTGAACCAGGACATCATTCACCTCTACCGGGAGGTGAAATGGGGTTCTCCGATTGTCGTTCTGGTGTAGGGCCGGCGGCGGTCCCGAGCGGCCGGCTCAGAGGTGTCAGCGCCAGTCCCGGTTTGCAATTTCCGGGTATGAGAAATGCCACAGGACCAGCCTCTGCTCTCTGCCCCGGAGCTACCATCGCCGGGTCTCCTCACCCTTCCAGATCGAGCGCATAGCCTGCGCCGCGGACGGTGCGGATCGGGTTGGGGCCGCCGGGCAGGCTCAGCGCCTTGCGCAGGCGGCCGACGGCCACGTCCACTGCGCGGAAGTCGATATCCGCATCCTGTCCCCAGACCCGGTCGAGCAGCTGCTCGCGGCTCCAGACACGACCCGGCCGCTCCATGAAAACCGTCAGCAGGCGATATTCGATCGGACCTAGATGCAGCGGATGGCCGGCGCGCTCCACCCGGTGGCGTTCCGGATCCAGGATGATATCGCCATAGTGCAGGATCTCGCCCGCCGAGGCGGGGCTCGTACGGCGCAGGAGCGCGCGCATCCGCGCGAGCAGCTCGGTGACGGAATAGGGTTTCACCACGTAGTCATCCGCGCCGGTATCGAGGCCGCGCACGAGATCGTCCTCCTCGCCGCGGGCCGTCAGCATCAGGACCGGGATCGCCCTGGTGGCAGGATCAGCCCGCAGCCTGCGGCAGATCTCGATGCCGGAAAGGGACGGCAGCATCCAGTCGAGCACGATCAGCACGGGCTCGCTCTCCCGGGCGACCAGAAGCCCCTCCTCGCCATCCACGGCGCGCAGCACGGCAAAGCCTGCCTTTTCAAGGTTGTAGGCCAGCATCTCCATCTGCGCCGGCTCGTCCTCGACAACGAGCACCTTCGGCTTCAGGTCCCCCGTCATCCCTGCTTTTCGTCCTCCCGGCCCGGCGCGGTGAAGCTGGTGGCGTCCGCTTTCGGGCGGTCAGCTCCGGGCATTTCACCAGTAAGCATATAGGCCACCTGCTCGGCGATGGCCGTGGCATGGTCGCCGATGCGCTCTACATTCTTGGCGACGAACAGCATGTGCATGCAGGGCGTGATGTTGCGCGGGTCCTCGATCATGTAAGTGAGCAGCTCGCGGAAGAGCGCGTTGTGCATGTGGTCCACCTCCTGGTCGCGGCGGCGAACCTCCTCCGCCAGCGGCAGGTCGCGCCGGAGATAGGCGTCCAGCACATCATGCACCATGTCGCGCGCCAGCGCGCTCATCCGGCGGATGGAACGGGAGGCCGGCTGCAGGACCTCCGAACGGGCGATGATCGTATTACGCTTGCCGATATTCTTGGCGTAGTCGCCTATGCGCTCCAGGGCGGCAGCGATCTTCAACGCGCTCACGGCAAAGCGCAGGTCTTCCGCGAGCGGCTGGCGCAGGGCGAGCAGGCGCACGACCTCCTCGTCGATGCGGGCGTTGAGCGTGTCGACATGGCGGTCCCGATCGCGCACCGAGTCGCCAAGCTCGACATCTCGGCGCACGAGCGCCTCTGCCGCATCCTCGATCTGCGTCTCGACCAGCCCGCCCATCTCCAGAATGAGGGACTCGATCCGGTGCAGTTCCTCGTCGAATGCGCTGACAATGTGCTGGCGGTCCTGCATTCCTTGCTCCTTATCCGATCCTGCCGGTGATGTAGCTTTCGGTCCGCTCGTCCTTCGGATTGGTGAAGATTTCGCGCGTATCGCCCTCTTCGACAATCCTGCCCATGTGAAAGAAGGCCGTGCGTTGCGACACGCGCGCAGCCTGCTGCATGGAGTGGGTGACGATAACGATCGTGTAGTTTTCGCTCAGCCTGCCGATCAGTTCCTCCACCTTCGCGGTCGCTATCGGATCAAGGGCCGAACAGGGCTCGTCCATCAGGATCACTTCAGGCTCCAGCGCAATCGCGCGGGCAATGCACAATCGCTGCTGCTGACCGCCGGAAAGGCTTGTCCCCGATTCGCGCAGCCGGTCCTTCACCTCATCCCACAGGCCCGCACCGCGCAGGCTGGCCTCGACCCTATCCTCAAGCTCCGAGCGGCTTTGTGCAAGCCGGTGGATGCGCAGGCCGTAGGCCACGTTGTCGAAGATCGACTTTGGAAACGGATTGGGTCTTTGGAACACCATGCCCACGCGCGAGCGAAGGGCGGTCACGTCGATGTCGGAAGCCAGGATATCAACGCCTTCGAGCAGCACCGAACCGGTGACGGTGCAATTCTCGATCGTGTCGTTCATCCGGTTGAGGCAGCGCAGAAAGGTCGACTTGCCGCAGCCGGACGGGCCGATAAGGGCAGTTACCCCACGGGGAAATATGTCGAGATCGACATCGAACAGCGCCTGCTTGTGACCGTAGAAGACATTGAGCCTGCGCGCCGAGATCTTTGGTGCGAGCAGTCCGCCCGAAGTGATCTCGGCCACCGCAGCGGCCTGGGAAGAAGTCTCCTGAAACATGGCTTTCGCCTCCATTGTCGTTACCACCGCTTGGCCAGCCGCTGCCGCAGGAAGACGGCGAGGCCGTTCATCAGAACCAGGAAGCCGATCAGCACAAGGATTGCCGCGGCCGTGCGGGCAAGGAAGCCCCGCTCGGGGCTGTCGGCCCAGATGTAGATCTGCGTGGGCAATGCCGTGGCCGGATCAAGGAGGCCGCCCGGATCGCCCGCGATGAAGGCGTTCATGCCGATCAGGAGCAGCGGTGCCGTCTCGCCCAGCGCCTGCGCGAGACCGATGATCGCGCCCGTCAGGATCGACGGCATCGCTAGCGGCAACTTGTGGTGCAGGATGGCCTGGTGCTTCGTCGCGCCGAGGGCGAGTGCTCCCTCCATGATTGCCGCCGGCACCTGCTTGAGCGCCGCGCGGCTCACGATGATGATCGTGGGCATGGTCATCAGCGCGAGCACGATACCGCCGGCGAGCGGCGTCGAGCGAGGCAGGCCGAACACGCCGAGAAGAACCGCCAGTCCCAGCAGGCCGAACACGACCGATGGTACGGCGGCCAGATTATTGATGTTGATCTCGACAAGGGTCGCAAAGCGGCTCCTTGGCGCAAACTCCTCCAGCCAGACGGCTGCCGCCACGCCGATGGGGAAGCTCAGGGCAAAACAGACCGCGAGCAGCCAGAAGGAGCCGACGATCGCACCCTTCAACCCCGCAAGCTCCGGAAAGCGGCTGTCGGAGTTGAGGAACAAGCCGGTGTTGAAGGAGCGTTCGAGACGTCCCGCAGTCTCGAGCCGGTCGAGATGGGAAATCTGAACATCGGTGAGGCGGCGCTGGTCTTCCGGCAGGCTGCGCTCGATCTCGCCCTTGGCGAAACGGTCCGCCGTGTCCGCAAGCGGAATATGAAATGTGGCCCCGTCCCTCAGCATGGATGGGTCGGCCAGCACCGCATCGCGCAGCAGATAATGGGCCGAAGGGGTGAACAGGGCAAAGAATGCGCGTTCGTCGCGCTTCGGCAGATCGGGCGCGAGCCCGCGCAGCGCGTCACGCAGGATGGCCCGCCAGTTGGCGTCGCGGATTTCCTGCTCTCTCTTTCCTGCCAGTGACGAGAGGTCGGCTTCGATCCTGACGGTGACCTGGGTGAAGGCGGAGTAGCCCGTGACGACCAGGCTTGAAAACAGCAGCACCAGGAACCAGAGCGCAAGGCCGACGGCGGCAAGCCCCGCCAGGCGTAGCCGCCGGTCCGCCGCATGGCGTGACCTCCCCCGGTTGAGGGCAATTGCCGGTTGCTGGCCGGACTCGTCCGTCGCGCCGAGCCGTACCGTGGAAATTGTCGCGGTCTGGTTCATCAGTATATCTCCCGCCGCCGCACCATTTGCAGCGCGATGAGGTTGAGGCCGAGGGTGATCAGGAACAGGAGGAGTCCCAAGGCGAACGCGGCCAGCGTCTTCGGATTGTCGAAGGCGCTGTCGCCAGTCAGCAGCGTGACGATCTGTACTGTGACGGTGGTTACCGCATCGAACGGATTGGGCGTGACCTTCGCGATCAGGCCGGCCGCCATGACCACGATCATCGTCTCGCCGATGGCGCGGCTCAGCGCCAGCAGCACGCCGCCGGCAATGCCGGGGAGTGCGGCAGGCAGGAGAACCTGCCAGACGGTCTCCGCCCGCGTCGCCCCCAGCGCAAGCGAGGCATCGCGCAACGCCTGCGGAACGGCGGCAAGCGCGTCGTCGGACATGGATGAGACAAAGGGCACGATCATGATGCCCATGACCACACCCGCCGCCAGGGCACTGTTGGGAGAGGACGGGATGCCGAGCGCCTCGCCAAGATCCCGGATCACGGGGGCAACAGCCAGCACCGCGAAGAAGCCATAGACCACGGTCGGAATGCCGGCGAGAATTTCGAGCGACGGCTTCACCGCGGCGCGGGTGCGGGGGCTGGCGTACTGGGTGAGGTAGATTGCCGAGAAGAGGCCGACCGGAACGGCGACCGCCATGGCGATCAGCGAGATCACCAGCGTGCCGTAAAGAACCGGCAGCACGCCGAAGCTCCCCTGCCCCGCCACCTGGTCGGCGCGCATGGCGATCTGTGGCTCCCAGCGCGTGCCGAACAGGAATTCGGTGAGCGGAACCATGCGAAAGAAGGCAATCGCCTCGCCTGCAAGCGCAGCCACAATGCCGAGCGTGGTGAGCACCGCGATGACCGAAGCGGCGACCATGCCTGCGGTCGCGAGTTTCTGCCACGGACGAAACGGGCGCGACGTCATCGAAGAAACTGGGGTCGGACGATCCATGAAGTCTTCCTCAGGGGCAAGCCCGCCCGCGGAAGCGGACGGGCTCTCCGGAATGTTTACATGTCG
>Ga0207747_1001349_pt1 | contig 17857 bp, 24 predicted proteins | sample HigsolmetaGSP11D_FD_184839 | JGI IMG/M metagenome (GOLD analysis project Ga0207747, IMG submission 184839) | High solid enriched microbial communities from the Joint BioEnergy Institute, USA - SP1-1-D (SPAdes) | ecosystem: Engineered > Bioreactor > SSF (Solid state fermentation) > Aerobic >...
TCGCCCTTGATTGACCTCTGAATAAACCATTGGTGTGTTTGTCAAGAGCGATAGCGTGGCATTTCCACCTAATAAATGGTAGGTAGTATGAACCGTGCTAGTTTTTCATAGAACTTTTGACACTACCCGAAAAGTTCGATTCCCCTATTGCGGAATCGAACTTTTTTGTATAATCGTTTATACTTTTATAGAGAAAAATGCGATAAAATGGAGAGGAAAACATGATCAAAATTGGCCTAACTGGATGGGGGGACCATCCTTCGCTATATAGGGAAAATGCTGCGAAGAAGGATAAACTTTTTGATTACAGCGCTCATTTTCCAATTGTGGAAGTAGATACATCCTTTTACGCCATTCCAACGCTGAAGAATATTGAAAAATGGGCGGAAGAAACACCGGACACTTTTCAATTTATTGTGAAAGCCTACCAAGGAATCACAGGCCATCAAAGGGATGAGCTTCCATACGAAACAAAACAGGAGATGTTTAATGCCTTTCGGAAGTGTGCCGATGCTTTTAACAAATTCAATAAATTAGCTATGGTGCTAGTGCAATTTCCGCCATGGTTTGATTGTACTTCTCAAAACGTCAAATATATTTTGTATGTGAAGCAGCAATTGGAAGGGTTGCCAATCGCAGTGGAATTTCGCAACCAAACATGGTATCAGCAAGGAAGAGATGAGGCGACAATTCAATTTTTAAAAGATCAGGGCCTCATTCATACCGTTTGTGATGAACCGCAAGCTGGCGTTGGTTCGGTGCCTTTTGTTCCGAAAGCAACGGATAAAAAAGTGCTTGTGCGCCTTCATGGGAGAAATGTGTATGGATGGCGAAATAACGGGGCTCCTAATTGGCGGGAAGTGCGCTTTTTATATGATTACAATCGAAAAGAGTTGGAAGAATTGGCAAGGTACCTAAAAGAATTAGAAGCGGATGCGGAAGAAGTGTATGTCCTTTTTAACAATAATTCGGGACATCATGCCGCCAAGAATGCAAAAATGCTTCAAGAAATATTAAATATTCAATATGAAGGGCTTGCACCGAAGCAATTAAATCTTTTTGAAGGGGAATTTTAATGGAAAATGTGCTTCTTGCAATCATTGCGCTTTGTGCTGGAATCCTTGGCTCTCTCGTTGGTTTAGGGGGAGGAGTAATATTAATTCCGGCAACGCTGTATTTTGGGGTTACGTTAGGCTTATTCCCTGACATCACGCCTCAGCGAGTGGTCGGTCTATCTGTTGTGATGATGATTTTTACCGGCCTTTCATCCACTATTTCCTATATGAAATCAAAGCAAGTGGATTTTTTTAGCGGCTGGATTTTTTTTATCGGCAGTGCGCCTGGTGCAATTTTAGGGGCTTGGCTCAATAAAGGGCTAAATATCGATTCATTTAATTTATATTTCGGTATTTTATTAATCGTCTTGTCCGCATTATTATTTGTTCGGGATCGATTAAAGCCGATTCATTGGTTCCTTGAACATGGCATTAAGCGAAGTTTTACCGACCGCCAAGGCCAGACTTTTGAATATGGCTATCCAATCTGGTTTGCGGTATGCTTTACTTTTTTGGTCGGCATGCTTTCAGGGTTGTTTGGCATTGGAGGCGGTTCTTTAATCGTTCCGGCCATGGTGCTTTTATTCCGTTTTCCGCCCCATGTTGCCGTTGCCACATCGATGTTTTTGGTGTTTTTAACATCCATCATTAATTCCATGAGCCACATCTATTTAGGAAATGTTCCTTGGCATTATACCGTTCCGGTGATTGTGGGGGCTTATATGGGAGCGAAATTGGGAGCGGCTTTAAACAAACGGATGAAATCCAAAACGGTTGTTCTCGTATTGCAAATCGTTATGGTGTTGATCGGGATCCGTTCTATAATAGAAGGGCTAGTTTAATGTTGAGAGATGGTGAGCAGTTTGCTTGAAACAATTCATTTTTATCATACCAATGACATACATAGCCATTTCGAATATTGGCTGCGTTCGCAATATTTTATTCGAAATGAGCGGCTAAGTTTTGCCAAAAAGGGGGAGCCTAGTTTTTTATTCGATTTGGGCGACCATTTGGACCGTTCTAACATTTATACGGAAGCAACGCTCGGTTTAGGAAATGTGAGGCTGTTGAATGAAGCGGGGTACGATGTGGTGACCATCGGCAATAATGAAGGCATCACCCTTGCCTTCGAAGAGCTTTTTCATTTATATGATGAAGCAAATTTTGAAGTGGTTGTTGCCAATTTGAAGGCTGAGAGCGGCGAGAATCCGAAATGGCTAAAGCCTTATACGATTTTAAGGACAAAACATGGCACAAAAATTGGCGTGATTGGTGCAACCGCCTTTTATGAACTGTTTTATAAAGAGCTTCATTGGGATATTACCGAACCGAGAAAAGAGATTTTATCCCTTGCGAAAAAATTGAGAAAAGAAGTGGATATTTTGCTGTGCCTTTCCCATTTGGGCATTACAGAGGATGAATTATTGGCGCAGGAATGCCCGGAATTGGATGTGATTTTTGGCGCCCACACCCATCATTTTTTAGAAGAAGGGAAAATGGTGAACGGGGTGCTTCTTACAGGCTGCGGCAAATTCGGAGCTTATACAGGGCATTTGAAAATTCAGTTTGATCATAAAAATCGGGAAATTGTCTGCAAAGAAGAATTTGTGATTGATAATGCACTGCTGCCGGAAATCGAGGGGGAAGTGGAATTTCTTGAACAACTGTCCAAAACAGGCAAAGAGCTAATGGGGGAAACACTCTTTCAAACGACAAAAAGCTACAATAAAGAATGGTTCCATCATTCCCAGATTTCAAGGCTCTTTGCAAAAGCCATATTGGAACATACCGGCGCTGATTGTGCGATGTTCAATGCTGGCATCTTTTTGGACGGTTTGAAAAAGGGGAATATCACCCGATATGATATTCATCGGATTTTGCCTCACCCTATCAATTTATGTGTAGTGGAGTTGACAGGTCGCCAGCTGAAAGAAGTGTATTTGCAAGCAAAAAACGAAGAGTGGTCCCAGCTGGAATTGAAGGGGCTGGGATTTAGAGGATTAATTTTTGGAAAGATTTTAACCTATGATTTTTCCGTTAATAAAAACCGCGAATTGGTTGTGCGGGGGGAAGTCTGCGATTTAAATAAAACTTATCAATTAGTAACCCTCGATCTCTTTACCTTTGGCTATTTTTTTCCAAACTTCAAATATGCCAAAAAGAAATATTATTTGCCATATTTTCTGAGGGATGTGTTCATTGAATATTGCAAACGCCATTTCTAGAATTCATGCTTAGAATAGTCATCTCCTCCTAGTCATAAAATTTGCTAGGAGGAGATGTTTTGTTTTACCGAAAACCTCAAAGAATGATGGTCAGGGCGCCGAAAAAAAGAAGAAAAGGCGCGAACCGATTTGCTTTATTTCTCATGAGTTTCGTGGTGGCAGTGGTATTATTTTTATATTTTTTAAATTCTCGATTAATGCCTATTTACTTAGATTATGCGGAAGTGCAAACCCGTAAAATTGCGTCGAGCGTCGTCAGCAAAGCGGTGAATGCCAGAACCTCCAGCGTCTTAGACATTAATGAAATCATTGAAGATTTGCCTACAGAATCCGATTATATGTTGACGACGAAATTTAATACGGAAATTATTAACCAAGTTCGGGCAGAAACAACCGCCCTTGTGAAGGAACATCTGGAAATGGCTGAAAAGGGAGATTTATCTCAGCTTCCGGATTTAGATAATATAGAGTATGATGTGTCGGAAATTCAAAAAGGGGATGGCATCGTTTTTCTTGTTCCCCTTGCTGAAGCCTTAAATCTTCCTTTGCTCGGAAACTTAGGGCCAAAAGTGCCGATTCGCTTCCACATCATTGGAAATGTGACAAGCGATGTTTCCACTAAGATTACAGAGTTTGGAATTAATAATGCCCTTGTAGAAATCAGCATTAATTTTAAAGTGAATGTTCAAATTATTGTTCCTTTTGCCAGCAAAACGACAACGGTGGAGCAAACCATCCCAGTAGCTATTGGGTTGACAAGAAGCCAAGTGCCGAATATTTATACAAACGGTGGAGATGGGGCGCAACCTTCTGTAGAAGTGCCGGTTCCATATGAATAATAAGAATTTTTTCTCGGACTTGCGATATTGTCAGTTGTTGCAAAACCATTATCATGTTATATTGACAAGTAGATGTAACTTTTTTCTGAATCGATAGGGGCTGATACGAATGAGCGAGAAAGAAATTTTGAGAAAACCCGAATGGTTAAAGATAAAATTTAATACGAATGAAGAATATAGAGATTTAAAAAAATTGATGCGTGAGAAAAACTTGCATACCGTTTGCGAAGAAGCCCGATGCCCGAATATACATGAATGCTGGGGCCAAAGAAGAACGGCAACGATGATGATTTTGGGCTCTGTTTGTACGCGTGCCTGCCGATTCTGTGCGGTGAAGACGGGGCTTCCTACAGAACTGGATTTGGAAGAGCCGGAACGTGTGGCAGATTCAGTGAAAATCATGAATTTAAAACACGTGGTCATCACAATGGTTGCGCGGGATGACTTAAAAGATGGCGGAGCGGGCATCATGGCTGAAACAATCCGTGCAATCCGCCGCAAATCTCCGCAAACATCCATAGAAGTGCTTCCCTCCGATTTAGGTGGAGTGGAGGAAAATTTACGGATTCTTATGGATGCAAGACCGGATATTTTAAACCATAATATTGAAACAGTAAGGAGACTTACGCCACGGGTTCGCGCCCGCGCTACTTATGACCGTTCGTTGGAATTTTTGCGCAGAGCGAAAGAAATGCAGCCGGATATCCCTACAAAATCTTCTTTAATGATTGGCCTTGGCGAAACATGGGAAGAAATTTTGGAAGTAATGGACGATTTGCGGGCCAACAATGTGGATATTATGACAATCGGCCAATATTTGCAGCCAACAAAAAAACATTTGCCTGTAAAGAAATATTATTCTCCTTTAGAGTTTGGAAAATTGCGCAAAATTGCCATGGAGAAAGGCTTCAAGCATTGTGAAGCAGGTCCTTTAGTTCGAAGCAGCTACCATGCAGATGAGCAAGTGAACGAAGCAACAAAAGCTCGACAACTCCAAGCTGAAATGTAATGTTGGAGGTGTTTCTATGATCGTAGTGGATGGGATTATGTATGAATTAGTTGAGAATTACCGCGATGGCTTTCAAGGGGAAGCCTTCGTAAACCGATATACGGATGTCCTTGCAAAATACGATTATATCGTCGGAGATTGGGGATATGGCCAATTAAGATTAAAGGGATTTTTCGATGACCGCAATCAAAAATCTACTTATGATAATAAAATCAGCACTGTTCAAGACTATTTATTTGAATATTGCAATTTTGGCTGTGCTTACTTTATTTTAAAGAAAATTGGCCGCATGCCGCAGGAAAGATATGTATCAGCTCCGAATGGACATTCTAGCGATAAAAAATAGGCCATCTCCCATGCAGGAGATGGCTTCATTTTACGATAATAATTCCGTTAAATATTCTCTTAAATCTGCCGCTTCTTCTTCCGTTTTGTTAAAAACATATTCTAAATAGCCAGGCTCTTCCAAATCGTCTGGCCCGATGATGGCAAAGCGGCTAGATTGCATATCCAAAACAAGCACTTTTCCGTAAAATTTGGTGGATTGGACAATGGCTAAATCATAGCGCAAACTTTTGCCGGTAAAGCTGACAAATCGTGTTTTTGTATCTTCTACTTCATCATATAAGAAAAAACGTTCCATCGTTTTTTGTTCTCCTTCCAATACTACACAATATGGTACTATAGAAGCGAGGCAACAATCAACTTTAGAATTGGGGGCATTAGTCATGTATTTCGTAGACCGAAAAAAAATTATAAACACATTAAAATATTTGGATGAAATGATTGCCATTTTTGAACAGAAAGAAGATTGGTTAAAAGACGACATCACAAAACTTGCATTGGAACGCATCGCCCATAATGCCATTGAATCAGTCATTGACGTTGGCAACTTGATGATTGACGGATTCATAATGAGAGACCCAGGCAGCTATGAGGATATTATCGATATTTTAATTGATGAGAAAGTCATCGCCGGCGAAAAAGAAAAGCCTTTCAAAGAATTAATCAGCTTGCGCAAAAATATCGTTCGCGAATTCATTCAAGTGGATATTGACAAAGTGTATGAGGTATTAAAAAATACTGTGCCATCCTTAAAAACATTTTCCGCAGAAGTTACACAGTATTTGGAAAATGAATTAGGACCAGTGTCTGCATTTTTGCCGGAGGACCATGAATGAAACAGTATCGAGCATTTTGTTTTGATTTAGATGGCACCGTCTACCGGGGCAAAGAAGCCATTCCAACAGCGGTTGAGTTCATCCATCAATTGCAAGAAAAGCAATTAGACGTTTTTTTCGTGACGAATAATTCATCGAAAACTCCTTCTCAAATAAGAGAGACGCTAAAACAGTTTGGGATTGATGCCAGTGAAAAACAAATTTATTCCAGCGCTTTAGTCACGGCCAAATATGTAAAAGAACGTTTTGGACAAGTGAAAGTTTACGTCATTGGCCAAGACGGTATCCGCTATGCTTTCCAAGAGCAAAATATTGAAATGGTGGAAGAAAAACCGGATGTAGTTGTGATGGGCATTGACCGGATGATTACCTATGAAAAGCTGACGAAGGCTTGTCTTGCGGTACAAAATGGCGCCGCATTAATTGGAACAAATGAGGATATTCGATTCCCAACGGAAGAAGGGTTCCACCCAGGAAACGGTTCTTTTGTAAAGCTTGTCAGCCAAGTGTGCAATGTGGCGCCAATTTTTATGGGAAAACCGTCGCCGGTGATGTTGGAGATGATTCAGCAGGAATACGGGTATGGAAAAGATGAGATGCTCATGATTGGCGATAATTACGATACGGACATTTTATGCGGCATCCGCTTTGGATGTGACACCGTCCACGTCAATACAGGGGTTGTGAAAGCAGGGGCAGTAAAGGAAAAAGAACTGCAGCCGACTTATTATGTAGAAGATTTAAGCAAGTTTCCTATTTAACAACATAAGGGCTGTCCCATTCACAGCCCTTATTTATTAAAAAAGAGGATTTTCCTCTATATATGCATAGATTTTTTTTGTTAATTCTTCAGGTGTATCAGCCTCGACAATGTCTCCGTTTACGAGCGCATATAACTTCTCGGAGCATAGCGTGCAATGGCTCAAACATCCATATTCCAGCACATCAATATTTGGGTCATTTTCTAAAATGTCATAAGTTTCTTGCGCTCCCATGGCTAAGTTGGAAATGCAAAATTCAACTAGCGGATTCACTCCAATTCACCTCACTCAAAAGAAATCCTACTCTGAATTTTCTTATTCGTCAATAAAATCAGATTTTGTGAATTTCTTCACAAAATTATTGTGAAAGTCCTCACAATATTATATACTTATGATTGTGTAGAAATTGTGAACTTTTGGGATAAACTAAATTAGGGGAGTTTACTATGAAGAGACTTGTTTTACTTGGCGGCGGTTATGGGAATATGCGCCTTTTGTTGCGTTTATTGCCTAATCAATTTCCAGAGGATACCGTTATTACATTAGTGGATCGAAACCCGTTCCATAGCTTGAAAACTGAGTTTTATGCATTGGCAGCAGGAACTACTACGGATAAAAAAGTGCGGGTGAATTTCCCGGAGCATGAACGATTGGAAAAAGTGTATGGCGAAGTTACAAAAATCGATCGAAAAGAGAAAAAGATTTATTTTAAAGATGGCCGGGAAATTTCATATGATGATTTAGTGATTGGTCTTGGATGCGAGGACGATTATCACGGTGTGCCTGGTGCAGAAGAACACACATTAAGCATCCAAACAATTGCAAACTCTCGTAAAACGTTTGAAACATTGTGCGGGCTTCCTCCAGGTTCAACGGTGGCTATTGTAGGCGCCGGCTTAAGCGGCATTGAAATTGCGAGCGAATTAAGAGAAAGCCGCTCCGATTTACAAATTAAATTATTTGACCGTTCTAAACGGATTTTGCGCACCTTCCCTGAAAAACTAAGCAAATATGTAAAAGAATGGTTTGAAAGCAATAATGTTGAAATCATTTCAGAATCCAATATTACAAAAGTAGAACCTGGGAAGCTTTATAACCATGATGAAGTAATCGAAGTGGATGCAATTGTTTGGACAGCTGGTGTGCGCCCTGTAAAAATTGTTCGGGAAATGGATGCGGAAAAAGACAAAAAAGGCCGTCCGCTTGTCAATCAATATTTCCAATTAGTGGATGATGAGCATGTCTTTGTCATTGGGGACTGTGCATCGTCAGATTTGCCTGCCAGTGCACAACTTGCAGAAGAACAAGCAGACCGGGTGGCACAAGTGTTAAAACTTCGCTGGAAAGGACAACCTCTGCCTGAAAAAATGCCGGAAATTAAATTAAAAGGATTTATGGGTTCACTCGGCAAAAAACAAGGATTTGTTTATATTGCTGATAAAACGGTAACGGGTCGAATTGCCCGCCTTATGAAATCAGGCTTGCTTTGGATGTATAAACGCCAAAACGATAATTAAATGCAAAAATTCGCAAGTATCATGGCGGTACTTGCGAATTTTTATCTTTTCGCCAGGTTAATCGGCAGGCACAAACCCTAATTTTTCTAATGCTTTAAAAACGGGCTGGATTTGGATGAATCCTTCCCCGACGACTTCATCATTAATGAGGACAAGGGGATAAAAAAATTCATCGTTTTGAATCCGCTCAGCGTATTCTTGGTCCCGTGGATCCGATAGCGGCTGATCGATATCGATGTAGCGGATGTGAAAGGGCTGATTCGGGAATTTGCGGCGAATCGCGGCGTCCAGCCATTCATAGGTATCTTTTGAAGAAGGGGCGTTGACGCAGCTGGCGCAAATTTGTTCAGCACCGTAAACTTCTATTATGGGCATTTCTTTATTCATTTTATAACCCCTTTCCCAGCGATTTGTAATGGATTTTTTCTCTTGTTCACATTATAATGATTTTAATGAAAGGAGTCGAGAAAGATGACAAACGCTGAACAATATGAACAAGTTAAAGAAGTTTTAGATAAATTGCGTCCATTCCTACTTCGTGACGGAGGCGACTGCGAACTGATCGATGTAGAAGATGGCGTAGTGAAATTGCGTTTGCTAGGTGCATGCGGTTCATGCCCAAGCTCAACAATTACGCTAAAAGCCGGCATTGAACGCGCTTTATTGGAAGAAGTGCCTGGCATTGTAGAAGTAGAACAAGTTTTCTAATTGAAAAAATGGATTCCTTAATTGATAACGGTGTACTCATTTTTATAAGAGTGCGCCGTTTGTCTTTTGAAGGCGCATTTTCATAGCATAGGACGTATAGAATAAGGGAAGAGATAAAGCAGTTTGATTGTCATTAAAAGGATTTCACTGTTATTATATTGAATAAGGAAGGTGATACGGATGTCTGCAGAAAAAAGAGTAATTGAATTGACAGAGGCAGCGGCTTTTCGCATTAAAGAAATGGCTAAACATAACGAAGAAGAAGGCGCTTACTTGCGTCTTGCCGTTCAAGGCGGAGGATGCAGCGGCCTAACGTATGGCTTGAATTTTGACCACAATGTAAATGAAGATGATTATACAGATGAGCAGCACGGCATTCCAATTTTAGTTTCTAAGCAAGATGCGCCGATTTTAATGGGTACAAAAATCGACTACAAACAGTCCATGATGGGCGGCGGGTTCACCATCGACAATCCGAACGCCATCGCAGCATGCGGCTGTGGCCAATCTTTCAGAACAGCGAAAGTTGCCGGCACGCCGGAAGAGTGTTAAAAGAAGGTTTCGGATAATACTAAACATCATCAATAATCTTGAGACAATGGACCTCTTTAATTTGTATGTATCGAACTACAAATTAAGGAGGTTTTTTATACAATCTTTTATAAAAGATCGATTGGAGATTGATATTTTGAATAAAGAAATAATAAATTTATATGTGGATGATTTAAGAGATTGTCCTGCAGGTTTTACGATTGCCAGAAATGTGGATGAAGCAATTTATTATTTAGAAAACTATCATGTTTATATACTATCTCTAGACCATGATTTAGGAGAAGATGAGGAAGGAAATTTATTACCGACAGGATACGATTTAGTCAAGTATATTTGTGAAAATGGGTTAAGAGCGGATAAAATTTATATTCATACTGATAATGTAGTCGGAAGGGAAAATATGTATCAGACTCTAAAAGCCGCTCAAAGAAGAGGCTTTATTGCTCCAAATATAGAGATATTTTACTATCCGATAACTCCCAATAAATATACAGCGGATTAAAGTTATATAAAAGTCACTGCTGCAAGAAAAATATTAGAGTTCAACTTAGAATGCGATATTCATAATTATTGTGACAACGAATTTGCAATCCTACCGCCATCACTTCATGTAGGTTCGCCCTTTAGATAGCCGGAAGAGTGTTAAGAGTGAAAAAGGTCTCTTTGATTTTGTATGCAGTAAAAGCATACAAATCAAAGAGGCTATTTTTTTGGCTTGTTCAATAACTTCCGGAAAATGTAAAATATACATAAAGGGGGAGTACAGATGAAAGATAAGAGGGGAAATGTATGGCTAGGCGCAGGGGCGGTGGTCGTCAACTCTGATGGAAAGTGGCTTGTTGTCAAAAAGAAATATAGCGGGTTAAAAGGGGTTTGGTCCATTCCGGCTGGCTTTGTCCAAATCGGTGAAACGGCCGATGAAGCGGCACTTAGGGAAGTGAAAGAAGAAACGGGCATTGATTGTATTGTTACTGGCATGGTTGGATTTCGGACCGGCGTTATTCGAGGGGAAGTCAGCGACAATATGGCGATCTTTGCTTGCAAGCCAGTCAATGAAAATCAGCCTATCCTCATTCAAGAGGATGAATTGTTTGATGCCAAATGGCTTTCTGTAAAGGAATTGCTCACTTGTGGGGAGACGTCCATCATGCTGCAGGAGATGGCAAGCGATTCCTTAATTCACAATCAATTATCGAAAAATGACCATATCAATCCAGGTGATTGGTTTCAATATACTTCCTATCGAGTGTTTTTTAATAAATGACGGCATTCTTGTTTGAGAATGCTTTATTTTTTTGTTTTTATTTTTCCATTTGAAAGGAACCCCTAATTAGGTTAAACTAATGGAAGGAAAATGGAGGTATACATAATGGGTGGCTCAGTATCGATTGTACAATTAGTCATTTCAATCGTTTTATTTTTTGTCATGTTTTTTGGAATCGGTTTCTTATTAAATATGCTGCTTCGCATGACGTGGTTAATGACATTTATTTATCCAATCGTTGTGATTTTTATTATTGATGAAGTGAGTTTCTTAGACTATATTTTCAAACCTAGTTATGCATGGCCTGCATTATGGGATAAAATTTTATCTCTTCAAATTGTAGATATCGCCATTTTAGGTGGCGGATTTGCTGGTACAATTGTCGCCGGCATTGTGATGATTATTTTAAGGAAAAACGGATATCGAATGTTTTAAAAAATTCCATCCAAAAGCATGGTTACTTTTGGATGGTTTTTTTATTGGATGAACGTATAAAAAATAACGGAAATTAAGATGCCGGTAAGGGCGCCAGATAAGACTTCATTTGGTTTATGCCCTAATAAAGTTTTCAATTCTTCATGTTTTTCATTTTCATTTTTTTCCGTCCAATGTTTGATTTCATGGAAAAATGCCGTTAACTCTTGGCGGATTTTATTGAGCATGGCTGCATGTTGGCCTGCTTGATAGCGGACGCCGCTTGCATCATACATGACGATGATTGCGAACATTGCAGCGACTGCAAAAATAGGGGAATCAAAACCTGTCTCGAACCCAACGGCTGTGGCAAGGCTCGTCACAGCGGCAGAATGGGAGCTTGGCATGCCTCCGGTGGAAGTGAGCAGGGACCAGTTGATTTGCTTTTCCAATAAAAAGTGGATGGGCACTTTAATGAACTGGGCAAATAGTATGGAGAATAGTGCTAATATCAATGGGACATTTTGAAAGATTGCCAACCGTACAACCCCTACCTTTCCTGTTTTTCCAACAGTATAGCATATCCCGTTATGTGAAAAATAGTTCTTATCAAATTTTTGGAATAAAAAGGGAATGAATAGGAAATATAGATTTTCCCTTTTTTTCTCAATAATTGAGGTATACTTAGGATGATGGTTTTGCAAAGGGTTTTAAACTAGGAGGTCTGAATATGATTATTCATAAAGAGAAAAAAACATTTGAACAAATTTCAACGGAGTTATTAATTGTTGGCGTTCAGAAAAACTGTGACCACATTAAAGGATGGAAAAACTTCGTCAACTTTTATGGAGAGCATGTTGAAAAATGGATTCGCACCGGCGATATTGATACGGAACGGCAAAAATTAACGAGAATTCCGTATATGGGAACAAATGAACATTTACAGCGGGTATTGTTTGTCGGATTAGGCGATTCAAAAACATTGACGCGAAATGAATTGCGGGATGTTTTTGGTCTTGTTGGAAAAAAACTGCGGGAAATGAGAGCAAGTAAATTTACCATTTGGTTGGAATCTTTTACGGCAGCTCCAATCAGTGAAAAGGATATTGCCTTTTTATTTGCAGAAGGAAGTGGTATGGGATTTTATCAAGTGCCACACTATAAAACAACTTGCAATGTTCCGGATGTTTATTTGGAAGAAGTGCATTTTGTGACGGAAGAAAATATGGAGGATATTGCTGAAAGCTATAAATTAGGTTCCATCTATGCAGAAGCGGTGAATGAAGCAAGAACATTGGTGAATTTACCTCCGAATATTTTAAGAGCGGTCGATTTGGCGGATTATGCAGTGAATTTAGCGAACCAATATGGCTTTGAAGTGGAAATTTTGAATAAAGCCCAACTGGAAGAATTGGGCATGGGCGGTATTTTAGCAGTCAATCGTGGCTCTATCAACGAACCGAGAATGATTACGTTGAAATATAAAGGAATGGATGAATGGAAAGACGTCATCGGTTTAGTCGGTAAAGGGGTTACATACGATACTGGCGGTTATTCCATTAAATCTAAAACCGGCATGGTTGGCATGAAAGGCGATATGGGCGGTGCTGCGGCTGTTCTTGGCGCCATGAAAATCATCGGCGAAACAAAACCGAAAAAGAATGTGGTAGCGGTCATTGGTGCAACTGATAACATGATTTCAGGAGATTCCTTTAAGCCGGATGATGTGATTACTATGTATAGCGGAAAAACGGTGGAAATTAAAAATGCTGATGCGGAAGGCCGGCTTGTATTGGCGGATGCGGTGACATATGCCAAACAACAGGGAGCAAATTATTTAATTGATTTGGCTACGTTGACTGGCGGGGTAATTACCGCATTAGGCTACGATAAAACAGGGGCATTAACGAACCACGAAGGATTTTTCGACCGGTTTATGGAAGCAAGCATCAAAACAGGCGAATTTGTTTGGGGTATGCCTTTAACAGAAAGGGATAAAAAACGCATCCGCGAGTCGCAATTGGCGGATTTAAACAATTCTCCAGGAAGCGATGGCCATATGATTTTTGCTGGCGGATTCGTTGGAGAATTTGTTGAAAATACTCCTTGGATTCATTTGGATATTGCCGGCACTTCTGATGCGTCAAAACCGCATGATTTAGGTCCAAAAGGCGGAACAGGTGTGATGGTTAGAACCCTTGCAACCTTTATTAAAGATTTTACATTTAAAATCGATTAGGCCTTTCTCATAGGTATTCCTCCTTTTCTTACATATGTTACTAAAGAAAAGGAGGTTTACTATGATGAGACATCATCACCATTACCGTCCAGGCCCTCCTCATCGGGATGGATTTTTCAACTTTGGTTATCCGTTTATTGGCGGATTTTTAGGTGGATTATTGGGAAATGCGATTTATCCTCAAAGCTATTATCCACCAAGATATCCTTATTATCCGCCATATCCATACTATCCAGTGTATCCATACTATCCATATCGCAACTATTAATGGGGTGCGCCATTTGCACTCCTTTTTTTTATCTTGATTGATGAAGAAATTTTGCTATGATAGGTTAGGAAAATAGAAAAAATGAGGCAAGTGATATGAAAAATCCGTATTTATATAGTTATTTACCATTATTTTCAATTCTTCTTTTTAGCTTATCATTCGGCATTTTTACAGTCGGAAAATTGATAGAACTATTCCGGTCTATAGGTTTGTATGCCGGGATGCTGGAGTTTTTTTCCGACATGGAAATTCGAATGCTGCTGTTGTTCATTTTATTTCTTTGTTTCTTCATGTTGTTTTCCGCATTGAAATTAGTGGGGGAAACGGTTCACGAAATTGCGATGCTATTGTTTTCCAATGATTCAGAAGGGCTTGCTGTAAAAGGGGCTCGATTGGGTTATGTGATTTTCTTTTTTGGGGGCATCGTCAGCACTTTGGCAGTTCAGTCTTTTCTTTTATTGATGATTATTTTTGGTTTGTCCCTCTTTTGTTCCTTTGTTTATACAGTTTATAAGATGAGCCAATATACGTCTTTAGGAGGCATGGTCGGGCTTATTGTGTTTGAAATTCTTTTTTGGGCAATGTTTCTTGCGGCGGTCTTATTTGCATGCTTAAAACTTTATAATGGGATTTTGGCGAGTTTACCCTTTGCTAAATAGATGTTTAGCAAAGGGTAACTCTTTTTTAATGTTTGAGAAAAAAGAAAAGAGCGAATGTCCACTCGCTCTTTTAATCATTCATAATCCGATTAAAAATGGTGAAATGAATTTTCGCTCTTTCAAGGGACTGCATGGATTTCGGCTGATCGTAACCAATCCAGACACTTGCGGTATATTCATTGGACAACCCGGCAAGCCAAAAATCTTTATAGTCGTTTGTTGTTCCCGTTTTGGCGCCGATATAGGATGAATTTACGTAAATTCCTCTTCCTGTTCCACTTCTTACAACTTCGCTAAGGAGGGAACGCATATATTGCACAGTTTGTTCAGACCATATTTGCTTCCGTTCTGTCGGCCATTCATACAATACATTTCCCTCAAGGTCTGTCACTTTACGGATGGCATGGGCTCTTACATAGCTTCCGTCAATGAAGCTTGTATATGCATCTGCCATTTCTATAGGAGTAACCCCATAGGTGAGCCCGCCAAGAGCAGCTGAATAGTTTTGATCTTTTTCCACAATGGACTCAAAATGGAATTGATTTAAATAATGAAAAGCATTGTCAACTCCGACTTTGGTGAATAGCCTTAAAGCAGCAGTGTTTAAACTATATTTAAATGCCGTTTTGATTGAAACATTGCCATACACAGCTCCTCCATAGTTTTGCGGACAGAAATTGCCGATGCAAATCTTTCCGCCGTTTACGGTGGAGGTAGGAGTATAGTTGGTCGTTTCAAAAAGGGGCGCATACACAATCAGCGGTTTAAAGGAGGACCCTGGCTGTCTCTGCGCCTGATAAGCCCTATGAAAATCATATTTTTTATAATCTTTTCCCCCGTAGATGTTAACAATTTCCCGAGCGCTATTGTCAATGAGGACAGCACTTGCTTGCAAGTTTGGAATCGTTAATAGCGAATCGATGGAATTCTCAATTTTATCCTGTTTTTCAGAATCTAAAGCTGTGTGGATGATGATGCCGGAATGTAGCAATTCCTTCACTTTTTCATTCAATTCTTTTTGGACTAACTTTTTAGCATCCGGCGTCGCTTGTTCCATCTTTTTTGCATAGCCTTCCTTTTCTGCAATTAACTGTTTTAGTTCATGCAAGACGTAAGTGCTGTAAGCAGGATATTTTTGCGTTTTTTGCTTAATTTTCAGCTTGATGGGTTCTTTTTTATATGTATTGGCTTCCTCGGCCGTTATGATATGTTCATTAGCAAGTAAATCTAGCAAACGTTCCTGGCGCGCTTTCGTATTCTCAAAATTTTTTAAAGGGTCGTAAAGGGATGGATTGTTTGGAATGGCTGCAATAAAGGCCATTTGTGCTACGGATAATTCCTGCAGCGGTTTATTAAAATAATAAGTAGCTGCCCCGCCAATCCCGTACACTTGATTGGCAAAATACATTTCATTTAAATACATTTCTAAAATTTCGTCTTTCTCATAAAGTTTTTCCAGTTCATGGGCATAAAAGATTTCCATCAGCTTTCGTTCATAAGTTTTCTCATCGGATAAATAAAGCATCCGGACAAGCTGCTGAGTAATGGTGCTGCCGCCTTGTTGAATGGAATTTACTGCGGCATTGGCCACAACTGCTCTCATGATGGCGCTCATATCAAAACCAATATGCTGATAAAAATCCCGGTCTTCGCTCAAAATAAAAATTTGCTTCACGATTTCAGGAATCTCATCGAGGGAGAGGGGTTCCCTCCATTCCACATAGTCTTCATCGAAAAGATTTCCGTTTCGATCAAACATTTTTACAGGAAGCTGTGACTTTATTTCTGGAAGCTGAATTTCTTCTTCTAATTGTTGTTGATGGGCTTGTGTTTGCGCCGCTTCTTCCCAAATTTTATCAGCCAATAGATAAATCAGAGGGAAAAAACAAATAATTATCACATATCCTATGAATTGTTTCACATTTATTCCTCCTCGGCTGCCTACAAGAAAGAATACCATAATTTTTGCTGGATGTTTTCTTTTTCAATGGATTTTCTATAGCAATAAAGGGAAATTAGCAGAAAAAAGAATCGTTTTGTGGTAAACTGAAACGAGAAAAAGTCGAAATCGCGTTATTGCTTTGATTTTAGTTATAAAGGAGAAGAAAGAAATGTACCCACAATTAACGAAGGAATTAAATCCTGGAGAAGTTTTAGTGGAAATGAAAACAACAATGGGTTCAATTAAAATCAAATTGTTCCTGGAACAAGCACCTAAAACCGTGGAAAACTTTTTGGGCCATGCCAAGTCAGGTTATTATGAAGGAATTATTTTCCATCGTGTGATTAAAGACTTTATGATTCAAGGCGGCGACCCAACTGGAACAGGAATGGGTGGAGAATCCATTTGGGGACACCCGTTTGAAGATGAATTCCATCCAGAGTTGTTCAATTTGCGCGGAGCCCTTTCCATGGCCAATGCGGGACCTAATACAAACGGCTCTCAATTTTTCATCGTTCAAATGCCATATGTGCCAGCAGATATGGTTGCGCAAATGGAACAGGCAGGTTTTCCGAAAGAAATTATTGAAGAATATGCACGCATTGGCGGCACACCTTGGTTAGATTATAAACATACCGTATTCGGCCATGTGGTAGAGGGCATGGATGTCGTGGACAAAATTGCAAATGTGGAAACAGATTTCCGTGACAAACCAGTGGAAGATGTAAAAATTTTATCAATTACAGTGCTTGAATAATATCATGGAAAGAAGTGATAAAGGTGAATCACCTTTTGCTTTATGGCGAGTTCTTATATTTCCCGGAGGATAAATCCGCCTACCTCCCTGCAATTGTGGAAATGATTTTTCTCATTCTTTTATGTTTTGCGGTCTTGTACGCGGTAAAAAGATTCTCAAAAAGACAAGAGATGAAAACGAAAGAGTTGGAAGAGCGGATTTTAATGGAAAGGGAAAAAGAGAAGGAAAAACATACAGAACTGAAGTAATTTGAAAGAGGCTGGGACAAAACTAGCTTCAAGATAGGAAAAAGGAGAATTTGAGCCAACTCAAATTCTCCTTTTTTCCATTTATCCCCATTGTTTTTGGTTAGTTGATCTTTGTTGGCCGTGTATTTTCGTAAATTCACGGCCATTAAGGCAATGCCCATTTCATTTTCCACTTTCGATTTTCCTCGAACGGAAAATCGAGTGAAACGCAAATTAGCC
>Ga0207747_1001358_pt1 | contig 17766 bp, 19 predicted proteins | sample HigsolmetaGSP11D_FD_184839 | JGI IMG/M metagenome (GOLD analysis project Ga0207747, IMG submission 184839) | High solid enriched microbial communities from the Joint BioEnergy Institute, USA - SP1-1-D (SPAdes) | ecosystem: Engineered > Bioreactor > SSF (Solid state fermentation) > Aerobic >...
TCGCCCTTCGCATAACACCACGCCCGCAGAGGCTCCATGTCAAGCGACCAGCGATGTCATGAAAAATATGGCATGAGATCAAAATTAAATTTCACTTATTGGTGTCCAAAATATTGACTTAAATCCACTAAAATCGTATGAACATATTATGAACTGTTTATTACTTCTTTCAGCATTGTTGCAATATATTTATGTAACAAACGCCTGTTTTAGTGTTCCTTTCTATACTAAAACAAAAACTCCTTTGCATAACATAAAAAAGGCACTGGTTTTTCCAATGCCTTTTTTCCCTCTTATATTCCTTGACTATGGTACTGCCACATGTGCTCCTCATAGAAATAATAAGTGTAATTCGAGAAAGCAATAATCATTTTTTCAAAAATATCTACCAGTTCTTCTACTGTATCCTTCACGCTTTTTAAAGGCTTGAACTCTACCAAAATTGAGTTATCCTTAAATACAACCTTTTTCCCTATTCTTTCTTTAACAAGGACCTCTTTTTCTTTAATAGCGTTGTATATTTTTCTGGTATTCTCGCTAAACCGCAATTCTACGAACGCCATGTTCCGTCTGTCGCTCAAAGAGACAAAGTAATTGCAGTCACTACGACCAGCACCAAAGCTAATCACACGAATACTATCTAAGTTAGCTTTTTGCCGATGAAATGGAAGGAAATATGGAATTCTCTTCCTTAGTGTTTCTAAGAGATATTCATTGGCATCTTTTCTTAATTCAAAATTATACCTCTTTTCTTTTCTCTCTATCTTCGTTCCTTGTATCGGCTTTACAATGCTATCCTTTTCTAAGAATTGAATAGGATTTGTTATATTTAACAAGTGCAAGTTTTCATAGATTTTTAACTTATGCATCCTATTTAACATTTCAAGAGGATTTAAAATATTAGGATTCAGTTTTATCAAGTACAAATTGATTGATTTTCCAGATTTCAAAATTGTTTGTTGTAGCTCCTTTATGTGGTGCTCTTGAAAATCGTAAGCGAGATAGACAACGCTTCCTTTTTCAATCATGTTGATTATTTTTAACACCTTTTTTTGATGCGTTGTGTTGCTCTTAAGCAATACATTTTCTACAAATACTTCATTCCCTGTGTTGTCAAATCCATACATATCAATTTTCATACCTGGATAATGTTTTTCCAATTGCATGTTTTCCAAAGTAAAACCAAGCTCCTTCTCAAGAATTCCTTTATTTTGTTGCAGGGATAAAGAAAATATAAACTCTTTTTCGCTTCCCTTAAAACTCATCTCTTTTTTCCTTCCTGTAATAAAAAGGAGACTTTTTTAAAAAAGCCCACCTATTTTTAAACTATTTACTTACCTGTTTAAAGTCGTCAATCAGTTCCGAAAGGTCAAATAACTGCTTAATTTTACTATCCTCATCCCACGACATTTCAATTATGAACTCAATTATTTGTACAAGAGCTTCTTTCGCATCTTTACTAATCAGATTGTGTTCATCAATCTTACAGTCATTGTACAAGATTAACTCTGATATCATAGGAGCTTCTTGTACCGAAGTTTCTGTTGTTGAAATATCCAACAATAAAGATAGCGGGATTCCAAGGGCCTTGGAAATTTTAGAAGCAATCGGAACAGATGGTGCTTTTCTTTCCCCCTTCTCAAGCCTATTAAGGTAGCCAGTGCTAACCCCCGTTTTTTCATAAAGTTGTTGTAAAGAGTAGCCCCGTTTTTCACGCCAGTACCTTAAAGTCGACCCAAAATTGTTACTAACTGCTCTACCATTTTTACTCATATCATTTCTCCTCCATTTAAATTTGTCTAATCATTTCGATTAGAGCATCCTGTTTGATTTTTCTAAAATAGAAATCCTGTTTAATTAAGGATTTTTACATTATAGATTTGCGAGACTTAAATATTCATTGGTAGAGCAGGATTAGAACATGATTCAGCAGTTTTGCACACAAAAAGCCTTGTCTAGAATTGACAAGACGCAATTATCCCTAATTATTCCATTCAAACTCCATCCTTTGAGTTATTTATAATTTCTTCAGTAAATATCTGTTTGATTTAATCGGAAAAGGGCATTGAGCGTAAAGCTAAAGTTTCTAATAACAAATCAATTTATTTTATCTCTCTCATATTTAACAACGGGCACTAATTTATTAAATTCTTCGATAGACTTTGATATCTGCCACTCTCTACTCTTTGAATCCCAAGTATCAATTCCTTTTTTTGAATAAAATAAAAACATATTATCAATGACTGAAAATAATTCACCGCAAAGACTTTTAAAATTTCTTATATCTTCTGTAGGCAACGGAATATTATTAAACTCAAAATATAGCTCTTTAACATCCCTTTCCATACTTTGCATCCGATTTATAAATTCCTCTTCAGTTATCTTTGAATTTTTATATTTTTCAAAGTTGTTTATTACTTTTTCTCCATAATTCTGCATTTCAGATGACAGCTTATCTAAGGTTTCTAATAGTTCACCCTTATTTCCTTGATTATTTTTATAAAAAGATTTGAGGCTTTCATAAGATTCATTCCATTCTATTTGAATATCTTCAATAATGTCATTTCCTCTTAAAGGTAGTGGTTTAAACTGCACATCTAAAGTATCGGAAATCCAAGAGGTTCTACAAATCCAATTTGTAGTTTGCACATCAAATAAATCATTAGCAATAAATAACCAAACCACATCTGCTACCTTATTGGAATGTCTATTTTTGACTTTGTTATTTCTTTGATATTTCTCGTTTTTAACTTCCTTTGTAACAAATGATATTAGTTTCTTAATTTGCTCTTTTGTATATTTTTCATTCAAGATGATTGAAGCTGAATACCTCTTTGCTCCTGCTGTACTCAAATCCTTTAATTTATAAATAGTATAATCAAAACTTTCTTCTTTATTTTCCACAACTGCATAAGCCTTCTTTCTTGGGGCTTTTTCTAAATTTAAAGATTTGAAGATGTCATTGAATTCGTTTTGAAAATGTTTTTCAAAATTATAGTATTGTTTTCTATTCAAAACACTTAGTATTTCATCAATTGCCGAACAAATTATTTTAACCTTTTTAAGTTCTTGAATTAGCGATATGTTATCTTCAATATTTAAATCCCTTATTTCTTTGTTCAAAAAGTTATATTTATCGTTCCAATATTTTGCATACTTGAGTCTATCCTCTACTCGATAAATTGATGTATCTCCAATAATAATTGGTGTGATTTTATTAATATATTCATCATCTTTAATGATTTGAGATACTTCAAACATACAATTTGTCGATTTCAAATAATCATCACTAATTAGTAAAATAGCGTGGTCAGTTTTCCTAATAGTTTTCATAAATTCTTCAATGTCTTGAGAATAATCTATTTCTCTTCTATCTCTTTTAATCTCGATTCCTTCAAACGAACTTAAATTCTCATCTAATAAATCCGCACATTTATCATTAGCCCAGCTATATGACAAAAAAATAATTTTATTGTTTTCCATTTTTATCCCACTCCATATAAAATTCTGACAAAAAAATAATTAACATAAATAAATCAAAATTTTCTAACATATAACTCTATTTTAAGCTAATATTCGTTACTGGAAAAGAAGTTGAAAAATGGTTTTTCTATATTTTATTACCTTTTTCGCTCTTTTTCTCATAAAAAATGTTTCACATAACCAAGTAATCAGAAAACAAAAAAACAACCACCCAAAGCTTGGTCAATGCAAGAAGGTAGTTGTTCTCATAAACAATCCTTTTAAATAAACCAAACCGACAGGGTTTCGTTACATGTATTTTAAAATTAAATAGATGAAACAAAGAAAAAGTAACAGTAACCAAAAGAAGTAGACGAAAAAGCGTTTCAATGTCATTAAGCGACCATTCGATATCACTTTTCATGATTTGGCTGAGTTGGTAGATGAGATAATGAAAAAAATGTCCCCTCTTTACATGATAAACACTTGTATATAGTACGCTCCTACAAGCCCTATCCCAAGCATCAACAAGTCACCAATAACTTCCACCAGCCTTTCTTGAATCCACTCTTTGTCACTGAATTCATTCATCCATCTTTTCATTTTTATCTCCTCCTTTCTATATTTCCGTTTCACCTTAATTGTCCGATATAAAATTTATGTCTAATCGCTCTCATGATTTTTTATCTAACAAGTCTTTAAGTTCCTTTAAAGATTCATTCGGAAGAGTATCTATCAAGAACTTCAAACCGAAATTTGTGATACACGCCAGTAACAAAATCTTCTTTTCACTTTCTGTAAACCCAAAGTCTCCGTTGAACAGCTCTATCTTTTCTGGAAACTGTTCCAAATCTTTATACGTTATTTTTTGCCCCTCAGTTCTTGGAATTAAGTTTGACATGTTTGTTCCCCCTTGATTTACTTATTTTATCCTGCCTTTACCTCTCCATTAGGTATTCAGATATTTCGTTTTCCTTTGCAAAAAATGCTTCCTCTCTATCCGCTTCATCCAAAAGTAATTCGCATAATTTAGAATGTACAGATGATACTCTTAGCCATTCGGATATTTCACCATAAAAAACATTTTTATCGATTGTGCCTTCTTCACGCTCGAATAGTTTGTTCATTTTCTTTTCCTCCTTATTCCTCTCCACTTTCCCTCTCCTCGTCTATCAAGTAATAATCCACTCGATAGACAATATCCGCAAAACTCATTTCCTCTGTGTTTAAGGGTTCATAGATTTCATTTATCACTCCAGCTTTTTTAAGTTCAATGGAAACAACGTGTATCCATTTCTCATAAATATTAACTAACATTCTCGGTTCTGTACTCCTGAAATATTGCTCCATACCATATCTCCCATAAATATCGCGAATAATTGCTCGAACAATCTATACAGCAAGTTTTTCATTCATCAATAACCTCTCCTTTTGAATTAGATTTTCATTTTTAAAGAAAGCTATAAGTTCGATATCATTTTTTGAGCTTCAGCCTAATCTCCCCTTTCAATACGGTTAGGAAATAAACACAATTAAAAACGCCCAGTCGTATGACTGAGCGTTTACTGTATGAAATATGGACTTTTGTTATGAATACAAAAAGTCTTCATGTAATGTTGTTTCCCATCCTTGTTTCTAATAAATGTGGTTACCTTAAATTAACCATAAACATTTTTCTGAATGATATCAAGTAAAATAAACAAGGCTTCCCCCATATATCCTTATTCCTAAAAAAAGAGAAACAGAGGTCATTGTCTATTACCTCTTTTTACCCTGTAACTGTGTTCCGAAAAAATAAACTCACTCGATTTTTGATTCAATTTATTTCTGTCACAATTTTATTATTATAAAAATAAAATCGTGCTATAAAAACAGGGAAAAGGCCGGAGAAATATAAATTTCTCCTTTTCCACCGTATTTTAGCCACATGTTATTCACGCAGTAACCACACCTTTATTTATTTTGTTTAACATTTTAAAGAAGAAGGTACTATAATTAAGATAAGATACAAACAAACTTAACAGAAAAGAGGTATTCACGATGAACGAAGGGATGGGAAAAGAGCAAGTCGTATCTTTCGCAGAATTCCTTCATGAATTGCAAAAAGAGTGGAGATTTCAACAACAGGGTGGAACGAGAGCTATCGCCAAAAAACAGCAGAGCTCTCGTTAGAAGTAGCAAATAAAGTCGGGGCAGTTGCTCCATTTTTGAAACGAGAGGTTGCCAAAGAAATCGTTTCTCACTCGCTTACTCGTCTTGACCGTTATCGGTTAGAAGATGTGGAGAAGATGCTACATGTGGTTGCAAAAGAACTCCAAATGAATACCAATCTTTCTGATGAAGTGAAAACCTATGTACAACAAAAAAAGAGCAATAACAAAATAAGATATAGATAAACAGGACAGTAAGGAGATGGGAAAATGAAGTTGATTCCTTCCAAAAATCCACAAACCATTACCTATTCACAATACGAACGGTACATCTCTGGAAAATTGGAATTAATAAAAGGGAATTTGTTGTGGAGTGAACAGGAACGCATCGAGTTGTTGCTGCTACTTTTGTATAATGTAGGATTAGAAACATTTCTTCGACACTTACCAAAAGAAACGATAAGTGAATTAAAAACTTTATTAGAAAGTAGTGAGAAACAAAGTCGTTCGAACACAAGAGGATTAAAACGAACGAGGAAGATAAATCATTTACAGCCTCGTACATCCGTTCACGATTGGGGCGTGAAGGAAATCATCGATAAAATGAATAAAGCGATTTCTTATTTAGATAAAGAGGAAAACAGATAACACTAAGAGAAAAAACTTGTCCAAAGTGAAAAAGACCCTAAAACGAGTAAAAGTTCCTATGCCAACACCTTCCTCATACGAAGAACCAATGAAGAGAGATACCCAATATTAGTTAAAGTTTCTAAAACAACTTGCAAAGCGAATATGGTTGATTCGTTAAAAGATATTGTACTATTAATCATAAAAAAACTTCATTCTTTTTCATAAATCAGATAAAGTTGGTCTAATACAAAATAAAAATAATCAATAAAGAATTTATGTTTGTATTCATCGCCAAAAAAAATTTCCGTTTAATCGGTTTCCGTTTTGAAACAACGTTTTCCTTCCCCTTCTAACATTATCTTCTTCCCTATTTCATTATTTTCTCTCCCATATCCCTTTACAAACAGGGCATTGAAAGTGGGTTACCCTATCGAGTTCTCTGTTATAAATGCCAATTTTCTTGCTACCATATTTCACTTCATTCTTTTCTTGGAACTCTACGACTAAATCAACATTACAAAATGGACAACGTTCAAAAGGTCTTTTTTCCATGCTCCCCCTCCTTTTGGAGTTATTATACCATATAAAGAAATTTAGAAAATGTTTCCTTCATGTTATGAACTTAAAAAATAGTAAGGGGATTGGTTTTACTCTCTGCTTAAAGTTTTTCATGTAAGCCAATATTGCATCTTAACATGTTTGATTTCCACATGTTTTTTGGAATTATTCTTTTCCTGTCCCCTATTCCCTAAATGAAAAAAGAGAAACATGGTTCACCCCATTTCCCATGCAATTTTTTCTCTTTTTTCATCCTAACTATGTTCAGTCATAATAAACTCCTGCTACTCTCCACCCCTTCAACCCGCATTCCTACGCCTCCTATATTTTTCCATTCATAATAAAGTCGTTCACGAATCGCTCATTTTCTCGATTTTTGATTCGATTTTTTCTGGCAGAACTTTATTATGTTTGAAAATAAAGTCGTGATAGAAAGACAGGGTAAAGGCTTGAGGATAAAGGATTTTCCCTTTTCCCTCTTTCCTTTCCCCTGCCTTGCTCCTGCCCTTTTGCACAACTTTATTTTGATTTTGCTACGACTTTATTTTATATGGCAGGACTTTATTTATTCCTTACATAGTAACAGGATATAGGGATTAGGGAAAGAAAGATTTATCATTCTATTCCCTTACCTTCCCCACAATTTTAAAATTTAGATTCTCCTCGTCAAAGTAAGTTATTTTATACCATCTACGGCTTTCTGGATAATAAAAGTAAAAGTTACTTCCATAATTGTAATAATGGAATCGATATGATTTGCCGTCAATAGAATCCTTCTTGGTACGGTGAATTGAATAATCATAACTTTCAGTGGACATTTCTTTTGTCTTATAAGCCTTTATTTGTCTACCTTCTTTATCTTCAAGAATTAACATAAACTTAACCTCCCTGTATTATGCTGTATATTTAATATAAAATAATGCAGGGAAGTGTATTAAGGACAAAAAACGGGATTTTATCATAATTCACTCTTGTATAAATCCCGAAAATGCTTTACATCATTTTTATCAATAGTTTTATTATTGATTATATGTTGTCCCTTTCCAATATAGTTTTCCATAAATTCTTCTACATCGTCATTTTCAAAAGAGTTATTGTTGAAATTAAATTTATTTTTGACATCCTGTTTTACTTCGTACTTAATCTCACTAAGATTGAAAATTTCTTGGTAGATTTCGTGAACAACCTTCAATAAATAATCTTCTGTTGTTGCTACTTCTTCAAGTTTATTAAAGTAATCATGGTTTCCTAATATAAAACGGTTTCATATAAGGCATACCCATTTGTTACAGCAATCAATTTCTTTAGATTTTGCCTGATTACTCCTTTGCCCTTCTGAGGTACTTCAATTTTTCTCAGCAATTTTATTATTCGATAAAAAAATTCATATCGAATTGAATTCTCTAATTGAAAAAACTGAACCCCTTTTTCAAAGTATGTCATATCTTTGGAGTATCTAATTTCATCATAAACATCATTGATACTGTTTAATAATTTAATGACCTCGGCACTCGCCTTCTTTTTACTGTTGCATATCGCCCCTGTTTTAATACTTTCAAATACATCATAGTCCATTACTCTCAACAACTGAAATATCTGATACTTCTTTAGTTTATGTCCCTCTATTCTTGCTTTTATCTCCGAAAGCTTTTGATATTGAATATTATCGTATAGCTGAATATTATCAAAAAATCCGAAATATCTACAAATTTCTAAGTATTGGTTATCTTTGTGTTTCCGAAACGATTGGTAATCACGTTGCACTTTCTTATAATAGCTTTCAAAGCTGTCAAAACGCCCTTTAAAGCTATTTTGTTTAGCAAACTCCCTCAAAGTCATGGAAGGGGCAAGTTTCAAATATGCATCATAGTACACTTCAAATACGATTTGATTTATGAAGTTTTCACGACTCATTGTTACATTATCGTTGAATAAGGGATAAAGCTCTCCATTAATCCAAACAGAAGAACTTTCCACTCTTTGTTCAATAAACTGCTTAACCTCACTTATACTCAAAACAGCCATCTCCAATCGACATACGTATATAGTCTCTTCAATTAATTTTTTTCTGACAAGATTATTAAAATTATTTAACTTGATACTATAATAAACATATTTCTGCATATACCATCTATTTTATAATGATAAATATAGTCTATTATCAAGACAGGTTTAAATAACATAACTCTCTCTTTTCGGGGTGAATATTCATGAAAATATTTCGTGAAGGAGATAGGATAGTTTTTAAAAGTGACAAAAGAAACAAGCTCGGCTATACCGATTACACAGAGGAACTGTGGGAAAAGATTAATGCAGTCAAATGGGTTATTAACGGTGAATACATTTATTCTCCACAATTAAAAATGTACTTACATAGATTTATTATGGCACATTGGTACGGAGAAGATATACTGAAGCAATCAACAGAGAATGGATTCATAGTAGAACATCACGATAATGACGGGTTTAACTGTTTAATCAGTAATTTAAGTTTCGCTCCAGAACCTATAAATAAAGCAAAGGCTTTTACCTATGATAAAGACAGGATTGAAATGATGCGTGATGTTGCAATTAATTTTTATAAGGATTTCAACACAGGACAGTACCAAATTACGATAGCTTTTAATAAGGAAACATTACTTTGGATACCAGAAAAAAACAAATTCGTTGATATCGTGAAAATGTTTTTACTTTATGATGATGACTTCATCCGAACCTTTCAAGATGCACACAGTATTTTACATGAAATGAAACAATATAAAAAGTTGGATTTGTCTAAATTGAGATATAAAAAGATGGAATATGAAGAAGCAATCCATATTCCACTCCCTTCTTCTGATGAAGAAGATATCGTGTTTTTTGAACATAATGGGAAAATTGCTATAAGATTAGGAACTGATAAAGCATTCATTAATCAAGTTCCACCAAATAAAAAACTATATGAAGACACTGACTAAATAAGGCACCTACAACTACGTATATAATGAAAATTCTTTATTAGGACTCGGTTATTGTTTGTTGTTGATTTCTTGTTCAACTCTCATGGAAGAGCGAATTACCTCCCGTCATCTGTAGTGAAGCTCGTTTCATGGTTGGCTAATGGGACAGTAAGATTCAGCAAGACTAAACTCACTGATACAACAAAATTGAGATTATGTTAATTTGTGATTGCCTCTGGCAACGAAGCCAGAGGCAATTTCTTTGTAGCTATTTAATGGGATGGCTCGGTTATTTCATCAGTGTCGTGAAGGATAAAGTCGATTTTTTGACCAAAAATCTCAAGTAATTTCTGTTCAATTTTTTTCCTCGTATCTGGTTTAATTTCTTCAACATAAAAATGGATATTACCGTCCTTGTCCTTGTTAATTCCTTTAATACCTAAGCTGTCTAATTTCTTTTGTTCATAATAGAGTCCACCATTTTTAATGTCGTGTTCTCTGATTTTATCTAATGGTGAGTGATTACAAGCAACAAGAACAATGAAGAAGAGAAATACTATAAGTTTTACCTTTTCATTCGGTAAGGTTACAATAAACTCATTTTCGATTTATTTTCCTAACATTATGATAACTACCTTTCACATATTGTAAATTGCAATGATTTTCTTTACTCTAAACAAGATTAAATCTTTATCCTTATCCTGTTCTCGCCACTATTCATATACTGCACAAGATGAGATTAAATTTTCCGCCCACGCAACCACTTCAGGTTTATCGCTGATATAAAGCTCTTGGTCACCTCTTCCATTTGTTTGCATTTCTACATCCCCATTCTGAAGAATTTTCCACTTTTTTATACCACAAGTAAAATTCTCATGTTCTCCCTGAAAGCAAGGTGGGAGTTCCCAAAGAGACCGCTTTTTAGCTCCTTCTTTTGTCAGAACAAGTCGTTTGTCATATCTAAAACATCCCCACCCTTGTTTCTGAGGAAATTTTGAAAAACTTTTCGTTGCCATGTAAATTGCATTTCTTTGAGTTCCGTACTCTTCTCTTTCCCTTATATGTGGGTGATATTTCATCCAGTCAGGAACAGAAGCTCCTGCTTGTATGTCAAATACACAATCTACTTCTAAGTACCCAAAAATAGCATGTATATCAGGAGCATCAGGACAATATTGATAAACATCATTAATTCGTCTTACCTCTTTAAACCAACCAAAAAATAAGAAAATATCCCCTTTTCCAACTTGCCTATTACGTAATGTCCCTTGTGAAGTTCCACTTTGTCCAAACAATCCCCGCCATTTCTCTGGTCGATGTGGTATAATGGACTTTCTTATATCAGGGTCCACATGGGCTTCTGAATATAGCTTTATCCCTAAATCCTTCATAACCTTTAAATAACTCTCAGTTGGAGAGAATATCAAATTTTTGTAAAAATCACCTGAATCAGCCCTTGGAATCGGTAACGAAACCAATTTACCATCTATTATTAGACTTGCTTTTCCTCCCGTTGTCCCGTCAAAACCTTTTCTGCTTAATATTACCTTTCTTCCCACGGGCCTCTCTCCCTCTAATGTATTAATTATTAAACCAATGAATTAAAGTAGTATTAGACCGATTTTTCAATAATTATTTAAGAGGAAACATGTATTAAGATTTTAAACCTTTTTTAAACAGAAAAACCTATACAATTTGTGCATTTATGCTAAAGTAGCCATCACCTTGGATAAACAAAAATAACATTTCCGTTTGATTTTCAAAAAAGAACATTGCTTTATAAGATTAGGATAACATTCGTCCGACGCACTTCTAAACTCTTAGTCAGTGGTATAGTGGAGGAAAAGCTCCTCTTTTTTAGGAAATGAATGATAGAACGATTAATTTGTTTATCGTAATCTGAATAAATGTTGACTAACCATTCTTGAATATCTGTATCATATAGACGTAACCGCTTTCTATATTTTTCGAGCCTTGCATTATTTAAATGCTGTCTGCTCTTCCACTTTTGTAATATCTAAATACCGATTAAAATACTCAAAAACATATCCCACACATGTTACAAGTTATTAATTCTTGATTCCTTATCAAATTCATTGCTACCGTCTTCTCTTTTTCTTCGAGCAGTATAGTTCCTCAAATGAAAGCACCATTTCTAAAATATGAACTCTTTGCCCAAATGATAAAAAACTGAAGTAATATAAAACTTAACTCGTCTACCTCAGTCCTCTATCCGATTTTTTTGAACGTTATAAACTCCCCTTCTCCTTCAATCCTCAAAAAAGATAAAAAATTCCCCTTATATCTCCACTATGTCAGTCAGAGCTTGTCCTCTAAATCAACTGTTCTTCACCTACCGCTTTGATACCAATTTCATTCCTAATTCTTCAAGTCGATTCCTTTGGTTTGCTGTTAAAGGTGGGGTAGCAATAAATAAAAAGTCCTTGGCACGACTTAAAGCAACATACAATATTCTTATTTCATCCTCATTACTATTAATATCTGGACTAAGTAATAACTCTAATAACTCTATTTTGTCTAAGAATACAAGAACTGACTCAAACTCTGCTCCTTTTGCCTTATGCATGGTTCTAATTTTGCTTGATTTTTCTTCAGGCATTTTAAGGTCATTAATTAAATCTGACATCATTGTTGTTTCAGCAAAGTCTTTAGCCTTTCCTCTTCCATAATTCATTATTTTAAAACCTGCTTTACTTAAAAATAAGGATAAATCATTATAATAGTTATACAGTGAGATATTTTCAATGCTATTTGGATAATTCATTATATACTCCAATAAACTGACAGCCAGGCTTCTTTTTTGCATAGACGTTATGGTTTGTCCCTGACGGAAAGGGGATTTCAATAATTTATTTCGACCAGTTGTAAAAACTTTCATCATTTGTTTTACAGCCACTTCATAACGTCCTTCTTTTCCAAACTGTCTTGCCAATATAATATTTCTAATGAACTTATCTCTTTTTGACGAATCTGTTTCAAAAAAAGTGTTCCATACATTCAATATTTTTGCATTTTTTAGGATTTTTACCGTATCATTATATCTGGCTAACACACAATAATCATTGTTGAGGTTTTTGTTTTCTCTTTCTCTATGAAAAATTTCTATTAACTCCGTAATATCGTCATCATTATACTCCATGAACATAACGGGATAATTTTTCCCTTCCCTAATGGGCATTTGTTCTAAAGAATCATTTTTTCGTATAAAGTTAAGTATTTTAACGATACTTGGGCTACTTCTTCTATTTTGCGTTATTTTAAAGTTTAGTTGGTTAGGAAGAGAAAACGCCATAAAATCTTTTCTGGATGCACCTTGGAATTCAAATATTGATTGGGCTGAATCTCCTATTACTCCTACCACAGAACCTTTATCCGCTAACCACTTAATAATCTCCGTTTGAATCGGATTGGTATCCTGAAATTCATCCAAGAATATGAACGGATATTTAGCTGATAAACAATCTAATAAGATGGGGAACTCTTTCAATATTTTAAAAGAAAAATAGAGAACATCTTCGTGATGTATTATTCCCTTCTGCCAAGATAACTGTTTATAAGAAAGTAAATACTCGTTTCTAATATAATACCCATCTATCTTTTTATTAACATTTCTGCGAACTCGTAATCTAAGTTCACCGTCCTCTAAATACCATTCCAATGCCTCTAAACATTCCCTAATTTTGTTGTTATCTTTCATATAGTTCAAGTTATTAGCCCTTTTCCATTTCATTAGCATTCCATTAGATACTTTATTTTCCTCATGTCCATCCATTTCATCTATATTTACTAATATAGTCCCGTCTAAATTACGTAATAAGTAGCAGTAGGGTTTTACGACATTTTTATACAAAAAGCTATGAATAGTTGAAACCTCAACTCTTTGAATATCTGTCCCTAATCGCTCGATAATCTCTTCAGTACCAACCGTAGTATATGTAATACATGCAATTTTTGACACCTTTCCAAGTCGCTCAGAATTTTGCAAAACGTTTCTAATATGTTTTATAAGCCAATGAGTCTTCCCTGCTCCTGGACCTGCAATTACCTTAAAATGTTTATGTAAGTCCTCCTTGTCCATTAAAAATTCAGAATCAATGATAATAGTATCATCACTTTGAAGCATAGTAATCCCCTCATTCCTTATAACATACCCAATTAAAAGCAGCCTCAATATGATTTGGCAGAATTAACTTAGCCGATTTATCATTTTTCAATCTATGAGCAATTTCAAGTGCTAACTCACCTTTCCTTCTATCCGCATACTTTAAATATGATGCGGCATATCTTGCTCTCTCTTTTTCTTCTGATGACCAATCACTGCTCTTTAAAGAATCAAAATCTTCCAACTTAATATCATCAAACAAAATCGAATTGGAATAGTTTTCCCAAGCTAAATCATATTCAAATGTCTTTCCTCTACCTGTCACGTTATAAAAAATCTCAACATTAACACAATCTTCTGCAATTTTTTTAAGATTATTAAGAGCATCAGAAAAAATCTTGTATTCATAATTGTCATGGTCTTGATGTAATTCAAAGGGATAACACGACTTCCAAGTTCTTTTCTTACCTTTCTCCACCTTCTTTGGCTTTCTACATGGGTCAGTATCGATTACACAGGCTATTCTCTTTTTTAACGCATATTTCTTATTCTCTGGACTAATTCCTGCACCAAACATTTTTATGAAATGAGAAAATGTCAAAGCATCTGCACGAACAATGGCAACATGATTCCTTTCTAAATCATATCCCGCCGATTCTGCTAATACAGGAAACAAAATCAGCTCTGCCATACCTTCAACAAGTAAAACAGACCTTGCAAACAACATAGCCGATTTGGTGGCGTCAAGAAAACGTTCTATATATCCTTTAGATTTTTGGTCGCTTGGACTATCTGAAAACACTTTACTCGGATATTTTGCTTGCACTCTTTGTTCATTCTCTCTCTCAAGACAAATAATTGAATCTAATCCGACTGCTGATGTTATTTGTGTTGAATGAGTAGTAATAAAAATTTGACGACTTAACGTCTGTTTATCGGTTTCTTCTTTTAAGAACTTTAGAAAATTATATTGTAAGGCGGGATGCAGATGTGCTTCTGGCTCTTCTATTAACAATATTGGAAATATTTTTGCGTTTTCGCCATATTCCTCAGATGTAATCATTTTGAATTTCGCCAAAATTAATGACATATAAATTAGGTTATTATAACCCAGACCGTTGTTAATGATAGGAATTTCAATCCCCGTTTCATTTCGGATAATTAGCCGTAGAATTGAAAGTACATCTGATTCTTCTAATCGACCATCGATATCTGGTTCTCCCCCAATTGATGCACCAGTATTTTGAGCAAAGCGAAGAATTTCTTTTCTGTTCAGACGATTGACTATATTTCTAACAATTTTACCAGAATACTCTTTAAACTCTTGTTGAGAATTTAGTAGGAAATCGGAATTTTTTTGATTGTTTGGTTCATTATCTTTAAAATGTGTTAATAGCTGTTTAAGAAGAGTATTTCTTCCTGTAAACATCTTGCTCTCTACATCTCTCAGTGCATCTAAGGTCTCGCAATGAATTTTTTCTAAATACTCTGTTTCAGCCCTTACTTTATTTTCAATTTTTCCTCCATATATTCTGGATACGTACTTCTTTAAAAAATTCTCAAGTACACCCCATCTTTCTTTATGATTTTGTGTCTTTTTTATAGCATCTTTATATTCCTTCCAATTCGATTCTGGTAGAAAGTATTTATAAGTAAGAGTTGCTTCCCAAGGTGATTCTAATTTTGTAAGCCAGCTTGCTACTATCGCTTTATCTGCTAAGGTGTCATTGTGTGAAGAGCGTAAGGTGGCAGATATTATAATTTCAGGGGGATTATCTAAATCGTTAAGTTCTTTATTAAAATCATCAATAGATAGTGGCTTCGATACAGCTCTGTTGAAAATGTATTCAATTGCTTTTATAATGGTTGTTTTTCCCACATTGTTGCTACCGATAATAACATTTAAACCTTCATTAAATTCTATCTCAAATTCGCTAAAACACTTAAAATTCTTAATATATAATCTGGCAATATACACAACAATACCCCCTCACTTTTTTGTGGTAAAATAAACCAATATCATTATACACCATCTTTTTAAATGATTAACTGGTCCCTCTAATCCCAATAAGAAATAACATACAAACTGATAACAATTTTGGCACGTCATTTCTTATTACAATAATGGGTTTTCATTAAAAATAAAAGAAAACAACAAAGACGCTTTTATTGAATTACTGAAATGGAAAATCAAAAGTTAGAGGATGAAAATGAGCAACTGCGAGAATAGTTAAAAATAGCTTATGCAGGAGTTAAAAAGTTTTAGTTTAATGAGAACGATATTCTGCTTGTTTAACTCCCACAGCAGGATGGATTAGCTTCCATCATCTGTAGTAAAACTGGCTTCATGGTCGGCTAACGGGTGCTTTACTTTAATAAGGGGATGTAGTTCTTTTTTCAAGCAACTGAATAGGATAGTTGCTGAAGGAAAGTGATATTTAGCATTCATGTATAGTAATGTGCTTTATAGCAAATACAAATATAGGGGGTTTTTGAATGGATATCGGTAGGTATTGCAGTATTGAGATAAATTCTCCATTTTCGGAAAGTAATATTATGGAAATAGAGCCATTAAACTTAAATATAAAAATAAATGGATTCGACGAGAAAGAAAATACCATAGATATTGGTTGGGCAAATATTTTTATTATTGATGAAGAGGTAATTGATTTTGAAATTAAAGAAGGATATGACGATAGGCAATCGGAATCTTTTAAATCAATAAGATATATAAATTCACTTGATGAAGAGTATTTCAAAGCCTATCATCCTCAAACAACAACTGTATACGGAAGAGTAGCATATCTTGATAGGATTTTAAATTGATAAAGAATTTAGAGGTAATGGGTATGGCACATTAGCCATTAGAGATATATTTTAGTAGATTTCATACTATTATTTCCGTATCCATTTGAGTGGGATAAAGTTGACAAGGAATTAAAAAATGAAACTTTAATTTCACAGGATACAGAAAGAGTAATATCATTTATAAAAAGTTAGGTTTTGAATTTACATATGGGGTATTACATGAACCATATATGTGCTTGGATATAAGATATATGTTATAACAGTTCTTTAAAAATACGACATTTCCAATTGATGAAAAGGATAGTGCGTAAGATAAGTACAAAAAATGCTACCTTATCATCATAAGGTAGCTTTCCATTTGATTGAAAATCAACAGTTAACGATAACAGAGACAAAATTATAGAGATTCTGATAAAGCATAATATCTCACTATTTAATAATACCTTGCAAGTTCTTGCTCTATTAAACTTCTTACTTCCTTGATTCCTCCACTAAATCCTGCATACAACTGAACTTTGTAAACTGTTAATTTTTCACCACGCTTTACCATCTCATCAATCGCCCATTTAATCTTCCGCACTCGATAACTTTCTATATCTTCTGTTACTTCTTTTAGATACTGTTGAGTTTTCACAAGTTTCTCACTATAAAACCATCGCTTTGCACCAATCTCTCTTCTTATATTGCTTGGAATAATACGAATTGGTTTCCCTTCTTTATGTAAGAGCCTTTTAACAGCTTTTTTTGCAAGTGCTAAACACTCATCATCCCGTTTCCCCCAATCTACCGTTTCAGCTTTTTTCTTTCTTGTTTTAGCAATTGGGGTTACTTCATCATACCAGCGTCTGTCGTGGGTATAAATCCATGTATGAAGCCCTTTTCCTATTCTTTTTAATTCACTGCGATTAGCTCCTGGATTCTCCTCAATTAGTTTTAGCCATTCTTTTCTTCTTTCTTCAATTGAATAAGATGATGCTAGTATAGTTTCATGGACACCCTTTAGTGAAATATAATATTAACGAAGGGATGTGTCCTGATATGGGTAACACAAGCGAAAAACGTAAAAGTTATCATGCTGAATTTAAAGAAATGGTGG
>Ga0207747_1001363_pt1 | contig 17680 bp, 18 predicted proteins | sample HigsolmetaGSP11D_FD_184839 | JGI IMG/M metagenome (GOLD analysis project Ga0207747, IMG submission 184839) | High solid enriched microbial communities from the Joint BioEnergy Institute, USA - SP1-1-D (SPAdes) | ecosystem: Engineered > Bioreactor > SSF (Solid state fermentation) > Aerobic >...
AATGAAGCGCCAAAATCCTTGGCCGACATAAAAATATCGCCATTTTTGTAGATGCAAGCTGCTTTGTGGTCAAATTGCAAAACATCACCCGGATAGGCAATGTACGGCACCTGATCTGTTGACGGGTCATGCAGATCATATACAAAAACATGGTTGATGCTCATTTGATCTATCGGCGTATATTTCAGATGTGAGCCGATATGCACTTGAATCTGCGCGAGTTTCGCTGTGTATTGGTTTTTGGTATCAACGAATTTTTGCTCGACATAATCGATATATGTTCCATCCTGATTGGTCGGCCCCGTTCGCTTCGCCGTATATACCCTCCATATGTTTCCTTTCCGTTCAACTACCAACGAGCCGTAGTAATCATTCAAAGATCCAGTTTTCTTTCCATACGTTGTAAAGATATTATCAGCAGAAGGGCCTAGCCCCCAAAACGCTTTCACGTCTTTAGTTTTCGCGCTGAAATCTCCGATGGTCATTCTGAACACAATATTGTTTGCGGCATCCAATCCATAAACTTCTATCCGACCGACGCCGTTCGTGCTGGATTTAATATCTATGAGAGCATGCACGCGGAAATCTTGTAATTGGCTTGGCAATGATTTTTTCAGCGCCGGCCCCGCCCAACCATCATAAGCCGGTCCATAATCTTTGACTGTAAATTTGTTTCCATCGCTCTGGAATGATCCCTGGATGATACCATCCACGACGCCTGATCCAGCACCCCAGCCCGTGAGCGTCCCCATCTCGTCTTGCATAACGGGTTGATCACCATCAACCGGCATCTGATCAACCGAATACGGCTGACCAACTCGCATATATGAATCTGGCGAAATAATGTCAAGGAACGTGATCGGCTGTTGCACGTAAGCAGTGAATGTCGGATACGTTTCCGCCGTGCCATCGTTGGTGACGATTGTCGGCGTTTGGACATTCAAATCGCCATCAAATGGAAGATATGCCGTCGTGTATTCATCGACTTTGAAGCCGTTTTGGTACGTATCAAGAATCTCGGCGTCACTGCGGGCGATGCGGGAAATGCGGATATTTTGATATATTGCATTTCCACTATATTGGCTTGATAATGAACGACTGCCAATTCGCAAAATGTTTGAGGATGGAATATCAAATTTTTGTAATGTTAAAACTTTTGTTCCATTCATATATGCAAAAATATTATTTTGATCCCATTTAACTGCAAAAATAAATCTTGAACCTGAATTCCATGTTTTTGGGTAGGAAACAGATGTAATTGACCCGTTTTTGCTGATAACTAGTTGAATATTATTTTGTACTCGTCTTAAAATAAACCCCTTCGAGGGCGTTGAACCTTGATTTTCGTCAAACCAAACCAAATCATGACCGTTAAAAATATTTGTGTTTTGCGAGTTTAGATTTGCCGAAAGCTCAATTTCGATTGTCCCTTCATCATCAAACAACACACCATCCTTCGGCAACGTGAGATTTTCGGGCTGACGGGTGCCGTCTATGAAAGATGTGGCGTAGGGTTTTTGCTCGAGTTGGACGAATTGCGGCGTCCCATCTGCCGGTGTCAAAGTGATGGCCGCATTGGACACGTTGAATGTGAGCGTCTGCCCGACTGCAACACTTCCGGTGTATCCGCCTGAAATATTGACCTGGCCAGTGCCGCCACGGACTGAAAGTGTATAGGTTCCGTTCAACGTTCCGCTTGTCCATGCGGATGTAAGATTCTTTGCCAATGCTGACGGGATGAGATTTGTCGTCCCCTCTTCGATCAGTATCCCGCCCTGCTCAAACCGCGGCTGATTCACAGCCACTTGTGTGCCATCTGAAAGGTACGCCACCGAATTCCGGCTGAATGACGCCGGGGGCACGGCAATGGTTTGCGTGCGGAGGGGGCCGTATTTGTACGGATCTTGGCATACAAAATATAGCGTGGCTTGGTATATTTTTGATTTTTCTAATCGATGATCGACCTGTTCAAGCCGTCCGAAATACATTCGATCCGGCTCATCCTCGAATTGAATAGTCAATTCTTCATCAGTCTGAAGCAAAGAAATTAAATCCTCGATTTTTTCCCTTAAATCCCTATAATCGTCGCCCTTCAGCGTGATGTCTATTTCAAGAACGCGCGGTTCTATCTTTCGACCTGTGATATATGAGCCTGGGCGGCCTGGCACATCGGTCTGAATAAGTTCGACCGGATAAACCCCACGCCCGCGAACATCGTTGACAACAAAATAGCCGCCGGCACTCGATTGGTACCGGTCGGCTAAGTCAATACCGTTGATCAGCATATTTTCGACACTTTTAAAAATGCTGATCACCCCCTGAATCTTTGTTTTCTTCTCTCCGCTTCTTTTTGGAGTTCAGTGATAGTCGGCTCAATGATACGCCCAACTTCGCGGTCATTCATGATCACTTTCAGATCAGTCATTCTGCGTTCTAGCTTGTTAATCGCGGAAATCAATCGGTCATCACGCGATTCAACATCGATCGAACCGTTTACTGCGGAATTGAGCGTGCCGTAAACACCGTTCGGAGTAGCGTATGCAACCGACACTTCGGGCACGTCGGGCGTTGCCCATTTCGCCATTTGTTGGGCCGCGTCGATGACGTCCGATTTCATTTTATTGATGCCGTCAATCAAACCGGCCGGAATCCAGCGGCCAACTTCGTCACGCATGACGCGCGAAGGTGAGTGTACACCAAAGAATTTTTTGATTCCTCCTACGATACTATCTACAAATCCGCCAATTTTACTTAAAATCCAATTTTTTACGGACTTAATACCGTTCCATAACCCGCGAATAAGATCGGCGCCAACTTTCACAAGCCGCGGAACCGATTTAATAACTGCTCCAGCAAGTGCACTAACAAGTTGCGGCCCGAGTTTCAAAAGTTGCGGAATTAGTTTCAAAATGCCGGTAATCAGCGCGAGCAATATCTTACCACCGGCGGCGAGTATTTGCGGTAAATTTTTAATCAATGCACCGACAATAGCGACAATAATTTTCGGTACTGCTGCGATAAGCTGCGGAAGCACTTTAATAATTCCGTTAATCAACGTGGTCAATATTTTTGCCCCGGCACTAAGGATCTTCGGTAAGTTATTCACCAAAGCGACAACTAATGAAATGATCAGCGTGACACCAGCCGTGATGAGTTTCGGCAATATCGAGACAATACCGTCAATCAACGCATTTAGGATTTTTATTCCAGCGTCTATTAATTTCGGTAAGTTACTCACGATGGAATTAACAATCGTAAGAATAATTTGTAATGCTGCGTCGACAAGTGACGGAAGCATTTGAGTGATGCCGCTAAGTAACGAAGTTAAAATCGTAACTCCAGCAGAAATAACGGTCGGAAGAGCGTTGGCTATCGCTGTAATGAGCGTTGTTATAACCGTCAATGCCGCGCTAACAATCATCGGTAAGGCTTGAGTTAGACCATCAACAAGATTCGTCAAAACAGTTACGCCGGTCTGAATAAATGTTGGCAGATAATTACCGATTGTCGTAATTACCATCGTCAATATATTCGAGATTGCGAGAACGATCGCGGGCAGTGCCGTGATCAATCCTTGCGCAATATTGTTCAGCACCGTCATTCCGGTTTGTACAAAAACCGGCAAATATTGCGCGAGGAAAGAAATGGCCGAAGTAATGATTTGCGAGATAGTTTGCAATAAAGTCGGAAGTGTTTGCTGAATCCCTTGTGCAATCGCCGGCATGAACCGTGCCGCCGTAATAACTAAACCGGGTATCCCGCCAACAAGCATCGCAATTATTGACGGCACCAAATTGCCGAGCAGTTCAGCAATACCACTAAAATCGCCGTTAAACGCCTTTGAAATCGCATCCCCAACGTTTTTGAAAAACGGCGCAACTTTCGTTTGGATTATTCCAGAAAAAATGTCGCGTACTTTCGCTAAAACTCCGCTTGCGGTTGTCAAAGCGGAAGAAAATTTTCCTTTCAACGTCGATGCAATACTATCTACTGTGTTGCGGAACGGCTCCGATTTTTTGTACAGAAGAATAAACCCGCCAGCTAACGCCGCGATCCCGGCAACTACCAGACCAACTGGGCTAACTAACAGCGCGAACAGGCTGCCGAGTTTCGTGAACATCGGCATAAGCGGCGCGACCGACATCATGAACAACCCGAACCCCGCGGCTGCTGTCGCTACAGTCGCGATCAAACCAGTAATTACGCCCAAAACGAGTGCCGTAACCGAAATGAATTTACGCGCGGACGGGCTAAGATTGTTGAACCAATCGACGAGCTTAGTCAGCCATTTGACGAACTTTATGATTATTGGCGTTAGCGCATCGCCAATATTGATCTTCATCGTTTCGATGGAGCCACGCAGCTGTTCAAGCGCGCCGCCAAGACCGCCCATCATTTTCTTTGCGGCCTTTTGCGATGCGCCGGCCGAGTTTTCGAGAGCTTTCGTCATTTTTTCGATTTCGCCGGGCCCGGCTTTCATGAGCGCCAAGAAACCACTAGCCGCTTCGGTTCCGACAAGTTGCGAAAGAGTCGCGAGCTTTTGTGTATCAGTCATACCTTTCATTGATTTTTGAAACTCGCGGATGACGCCGGCAAGTCCTAAGAATTTACCATTGGCATCAGTAATCTTGATGCCCATCTTTTCCATCATTTTCGCAGTTTTTTGAGACGGATTAAGAAGCTGTACTAAACCTCCGCGAAGAGTTGTACCCGCCTGTTCGCCTCTAATTCCAACATCTGCCATTATACCAGTTGCTGCAGCGAGCTCTTCAAGTTTAACTCCTAATGATGCGGCAACGGGAGCAGCATATTTGAATGCGTCAATTTGTTACCCTACCGGCTCTTTATCCGGTAGTTCCGGGGCTTTCGCCGCATTATGGGGCGTCAATTCGCCCCCGGTTCAGACTATCTCTTCACCCTCGCCATTACGCGTTAGGGTGGGGCGCGCTCGTGGGGTTTTACCACCCTCGCCATTATGCGTTAGGGCTCCGTACCCTAGTCGTTACACCTTCCTGCCGTTTCCGGCAAGGCTTGGCTCGGTATTAGCATGCGTCGCGCAATATTGTTTTTAAAAAGTCATCGATTATTTCTTCCATATCATCTTTTTCCCAGTAAGGGATTCTCAATAATTTTATATTTCGCTTCTTACAATACTCATTTTTAACCCGATCGCGCTCTTTCGTTTTGATAAATTCCTCTTCGCCACCGAATCGCTCTTTAGGCTTGAAATGCTGCTCACCATCGTATTCGATCAAACCTATCAAATTATCATTTTTATCAAAAATGGCAAAGTCGAATTTTAATTTAGTTTTATAGACGCAATCTTCAAATGAGTATTGTCGAATGAAATTTATATCTTTCTTCACTAAGAATCTCTCGACCATGAGCTCCCCTTTTGAAATTGGCAAACAAAAAGGGCAACCGCTTCGTTTATGAATCAGGTTACCCGGTAAGACTTCATATACATTACCACAAACCAAATGCATGACTATTACCTTTTCAGTACTTAATTTATAATCAGAAATTAATTCGTAATCACGAGGAAATATATTATAGAACATCTCTCTAAATTCTTCAGGAGAATGTGTTTTATGCTTTCCGTATGACTTTCTGGCGCATATAGGACAACCACTTTTTCTTAATAAATTATTAGGAGTCGGGTAAAATATTGTACCGCAGATTTTATGTCTAACTTTAATCTTGGTTCTACAATTTTTATATCTAGATAAGACCTCATATTCATCGCCTTTTACTTGTCTTAGTTGGTCGAGAAATTCTTCATGAGTTTTCTTGCGCAGATTTCACCCCTCCGAAAAATGCGCAACGTTTAGCCTCTACCGAATTCACGCCCTGCTTTATGCTGCGGGTTTCCCCGCAACCCAGCACCTTTTGTACTGCATGTCTTGAATACCCGCTGCCGTTCTATTTGCAGTTTCCGCCAAAACGTCAGCAACTCTTGAGGATTCGCTCGCTTTCAGCCCAAACGCATTCAAAGCCGACGACACCACATCGGCTGTCAGCGCCAAATCTTCGCCAGATGCTTCAGCTGCGGAAATGATGCCAGGCATCGCGGCAATGATTTGATTGACCGTGTACCCTTTTGCGGCCATTTGTTCTTGTGCTTGCGCAACTTCCTGCGCACTTTTGGTCGTTTTCGCGCCAAGCTCAAGCGCAGATTTTTTCAACGCGTCAAATTGGCTGCCAGTCGCGCCAGCGATCGTCGCCGCACGGCGAAGCTGTGTATCGAAGTCAACCGATGTCTCGACCGCTTTTTTGAGCGGCAGCGCAATTCCGGTCGCCATTGACCCGAATGACAGAGCCAAGCCGCCGGCAATATCACGCATCGATTTGCCCGTCGATTTCATCCGATCGCTGAAGCTCGATACTTGTCGCGATGCTTCCGCCATGCCACGCGAAAGCCCGCTAATATCGGCGCCGACCCGAACGAGAATATTCGCTTCCACTTCGTCACCCCTTCCGTTTGGTTGTGAGACTCGCAAGCCAAGCGTTTAGCTCATCAACCTCTTTTCGCATTTCAGCGATAGATTTGCGCTCGGCTTGCGGTTGCTCTTTGGGGCGTTCGAACAGATCCGATATTTTTAACCGTTTCATACGGTGTGCTTTCTCAATCATGAACGCGAGAAACGCAAGCCGTTCGTAATCGTCATACCGATGCTCAACTTCGGCTTCCATCAGAATCGTAAATTCCCGCGGTGTTAGCGCCTCAACTTCGTTCGGTTTGAGGCGCAGAAACCGCCAGCCGTCCGAGACCGCTCGATTGATTTCGTCGCTTATGTCAGCAGCAGTTCGAGCGCTTGTTTCGCCTGTTTGTTGTCCTTCAGCAATTTGTCCACCGTCGCTCGATAGAAAAAACTATTGGTGACGATTTCATTCGAGAGCTTCGTCACCGTGTCTTGATCGAGTTTTTCTTGCTCAACGAGTTCACCGATCGCGTTGTCGACGTCTTTGAACGAGAAATTTTCGCCGGTGTGCATGAGCGCGGCGTGGACGATATGAGCGAAGGTTTCGAGGTCGCCCATGATTGCCTTACCAATCAGCTCATATGCGCCGCCTTCATAAAGCCCGTTTAAGTGCTTGACCGCTTTGTATGTCAACTTGAGTTCGTATTCTTTGCCATTGATTTCAAAAGTTGCCATTCAATAAGTCCCTCCTATTTTTGGAAAAACTAAAAAGGCGAGCTAACGCCCGCCTTCAGTTACTGATCGATAGATGTTGCGCCTTCCGGCACTTCCGTCAAGGTTTCTTCGGTCGTATCGCCGACCAGCTTACCTTCGAACTTATAGGTCGCGTTATCATCGTCAGGGTATTCGAATTCTAAAGAGCTGATCATGTATTTGCCGACAGTAGCCTTCTTGGTTTCAACGTCAATTTCAAGGATTTCTGCAAGTTTCTTGCCTTTGATGTGTGCTTTGAGTTGGTCAAGCGCAGGATCATCTTTCGCCATAAGACCCTCGAAAGAAACCGTCTCGGTGACAGCGCCATAGTCGCTACCATCGATATCCTTCGTGTTTACCTCAATTTCATCCGCTTCAATAGACCGGCTACCGGTCGTTTGGTAGAGTACGCGAAGAATTTGTTCTTGCGACTGATCGTCAAGAAAACGAATCGCATAGACAACTTTATCGCCCTTGAGGACTGCCAATTAAATCACTCCTTATACAAATTTGCTGCTACACTCACGTCTAGATAGACGCGGTGATAAACTGATTCTTGTGAAATATCGTCGTTCCAAATCGGCGTTTCATTATCGACGTTGGCAGTAAAAAAGCCGACCGGTGGCTCATCCGGTTGGCTAACATTTAAAAGAGGTATTTCATTGAAAATTAAAAGTTCCTTTATCTGATCTTGTAATTGAGCTCGCTGTGCTGCTGTTTTTGCGAATATGCCAACTTGAAAATGATAAATCGTTTGAGCAACTTCGCGTGCTTTATCCAGCACTCGCGTGTTATTTTGAATTTGCTCAATCGTTATAAACGGCTTTTCTGTTGGAAATGTCACACCATCGTAAACCCATACGACTGTTAATCCGGTCGTTTCTTCCAAAAATTTTAAAAGTGACGCTTGAATTTCGTATTGCATCGCGTCACCCCTTCGTTAGTCTCGTTCGCACGGCTTCTCGATACTGTTCTTCATTGTTCCAAATTGCTTTTCTTACGAACGCTTTTTTCGTTGCATGCTCGAATTCTTGACGAGTAGCGTACGGAAGGTCGGAACCCCATTCCCACACGCCGTCTTCGTCTTGCGACGGCCGTGGCGAGGAAGCCAGCGAGTTTTTGAGCGCACCAGTCTTTACCGGCGCATTATCAGCGGCTTCGGCTGCCATTTTCCGCGCATAGGTTTCGGTTATTCTATTGATATCGCGTTGAACAGCATCGCCGCCAACGTCTTCAAACATTTTGAGAACGTCCGAAATATCAACGCTAATTTCAAATTCCGCCACTAGCTGACCTCCTTCGCCAGAATTTCAACCCGATTGATGATGCCGACCCCTTTTTTATCAAGCGCAAGAATCTTATATTGTTTGCCGTCATACTCGATTTTTTCGATCTTATCGAGAATGTCCGTCACCAAGTCGATGTCAACCGATACCCACAAATCACCTTGTTCGACCGCAACCCCATCAATCAGCTTGCGATCGGTGCCGGCGCTCGTTGCCGAACTAATTTCGGTGACCACCGACTGCACGGCTCGCGGCACTTCGTTTTCCTCGATCGGCTCATTCGTGAACGGATCGCGCTTAGTCACGTCCTTATAGATGACTTTTATCTCTGACGTCCGATTCGCGGTCAAATCCGCCCGATTAGCCTTGATCCATTCCGCATCTTGTTCCGTGAGCACTCGGTGTCACCTCCTACAAATATTCTTCTTTAAGCACCGGAACCAAATACGACGAGCAGTTCGGATGTGGCGAGTATATTTCCTCATCCGTCGGCTTAAAAACGCCTTGACCTTGCCCGTATCGGTCTTCGTGCGCCAAAATATAGCATCTATGTTGAGTATGCCGTGGGTGTCGGCTGCCGTTGTCGCGAATACGCACCCAATCAGCGATTTCGCTGCGGTCAATACTCAACGCGGTTGTCATACGGTGAGCCGTATTGTTTTCGGTCACGACCAACCGCTGAATCATCCACGTTTGATTGTCGTAGATTTTGCGAATGTTCCGCACCATTGTACTAACAGATTCACCACGAATGATATCGGCCCGTAGTTGCGATGCGATTGCGTCACGGATTTCGCCCGATACGTTCCATATGCGGTCGGATAGCTGTAAGCCGTCATCACCAATGCGCGTGATGACGTAATTGCGAACCGCTTTTTTTATGGCTGATTTCCCGGAAGCCAACAGCGGCAAGCCAAGCAATGCGAGAAATATAGCGTTATTTTGATCAAGAGTAAAATCTATCGATTCATCGATCGTTTGTAAAATCGAGTCGTTACCATATTGCCGCATCGACTTTTCAATCGTTTCAAGTTCGCGCAGCAACCGCATGAGCTTGGACTTATTGATTGTTCCGTCATTATCCGCAAACTCTGAAAGCAAATCGGCAATATCGCCCCGAAAACGTCCGATTTCTTTTATGACGTTTGCGACTTGCTTATCGGTTAGTTTCGCGAATTGCTCGGCCAACTCTTTCATCTTTTCGGCAAGCTCATTTTGAGTTGTCATCTCGCATCAGCCCGGCCAACATGCGATTGGCTTGCGCCTCTGCCGCGCCGGTATTTTTGGTATTTATTTCGAGCGTCGGTCGCCAACTTCATGTAGTTATCGAAGATCATCGATTTGTTTACGGTTTCTTCGCCGTCTTGATACGAGAAAAAATTCGCGGCAGTAGTCGCAGCAAATTCATACGCAAATGACAGCGCCAAATAGAAAATTGCATCGGGCTTTTCTTCCTTCGACAACCCCGATTCTTGTTCCGCGTCGGCCACAAACGCATCAATGTCGGCGTCTGTGACGCCCGGAACGTTTTTCAGCCGATTTTTCAAGCGATCAGACACCGACATGAGCGCCACCTCCGACTATTTTTTCGGTTTTGTTGCCGCTTTGGCTTTGGGCTCCGCCGGCTTCTTCTGCGCATCCTCATCAATACGCTTGATGAACGGAGCCAAGCCTTCGAGATATTTAATTTCGTCTTCCTTATACGTCACGTATTCGCCTTCCAAGTTAAATTGAAATTTGAAGCCGTCCCGAACAAGCTCATAGTTCGGAAGCGTCTTGAAAACAGCCACAAAATCACCGTCCTGTCAGCAAAGTTTAGGCGGGCGCAAATCAAGCAGCCCGCCATCTATCAGGAAATCGTCGGGGAAATGTTTTTGAGCACCGCGATGGATTCTTTCGCGTTGCGAATTTCCCAAGCCATCTCGCCACGGATAACACGGCTGAAGTAGTCAGCGCCAGCCGGCGTTGCGTCTTGGTCATAGATTCGGTCCAGATAACGAACTTTAATTAAGTCGGTATTAAGCAACAATGCGCGGTCCTTCGGCATGTTCAAATCGACAACGACATTCGTGATCGCGCCGCCAGGGAGATCGGACACGAACGACAAGATTTGGTAACCGACTTGATTGTCTTGCCGCGTGGTTTGGATCGTGTTGCCGGCCAGTTTCGTAATTTGCCGCGACACGTTCGGCGCACACAAGATCGTGTTGACAACGCCGCCGCGTTTGAACGTTTCTTCGACCGCGTCGTTCAGGAGTTTCGCGGTGATTTCAGCGCCATCGCAATCGACTTCTTTGGATCCTTGTTCTTGCGCGAAGTAGAACAGTCCACCACTCATGCGCGGTTGTTGCGGGGAACCAGCATAACGACGGCCATAAATCAACGAGTTGTTCGCCTCGCGGATGAGTTCCTGCAAGCGCAAATTGACTTGGTAATTCAATTCGTCTTCAACGCCATAGGTATTCACACGTTGTTGCGTACGGGACACGCTCGCATATCGGCTGAAGATTTGCGTGTAGTTGAACGAAACCAAGCGGTCGTTGATTTCATTTTTCCTGAACACGTCTTCGCCTTCCGGCCGCGGACGGGAAATGATGCGCAATTCAGCGTTTGCCGCAACGGCTTCGGGTTGAGTCGCGTCAAAGCCGCGTTCGACCGTGATTTTGTCGGCCACTTCATCGACCGCGGTCACACGCATCACTTCGAGGCCGTTTTGAACGACAGCATTGACCGCGAATTTGCGGGCTTCACCCGGTTGCAGTTCGATGGTCGTCGCCGCCTCATCGGCAGCCGTTTTGACGACCGCAACGCTAGAGTTGAGATAATCGTTTTGCCATTCGATTTTCGTTTGGGTGGCCGGATCGCCTTCGGCAATTAGCCCGAACAGCACCGGTGCGTCTTGAAGAATGAGTTCAACGCCCGGCATCATGTCACGAATTTGTTGTTGGAAATCATACGTAAGAGCAGGATTATTAGCCATTTACAATTACTCCTCCTTGAAATTTTTGTAAATTTAAAAAGCCGCCTTATTGGCGACCTTTTGCTTTTAATTCAGCGATTCTATTTCCAAGTTCAATAACTTTACCAAATAGTTTCTTGTTCTTGCGGGCTTTTTCTTTAATCTCCGCATATTCCTTTTCGAGCGCGGCAAGCTCACTAATACCAGGATTCTTGGCCGGATTCGCGCCACCGGAAGCATCAGCGCCAATGATTTGTTTGAACATCCATGGCTTCGCCTCCTTCAGCGCCTTCACGGCCTCCTCAACGCCTTTCACGTTGCCATCCTCATCGATTTCGATGTTCGATTTGTCCAACAACGCGAGGACATCGCTCGGGTCGTTGGCATTTAGCGAGCGTGCCACCGACCTGATTTCCGTATTAATGATTCGTTGTTTTGCGGCCTCTTCGGCCTTTTTCGCCTGTTCTGCGAGTTCAGCCGCCCGTTTTTCGGCTTCTTCTTTCTCGACTTTCAGCCTTTCGGCCTCGCTCATTTCGGCTTTGCGCCGTTCTTCTTCGGCTTTTTCGAGTTCTTCGAGCCGCTTCAGTTTTTCGGCCAAATCGGCTTGTTTTTTGCGCTCCCGTTCGAGTCGCTTCGCAATGATTTCGTCAAGCTCCGCTTGCGTAAAGAGCTTTTCGCTTTCTTTCGGTTTATTTTCCGGTTCCTCAACCGTGGTTTGTTGTTGTTGCTCTTGCGATTCTACTTGGCTTTCTTGGTTATTGTTTTCAGCTTCTTCAGCGAAAAATTGCAAATTCAAAGGCATACGAAATTGTTTTTTCATGACATTCCCTCCATCCGCGTTTTAAGTCCGCGTAGACTTTGTTTTACCGGCAGTTTAACGACATACCGTAGGTCAAGACGATTACTCATTGTTCTGGTTGTACGGATCTTGTCGCGACTTCTTTAAATCTTGTTCCTCTAAGATTTCGAGAAACTTAGCTTCAGGATTCGGCTTACCGCTACGCGCAATCGCACCCTTGATGGACTCAATGCCCATCGCGAGTTCTTCGCTCAACTGTTGAATGAGCGCGGCACGGTCTTGCGGCGTTGGTAAGTGGAAAATGATTTCGGTAGAATAGTTGTCATCGAGCTGTGCGATCCACTCTCGGTCATACTTAAAGCGCGGATGATCGGCCCGCGCCTTCAAATATCGGAGAATATATTCGTTCAGCAATTGCAACCGCGATTTCCAAATGACCCACGCTCTTTGGGTTTTTGAAATAATCGCGTTATACAGTAGCTGAAGTGCCACGTCATTAATGCCACCGGTTTTCATGTCGGCAGTGTTGACAATCGGTACCTCGGAAATTTCGTGAAGCGCTTCATACAAGCGATCGAGATACGCTTCAAGCACTTCTTTAAATTGGAATCGGCTTTCCAGCTTTTCTGCTTTCGGCTCACCCGTTTCCGCGTTGCCATCGCCAAGATTCCATTTCGCGGACGGCGAAACACGAAGCGGGTTTTTCGGGTCTTCGTCAACATTCGTAAGCACGGTAATCGGGAAAAGATTGAACCGCAAAGCATCGGAGTAATCGCTAAACTTGCGATCAATTTCGTCTGCGAGCGGAATCATTTTTTCAAGCTCGGATTGGCCGACAGTTTCGCCAAGCAATTTTTCGACCGGAACCTCAACCACCGGCATGAAATCGAGTCCCATCGATTGGCGCGGCGTGCGTTCTTCGATGAGATTGAACGCCTCGTCATACACGCCTTCATGAATCTCGCAATCATAAACGCCGAGATCGTCATGCCAAACGAGATAGTATGACAGCTTCCATAACTGCGTTTTCTCGGGATCGAGGTACGCAATAAAATGCGCTTCCTGCAATTCATCGGCATCCCATTCGTTATGAATCGCGATAACTTCTGTTGACGGGTGCCAATAGATTCGAAGCTCGCCGCGCCGTTGATCGAAATGCAGCCGCGCGTAAACGCCCGTCTTCGATATAGCCCGGTCTTTGGCCGCCACGAGCAATTTCTCATGCATGCGGTTATCGTCCCAAACCCAATTCAAAAGCCGCTCTTTAATTTTGGCGCGGCTGTTCTCTGCCTCTTGTTTGGGGCTTGGCGTGTAGCCCGGCTTAACCATTTCGTTGGGATCGTCAATTATATCGGGAGGCACGGTGACCGTCGGCGCTTGCTCGAATTGCCACGCGGCAATCGTATCGATCAGCTTGCGCGGGTAATTGACGGACAGTTGCGTTGGCTCGTAATCGATGTCTTCAGGTATTTCGTAGTCCGTCCAAACATTATAAGCGCCATAATAGCGGTCATATAATCGCGCTTCTTCGACCAGCCGCTCGAACTCTTTTTGGCCGAGTGCCTCGGCGAGCGGGTTTTCGATGAGGATTTCGCTGATTATGTTCGGGTCGACGTAGATGGGAAACGCCTCCTTTCGGTTTTAGTAGCGATATGTTCCGGCATAACTTGCTTTTCGTTTCGATGCTTTTACGCTAGAAATAACGGCCATATTCAAGCTATCAATAGAGTCGTCATGAGCTCCTTGACCGTACCGCTCGAAGTCTTCAAGCAGTTGCCTATGTTTTCGGCAAAACCGAATCGTCCCATTTTCAATGTCCGGTTTCATTGCCTCAATCCGGAGTTCCTTTTTCGTACGGTTTTTAATCGGTTTTAGACGTGTTGTGGCTGGGTATCCTTCCGAGTCCAAACGCTTAGTGAGCTGTTGAACGAGAAATTCTTGCGCAACGTTTGCATCCGCGGCGATGATGTCAGGCTGCCAATATTGCACTTTGTCAACGATGACCTCGAAAAACTCATCGACAGGAATTTTGCGGACAAACGAATCAACAACGTAAATTACATCGGTTTCCTTATTCCGCGCGACCACATGCAAAGCATTGTAGTCGTTCCGTTGTTTCGTACCAAACGCGAAGTCAAGCCCCATCGACAACGTATAATCATCGGACTTGAAATTGTACTCTTTGCCGCTTTCGTCCCAATACGTGAATGTTTCGGGATTAAAAATCATCGATTCTTCGTCGATCGGGTTATTCTGGTATTCGGTGTTGAACGCTTTTGATCCGTTGTCCCATTTCCACACCATCAGCCGCCATAACGGCTGAACTTCAGGCCACAATACCTTTGATCCGCGCAACATCTCGTCTTTATGCGCCTCAAAGAAGGCTTCCGCTTCCTCTTTGCGATTCGGGTTTTCGCGGTCTTGGTAAATCTCGCGGCAACGCTCCCACAAGTCCTGCCGTTCAGGCTCTTGTATTAACGCGCGGTAAATTCTCGTTTTAAAATCGGAGCGCCGATGCAAAACATCCATAAGCAAACTTTCATGGTGCACGGTGGTACCGATATAGACAAACGCCGTGCGTTCGCCTTTCGGATCGCCCAATGGCATTACCGTTTGAGAAAACCAATCTTTCAGCGCTCGCCGCTGTTCCGGCGTCGATGCGTTGCCGCCTGGCCGCGCATCCTCGAGATCGTCCAGGATGATTAGATCCGGCCGGCTGCCGTTCCAGTTTCGGCCGCGCAGCGCTTGGCCCGTTGATGCCGCTTCAACCAGCGCGATTTGCTTGCGAACCTCGGCGTTATCCGGGTCCGGATGCCAAGCAATGAACCCTTCTCCATTGTCGCGGATGTTCGCTTGATCTTTCGGCGACAACAACGGACCAAAATCCTCGCGCAATTTACGGTTGAATTTCAACTGATTGCGAATCCATTCCATATTCGCCTTCGAAACAGATGGCGTTTCCGAAATGATGATGATATATTTGCGGAGGCGATACACGACTTCGTGAATCGGAAAGGCCTTCGACAGATAGGTCGACTTGCCGTGTGATCTTGGCGCGGCAACCGCAACCTTGGCGTTGGTTTCACGCATGGACACGTCATTCATGATATCGGTAATCTCGCGGTGAAAGGCCGGCGCTTCGCTGACGTCCGTAATATCGAAGCCTTCCCAGTTGCCGTCGTTGCCTGGGTTGCGCGCTTCACTGAAATATTCGATCGCAAATTCGAGTAGGTCGCCTTCGCAGCGTCGAACACGCTCTAGCCGCTCGTATATCGGCCATCTGTCGCAGGCTTCCGCTGGCCAGTTCGCTGGATCATCGCCATATGTCGGAATGATTGCGTCGAAAAAATACTCGTCATAGACAGCAAATAGTTCGTCACGTTCGTTTCGATCGAGCCAACGACCGTCAATCCACGCCAATGTATCGCCTCCTTTCGTAAAACGCCGTATAAGCCTCGTAAATGGCGCGTATAGGCGTTTTAGCATGCGACGAGTATAATCGGTCTAGTCGCGTTTGAAAACGTCTATACGGCGCTTCTACGGCCATTATACGAATGCTTTATTATACTAAAGTCAAAATGATTTTTTGATTCTCGCGTCTGACCACCGGGTGGCGACGCCGGTCGCGCGCGGACCTCCCCGGGGGTTATTTTTCGCGCAGTTTTCGTTCAATCTTCGCTCGCAATCGAGATTATTACGTAAAATTTAATTTATACGTAACGATAAAAACGCTAAAAACCGCGCCGTTATGCGGTTTTCGGCGCTTTGGGATGTTCATAACGATTGATTTCGTCGTTGATAGCAATCAAAATTTCCATTTATTACCGATATTTGACCTGCCAGCGCAAAACGTTCGAGGGGTCGCGCGCCAAGCGGCCGCGCCTTGTGATTTGTCTCCTAACGTCAATTAATGTAAATATAGCCTATACGTTCCCTACCTCTATATAACTAAAGGATTAGTCGTCTTTACGCGCTGTCTTTAAGCGTTCAATCTCCGCTCTGATCTGATCGATATTCGTATCGTTATTCGCCTTATGATCGATCTCAACTTGTTCTGTCAACATACCCAACGATTGAATATACGTACGAAAGAGCGCCGCATTCCCGTCCTCAATAACATGGCGCGGAATAGCCGCATACATGTCGGGCAAATGTTCGACCGCATTCCTAAGTACCTGCTTTTTAATTTCCTCGTTAAATTCATCCTGATTGCGCCACGCATGAAGTGTCTGCCTGCTCACTCCAACTTTTTCAGCGATCTCTTCGTACGTCATTCCACCGCGTCCAGGAAGTGCCAATAGCGCCACCGCTGCGAGTTGTTTTTCGCTCAATCGTTTTGCCATTTCCTCACCCCACTATCCGTTAATCTTTATCGCAACAACACCGACAGCAACAACGGCAACAACCGTGTCTTCTATCGCCACTATCGTCAGGCGGATTAAACCGCTCCATAACCGCTTGAATAATCGAGTCTGCAATCTCATCGCTATTCATGCGCATGTATCGATTCCTCCTTATCCGGTGACGGCGGCGCGCGGCGCGCCACGTTCGTTTGGTTTTGGTCTTGCAATAGCTTCATGAATATGCTTCTTTGAGAAGCTACATGAATTAACTCGCGGAAAGATATACAGACATACATATTCTTTTAATAACGCGGCAAAGGGCACGAACGATAGTGAGTGCACTTTGCAATATGTGAGTATAGTTCTTATATGCGTATAGTTAAGTGAGTATAGTTTACGTATCATTTTGATACGGGTCACGTATCAATTTGATACGGGTAACACGTATCATTTTGATACGGGTAATTTTAGACGTCATATATACTGCAACAAATCGAAGTCGTCGCCACCACCGTTTCGCGCCGTCTCATCGTTCACTTGCGGCTCCCCATCGCTTGCCCGCGCTTTATTTTCCTTTTTCTTCTTGCGGCCTTTATCGTCATGGCGAACCGCCTCGACTCGCTCAACCAATCTCTCATACGCCTCGACCGCGCTCGGATACTGCCGCACAAAAGCGTCATAACCAAGCGGTTCATGTACGATATAAACGTTGCCACGGCCGTCAGCCCGCGAGTGTGTTTCGATTAGACCGCATTCTTTTAGCGTTTTAATATGCCGCTTCACTGTCGCCATGGACGTTCTCGTCTCGATCGCCAATGTATAAGTACTCGGCCAGGCCTCGCCGCGCTCGTTGGCATGATCGCGCAAGACTGCGTAAACAAGCGCCGTGGTCGCGTCAAAGCCCGGCAACAATCCGTATAGCTGGACGATCTCCTTCGGCAACGCATAGAACTTGTCGCGGTCATGATCGGGCATAATCGATTGTTCGCGTAATTTATCACCGCTAAATTTATCGACCATAATTTACCGCGCTCCTCTCGCGGTAGAGTATGCGGATAGAGCGGCATGCAGCGCCTCGGTGCGCTCGTAAACCCAATACTTGCGACCGGTTCGGAAGT
>Ga0207747_1001370_pt1 | contig 17618 bp, 9 predicted proteins | sample HigsolmetaGSP11D_FD_184839 | JGI IMG/M metagenome (GOLD analysis project Ga0207747, IMG submission 184839) | High solid enriched microbial communities from the Joint BioEnergy Institute, USA - SP1-1-D (SPAdes) | ecosystem: Engineered > Bioreactor > SSF (Solid state fermentation) > Aerobic >...
TTCCGGGAGCCGCCCACATGATGAGCATGCCGTGCATCGGTCTTATCACCGTGGCCGGATTTCTGGCGGAAGTCGGAGATTTGAGCGGTTACGATCACAGCCAACAAATCGTGCGTCACGCCGGTCTCAGTCTGCGGGAAAACAGTTCCGGGCTTCGCAAAGGGGAAACGACCATCAGCAAACGAGGTCGCTGTCGCCTCCGGGCCTTGCTATTCCGGGCGGCCCTGACGATGGTCGCCAAGAATCCGGAGTTCCGCGCACTGCACTTGTACTTCACGACGCGCCGGGAAAACCCGCTGAAGAAGAAACAGTCGATGATTGCGATCTGCAACAAGCTCATCCGCGTCTTGTTTGAACTCGGCCGCAAGCAGAAGAACTATGACGCCAGCAAGGTGCTCGGCCCCCATCGGGAGGCTCAATTGCAAGCAGCAGCCTAATTCATTCACAGGTTAGCAACTCACTTTCGTTTCACCGCTTATGCACATGTTGATCTTTGACAAACGAAGCACGGATAGGCCGGGAGAAATCATCACCATAAGGGCATCGACCCCGTTAAGGAGCTTGCCAGGCCTCCACCCCTTGAGAGGTAGAACGAAGGAATGTAAGGGCATCGACCCAGGGAGATATGGGAGGGTAAACCACAAGGGTTCATGTGGAGATCCATATGCAACCATACGGCTTTAAAAAGCGGGGTGACCACCACCTCTATTCCCGCCAACAGGTCGATCCCAAATATTCACTCCTCGTCAAATCCTATCCAAGGGGGCTTTGGATGTCAAAGATGAAAACATGCGAAACAGTGAGAAAAACGGAGAAAACATTAATTCTTTGAGGGAGGTGGTAAAATTGTCCGTTGTATCCGTATTTATATCCCACTACGTTCATATAAAACTATGTCCGGAAGCAGAAGTTTTACATCAGCGATGGACGTATTTATATCCCACTACGTTCATATAAAACGTACATGCGAATAGGTGTCCATCGTGGTCTTGATCGATTTATATCCCACTACGTTCATATAAAACTCTACATCGCCGATATGCCGGATGAGAAGTTTCGACATTTATATCCCACTACGTTCATATAAAACGGAGTTGAGCCCACTCGAGCTACTGAATAAAGCAATATTTATATCCCACTACGTTCATATAAAACCGGGTAGTCGTCACCGATGTTGTAGCGTTTAAGGTTGATTTATATCCCACTACGTTCATATAAAACCGACGCACACGAGCATGTATGTATAGCGCTAGAGCACTATTTATATCCCACTACGTTCATATAAAACTCGAGACGGTCAGCAAGGCTGCCGTGCTGGAGACTGATTTATATCCCACTACGTTCATATAAAACTATCGACATGGATGCAACGCCCTGAACGGCCATTTTGTATTTATATCCCACTACGTTCATATAAAACTAAATGGGTAGCACAGAAGCAGCACTCGTATCGCCGATTTATATCCCACTACGTTCATATAAAACGAAGCACTGCGCATGGCGTGGCGCATCGCAAAAGGTAATTTATATCCCACTACGTTCATATAAAACTCAAGAATGTGTGGTTGGAAATTGACGGATGTGCTTTATTTATATCCCACTACGTTCATATAAAACCTGGAAAAAGGCGGTTGCAAGCACAAACGTCTACCATTTATATCCCACTACGTTCATATAAAACTCGCATCTGGTGATGCGGATACTGACCCCGTGTCTAAATTTATATCCCACTACGTTCATATAAAACGGAGAGACGGACGAATACAACGAGCTGCTCGACGATATTTATATCCCACTACGTTCATATAAAACTAAAACTGTAATCGAAAAGAAAGTGTTGGAGACGGCATTTATATCCCACTACGTTCATATAAAACGGTTCGAGGAGAACTGAACATCATAGCCAGGCGTTATTTATATCCCACTACGTTCATATAAAACGACTGTCGGTATCCGAGGACTGGATACGGGCAAGCAGATTTATATCCCACTACGTTCATATAAAACGTCCAGCTATATTTGCGGTCGCTGGCCCGGAACTCGATTTATATCCCACTACGTTCATATAAAACGCTTGAGTAGCTTGTCAACTTGTTTAAGCTCAGACATTTATATCCCACTACGTTCATATAAAACCTCACGCTCCAATTAGTTGAATTTCATAAATAACCATTTATATCCCACTACGTTCATATAAAACAGCGTGCACGAATCTCATTGACTAGCCGTTGGCTCGCATTTATATCCCACTACGTTCATATAAAACTTGATTGTCTCGATCTCTGACTCTATGTCGCCCAGCTATTTATATCCCACTACGTTCATATAAAACGTGTCCTCGCGGACAATGTTAAACCCGAACGAGCACATTTATATCCCACTACGTTCATATAAAACTTGCGACATCACAGTGAGGAAGGAGTGAGATGATGATTATTTATATCCCACTACGTTCATATAAAACTTTCCATGCGGAGCGCCGCCAATCATTGTAAGCGTTATTTATATCCCACTACGTTCATATAAAACGCGGCTCTCTTTTATTATGTATAGGAGAGTGATGTCAATTTATATCCCACTACGTTCATATAAAACGGGCTCTTTTTACATACACAAAAGGCAGGTGATTCGAATTTATATCCCACTACGTTCATATAAAACTCACTTTGAAACGGCGGGCAGTGCCGTTTTTGGTCATTTATATCCCACTACGTTCATATAAAACGGACGCGCACGCTGCCGCACCACGAGCCGGAGAAAATTTATATCCCACTACGTTCATATAAAACTATCCCAAAAAAGTTTTTGATACTGTCGCCAATGCCTTATTTATATCCCACTACGTTCATATAAAACCGTCTCCGGCATGCTTTCCGACATGCGCTATGCGTATTTATATCCCACTACGTTCATATAAAACTGACCCCCTCCCCATTGAAAGGAGCGTGAAAAGGTAATTTATATCCCACTATGTTCATATAAAACGTTTCTGGTTCGTGCCATGATCATGACATTGTCACTGATTTATATCCCACTACGTTCATATAAAACGCAGGAAACGATGCGCCCGAAGGCTGACCTCCTACATTTATATCCCACTACGTTCATATAAAACGCGAACTTCGTTAGTTGAATAAGCTATTCGTCATCGATATTTATATCCCACTACGTTCATATAAAACCTGTTTTTTATTACTAAAAAAGGATGGTGTTAATCAAATTTATATCCCACTACGTTCATATAAAACTGCGAAGTTCAAGCCTACACCGCCAACGTTTTTTTTGATTTATATCCCACTACGTTCATATAAAACCCGTAACGGATCAGTATGAGTATGCACAAGGGTCGAAATTTATATCCCACTACGTTCATATAAAACTTGTAAAATGTTGCTATATTGTAAATGTCTCCTGATGCATTTATATCCCACTACGTTCATATAAAACTCGGCTGGGTTGGTGGCATTGATGCGACTGAGGTTGTGATTTATATCCCACTACGTTCATATAAAACGAGGCCATGCATCATTCTCCTTTCGGAACATATGTTATTTATATCCCACTACGTTCATATAAAACTCGATACATCATCGGGCATCACGCCCTCCTCACGAAGATTTATATCCCACTACGTTCATATAAAACCAGGATTGCGAATCGGTGAAGCGCTCGCCCTTACTATTTATATCCCACTACGTTCATATAAAACAAAGTTCTGGACATGATTACCCCAATCGGCGACGCCGATTTATATCCCACTACGTTCATATAAAACGCAATCTGCAACTCGGTGATAGTCTGCTCATATGTCTATTTATATCCCACTACGTTCATATAAAACAAGCATCAGACATGAACCTTGTATTCCATCAATCGGAATTTATATCCCACTACGTTCATATAAAACTTGTCGTACCCGAAGTTGGCTTTCGCGTATGTGATGAATTTATATCCCACTACGTTCATATAAAACTTCCCGAGCTTCGATCCGGCGGAGCGCGTCCGATACAATTTATATCCCACTACGTTCATATAAAACCGTCCGTCTTCTGACGGGCTTCCGACCTTCCGTCATAGATTTATATCCCACTACGTTCATATAAAACCGATGCGTGAAGTTGAGTCTTTAAAGGCGCAGATCGATTTATATCCCACTACGTTCATATAAAACCTGCTGTTCAGCCTGTCCGAGAGCGTTCTGGAGTTGCATTTATATCCCACTACGTTCATATAAAACGAGCAGCACACCAATTTTCTGTTTATATTCCTCATTATTTATATCCCACTACGTTCATATAAAACGCTGATCCTGATCGGTGTTCTCGGTTTCGTGGTGGCATTTATATCCCACTACGTTCATATAAAACGCGACAACATCCCGGTCATCGCCTCAGTGCCGAAAAATTTATATCCCACTACGTTCATATAAAACGATTACGACATCGTGGGCCTGATCGACGAAGAGATTATTTATATCCCACTACGTTCATATAAAACCCAAGCAGGGCGATCCGCTCACAAAACCGGGAGTCGTATTTATATCCCACTACGTTCATATAAAACCCGAAGCGATATATGCTTCGAATGCGTCGATCGTCAATTTATATCCCACTACGTTCATATAAAACTTGGTCAGACGATTGAGGATGTCGAAGCAGAGATCATTTATATCCCACTACGTTCATATAAAACGAGAACTTGTTGAAAATATCATGGGGAAGGAAGTGAATATTTATATCCCACTACGTTCATATAAAACACGGACATCTCAAAGTCATAGAGGAGGCTGATCAGCGATTTATATCCCACTACGTTCATATAAAACTATGTGATAGTGACTGAGATTGACATACTAGGCAAATTTATATCCCACTACGTTCATATAAAACGAAGAAGCCAGCCCGGACTGATAAGCATAATCCGCCATTTATATCCCACTACGTTCATATAAAACGAAAATATCGCGGATGCAATCGAGCTTGGTAATCAGAATTTATATCCCACTACGTTCATATAAAACGTTATGGGCAATTGCTAATGCTTACGGTGTAACAGATTTATATCCCACTACGTTCATATAAAACAAAACGTATGAAGGCGAAATCGTACATGACGATTGTATTTATATCCCACTACGTTCATATAAAACTAACGCGGTTTACGACATGCACATTATGCGAAACGAATTTATATCCCACTACGTTCATATAAAACTGTACCCTACAAGAGAAGAAGCCGTCCAGGCTCGGAATTTATATCCCACTACGTTCATATAAAACCAAGATGTACATAAAGAAATTGCCCGCGGCTTGTTTGATTTATATCCCACTACGTTCATATAAAACGAACCTCTGCGCTGGTTTAACGGTAAGCCGCGCTATAATTTATATCCCACTACGTTCATATAAAACTAGCTCTACGGGATATACTCATGTTTTCGAAGCTGATTTATATCCCACTACGTTCATATAAAACAACAGTGGAAAATGTCCTTGCATCTAAGATAACGGAATTTATATCCCACTACGTTCATATAAAACGTCCAGGGTGGGGTATCGACGATCTTACACAGTTTTTATTTATATCCCACTACGTTCATATAAAACAAGCTACAACCACTATCTCAAGTGGTACGCAGAACCATTTATATCCCACTACGTTCATATAAAACGAGCGTCTTGCCAGGTTCTGCGTACCACTTGAGATAGATTTATATCCCACTACGTTCATATAAAACACGAGGCCGCACGCCGGGCCGAAGAAGCGGAGAAGAATTTATATCCCACTACGTTCATATAAAACCGTCGTATACGCATCATGTTCCGAAGCGCGGGCAGCATTTATATCCCACTACGTTCATATAAAACCGGCATCCCGACCCGCGAGGGGTACGATCGGGACGAGATTTATATCCCACTACGTTCATATAAAACTGAAAATGAGGGGAGATGATCAAATGCTGAAAAAGATTTATATCCCACTACGTTCATATAAAACTCGATTTCTTCCTCGCCGAGCGCCTTCGGGATACGAATTTATATCCCACTACGTTCATATAAAACGCGGAGATCGCCGATATTGTCGCAGGAGGTGAGATCGAATTTATATCCCACTACGTTCATATAAAACATCTGACGCCCGAGGAACGCCTGAAAAGCTATGAATATTTATATCCCACTACGTTCATATAAAACGCATATTTTTTGGCCATCGGTGCGGGTCTTGCCGTATTTATATCCCACTACGTTCATATAAAACCTTGATTCGCCTGCTCACGGCCTCACGCGATATGCCGAATTTATATCCCACTACGTTCATATAAAACATCAGCGAGATACACCCAGTCAACCGCTCGGACGTAGATTTATATCCCACTACGTTCATATAAAACGCGACACAGAGTTTTGCATGCGTTTCAGAACAGTGCTCAATTTATATCCCACTACGTTCATATAAAACAGCGCTGCTGCCAGCGCGGACTGTTTCTTCGTCTCGAATTTATATCCCACTACGTTCATATAAAACGGCGACTTCGTATGCTTCTGCCATGCCAAGCTGATGAATTTATATCCCACTACGTTCATATAAAACGAAACACAAAGGCGTTTCCGTCGCCCTCAAGCAGCAATTTATATCCCACTACGTTCATATAAAACGCTCTTGTGCTTGCGGCTGCCGCTGCTCGTCGTCAGCATTTATATCCCACTACGTTCATATAAAACACCAACCCAATCGCGTTCTGTTTCGGCGGCAGGATCGATTTATATCCCACTACGTTCATATAAAACGGTGAAGCCGGTCGGCGGCATTGTAGCTCGTTTTGACATTTATATCCCACTACGTTCATATAAAACGCTGACGACGAGCAGCGGCAGCCGCAAGCACAAGAGCATTTATATCCCACTACGTTCATATAAAACGTTGCTTGCGTCGGTCGTCGTGCAGGTGTAGTTCAGCGATTTATATCCCACTACGTTCATATAAAACTCGGCTTGTCGCTCCGGCAAATCGCAGGATGAGCCATTTATATCCCACTACGTTCATATAAAACGCAGCCTTGATTTTGCGGAGCGTTTCCTTGTCATCCTTATTTATATCCCACTACGTTCATATAAAACCCGAGCCGACACGAACTGGAAAGTCGAATACCTCACCATTTATATCCCACTACGTTCATATAAAACTGATAGCCGCAAGCCAAGACAGCTACTTTCCCTTTCATTTATATCCCACTACGTTCATATAAAACCCGCATCTCGCTTCCTCCTCTTCAGCAGATGGACAGATTTATATCCCACTACGTTCATATAAAACTCAGGCTCTACAGCTTGATCAACGTAATCGGTAGCATTTATATCCCACTACGTTCATATAAAACCTGGGTTGCATTTGTATTGTTGTCATATCTGATCATCAAATTTATATCCCACTACGTTCATATAAAACAGGACGACGAGGCCCGCACGGTCTCCGGCATGCTGTATTTATATCCCACTACGTTCATATAAAACTGGGCACTACTTCCTGAACGCAACGAGCAAAACACGGCCATTTATATCCCACTACGTTCATATAAAACGGCGACTACAGGGTCTTTCCAGATGCAGACCTCGGAGATTTATATCCCACTACGTTCATATAAAACCGTCCAGCTGTACTTGCGATCAGACAACCGGAATTCGATTTATATCCCACTACGTTCATATAAAACCATCCACGAGTTCCGGCTGTCCGACCGCAAATACAACATTTATATCCCACTACGTTCATATAAAACCCTGTACGCGCCAACAGGGTAAAGAGGGCGTAATACATTTATATCCCACTACGTTCATATAAAACTCCCATTTCGCGCCGCAGGTGCAGCGTTTACGCTCATTTATATCCCACTACGTTCATATAAAACCCTGTTTCAAAAATAATAAAAAATGCCTGATAAATCAATATCTCCGGCTGTTCTGAAGAATCCTGGACGAAGTATGGAATGCATCGAACGATTAATCGTGTATCAGCATTATGGGCTACAATCACCCGCATTCCAATTGTATCAAGGGATCTGGGCTGCGTTGCATAAAAATCGTTTGATGCATCATTCTAGAACAAGATCTGGTGCAAAGATCGATCCTCACCGATGATTTCTTTCTGTAAGTTCTTGGGATTCTCAATCATATAAACATAAATGGAATCTTCGCTTCGGATGATCTTCTTTAGTTCATTCAGACATTGCATCAATTTGCTTTTCGTAATATTCCCCTCAAATACTGAATTCTGAGACCAATCGAGATAAGCTTTCAGTTTCTTGCAGACCTTCTGTACTCGTTTCTCACCGACATCATAAGTGATAATCACATACATATCCTCACCACCAGGCTTTAATTGGTTTATACGTCTCGTCACCAATAAAGTGTTTAATGAGTTTGTATGCTTCCAGCCTGATCAGGTAACGATAAGATACATTACGATTCAGCTTTCGATGTTTGACAGTGGTATTCAGTTTCTCTTCATATGCGTCAAGAAACTTTCGTCTCCCTTCGTCATTCAGATATACCGCTCCATCTTTAGAATCAAAATGCTCATTTTTGATTCTCCTGTTATTCAACAATGACAAGACCAACGGGTCGATCACCAGAGGTTTGAAAATTTCCGCAACATCGAGACATAACGAGAACCGTTTCCTTGACGGTTCATGCAAGAAACTGACTGAAGGGTCAAGAACTGTCTTGTAAAATTCCGAAAGGATGGTAGTGTACATTAGACTATTTCCGAATGATATCATGGCATTGACTGGATCCTGCGGAGGTTGCTTGTTACGTTCCTCAAATGTCATTCCGTTCCTGATTAATCGTCCAAGTGCTTCATAATATACTTTGCGGCTACTGCCCTCTATCCCCATCAGCGACGGAATATCCGAGGCTTCACGAATATTGGATGCAAGGGACTCCATTGTATTCACATACGATGTGAGGTCAGCATGATTGTTCTTTCGCAAATTTCTAATCATATGATGAATACCTGCTTCAACGAAGCACCTGGCCAGATACAGCCGTTTGCTGGTATCAAGCACATGTGCAGATTGCTGAACCACACTGTGTCCCGACACTTTGGACTTCCTTGGTGTGAAGGTACCGTCATAGAATCCATAATAATTATAAACATGAAAACATATCTGATAATGAGATAAAAGATGCAACAAAGATGTGTTAAAGTCAACCGATCCAAAGAAATGAATGCTGTTCGTTTGCTCTACGGGGATTGGCTTTTTAACTCCATCTTCATTTTCAAAATATAGCGTGTTATCTTTTCTCTTCAATCTTCCAGAAGATAGAATGTAAATATTACGATCCATTCACCTCTACCTCCCCAGAAAGGCAAAAATCCTTATATGCGCACTTCCCGCAATAAGGCAGCTTCTTGAACTTTGGGATCTCACTGCTGACGATACGCTTAATGTTCTTCATAGCAATCATCACCTGGGCTTCACCCGCTTCATCCAATAGCACCTCTATTGTTTTTCTTTCAGAAGGGTAACTCAGCAAGCCCTTTCGAAAAATACCCCTGCTCTTCAACACATAGAGATAATAGAGCATCTGCAAACGATCAGCAGCCTCCATCTTGCTGGTTAGTTTGATCTCACGCAGCACATCACCAGCCTGTCGATCGATACGGATATCTTCATCTGGAGCAAATTCTTTATCCATACGAGAGTAAGAATTTTCATGCACAATTTTTCCTGCTGTTACTCGTTCATTGCCGTCGTCTTCGAAGCGAATGCCTCGATGAAACAGCCATAGTTTACGCTTGCAGATGGCGTAATAGTGCATTTCAACTCCGCTGATTCCATCCATAAAACGACACCTCTAGTATTGATCAGAAGATTTCCTGTACCTCAACCCCGCACCTTCCAATGACTCCTCATCGAATTCATACTCCACATCGGCATGGCTGATCCAGTGCATATACTCCAGCCCGCGTTCTTCCAGTGGCCTCACAGCAATCTTTCTGAACTTGATCGCATCCACACCAAGCGACACCGTATACTGCTCCATCTGACGCCGCAATTCCCGTTTCTTACCTGGTTCCGTCTCCGCAATATATCGCTTCCTCAGCTCGGCTACTTCCTCCCAATACTTCGGCGGGATCACTTCGACATTGCTGATCTCACGAAGCAGCTCCTGACTCTCTTGCGACGAGAGATCAAACATCTTGATATAATCGAAGAGATGCAATGCCTGATCAAATTTCCTCAAAAACTCCGTATCCTTCAGGTTCTCCCGCTGATACAGCCGGGTCACCATCTCCATCTTGTCACTTTCTCTCAACAGCACACCTTCATATTCGCGTAGCAATTGCACGCCCATCGCCGTAATGTCCTTGTGATAAACATGCCCGATGCCGGAAGCGTTCCTGATGAATATATGAATATTCGGCTCATCCGAGATGTAAGGTCTGACACGATAGCAACGACCCATCCTCTGGAACAGGCTATCAAGCGTGCACACCTCGGTAAACAGGTAATCAAAATCAACATCCACCGACGCTTCCACCACCTGTGTCGTCACCCAGATCCCGGGACCATGTTCATCCTTATCAAGATGCCATCCGGATCGGGCAAACTCGGTAATCCGCTGTTCCAGCATCATCTTGTGTTTCTTCACGAATCTGGCGTGAAGCAGATGTACCGGAACAGACAATCCCAGAACGCCGGTCTCCCGCTTCAATTCGTCATAGAGACGAATCGCCTGATCCACGGTATTGCAGATCACCAGCACCTTGTGGTTCATGCCCAATTGCACGATATGATCGGAGGACTCAAGCAACTCGCTGTCATGCAGCTTGATGCGATGGCGCAGCAGGTCATCATTCGGAAACTCGCCATAAGCAAGAGATATGCCGCGATTCCTCAGCCGCCTTCGCAATTCTTCCAGATACAGATTCGGCAGGGTAGCCGTCATAACCAGGAATTTTCCTCCCATCTCTGCGATGGTCTCCAGAGCCTTGATCAGCATCGCGGCAATATTGGGGTTGTACGCCTGAATCTCGTCCACTACGACCTTCGTGTAGACCATCGTAGCCAACTCCTTCTCGAATCCGCGATAGAGGAACGGGAACTTCAGGACCTGGTCGATCGTGGACAGGGTCAGTTTCTCGGACAGCTGTCTTGACGCCTGATAGCTGACCTCCGCATCCAGGAAGTCAAGATTGGACAGATAATCGAAGCTTCCGGAATGCAACAGCCCCAGGCTCTCAACTCCAACATTGTGTTTATCCTTCAACCTGGTGAACATGGCGTTCAAGCTGACCCTCAGAGGCAAGGTAATGATCCCTTTGGCATCATCGATCCATAGCATTGCCGCTTCCGTCTTGCCGGTTCCGGTGGAAGCCACCATTACCGTGCATACATCACGCTGCTCAAGGGCGAATTGCTGAGCCGGACGAATCCCGTACCTTGACAGGAACTTCAGCGTTTTCTCCCCGATATGTTCATCAACGCCCCTCTCAACCTCCACATGAGCAGATGCGGCATGATCGAGTCTGTGAAGCAAGCCCTTCAGCAACACATAACGTCGGAAGAAAGCCCTGTCCAACTTGATCTCATCAGCAGCCTCCTGCCGTTTCTCCAACATGTTCAGCAGCAGATTGCTCGGCTTCTCATACTCATACGACCAATTCATCTCTGCGAATAATTCTTCGACCAAGCGGCGATCCACAGCGTTCTGCATGAACTCCAGGATATCCTTGCGAAGCGGCAATGTCTTCCTCTCATGATGATAGCCCACCGCGTAGACAAGCAGTTTCCACGTTTCCCGGGACAAGAGCAGTTGCTTCTCCGGAAGCAAGGCAACAGACACATAGTTGTGGGGGATCTCTCCCTCCGGAGAGACAGGACAGGGGAGCTCAGGCTCCCCCAACAATCTGCGCAGTTTGTTCTGGAACAACAGATTTACCTTACCAAAGTCGTGTACTATGACCGCCAATCTCAGCAGCTCCCAGAACTCCTCGTCCGCCTTGATCCTCTTGCCGTAGCACGAACGCAGCTTGTCAAGCCCTTGCAGCAGCAGTCTCGTATGCTCGGCGATGGATTCTGTTGGAATCGACTTGGCGTATAACATCGAAACTATTCCTCCATTTCAGCTGGAAATGCGATCGGATAGCCATCCCGATCAACCATCAGATCCAGATGTCCGATCCATTCGCCAGCGGGAATATATCGGACCTTGATCCGCTCCCACTGTCGCACGCCTTCTCTGATCTCATACCTCCAGTTCAGCCGGTACGGAACCCCGCTCACATCATCCGCCTTGGCAGTTGGGATATAGATCGGGAGCACCGTCTCCTGATCATCGTCGACCGGCTTACAATCCACATAGCTGCATTCATCGACTCGCACGAGATCCTCCCATCTACCCAGGCTGAGCGGCGGGTTTTGATGGTGAAACACATCATGGATCTTGGCCAAGATGCCCTCGTCAGCATGCAGATGAACGACCAACTCCACATTCAGCAGCATGTGCATATAGATCGGCATCGTCGTCATTTCACGGAAATCATAGTTCAAAGCAAGGCCGTCCAACACCAGAGGAAATTCTCCATATTTGTGGGACTTGACGAAATAGTGCCTCTGGTAATCCACCAGCTTGCTTTCATACTTTCCCTGAATACTGATCGCCACCGGAATGTATTCATCCGCCTGCAACGCATGATGGATCATCCCCTTGACCGTGGAGTATGGCGGCAATGGGTAGGTCTCACCCACCTTGAACGCAGCAGGCTTCTTGTAACAGGCCGTTTCCTGGAACAGCCGCAGCCTCAGCACCTTCATCGGATCACGCCCCGAATGCTGCTTGCACATCTTGGCCGATCAACTGGAAGAATTGTTCGATGGAATGTACGGTACCGCATCTGTCGCGGATGTCCGATTCATTGTCCAGCCAACCGGTGACCAGCCCGATGCGCGTCAGCTCCTGACCGCTTGTCCCATTCCAGCTCGTCTGCAATGCTTCCTGAAGCGGATCGATGTTGATGCTCCAGCGGCCCGCACTGCCGCGCAAGCTTACGCGACCCATGAACAGCGGGTTCGAGAACGGATAGACCCCGCCGATCGCAAACAGTGGCGCCAGATTCTCCCGTCTTCCGCGAATATCTCGGTTTAATACCTTGAGGATGTCCAGCAACTGCTGAACCCGCTTCACCCGTTCTTCGACCGGCAGCTCGACCTCTTCATCTATGCCCACCCGATCCAGATCAACGCTGAGATGATACGCATAGTGACTGAGGTGCTGCTCGATATTCGCCAGGTTAGGCGTTTCCCCGGCACGCTCCGCCAACCCCATGTTGTTGAGGAATTCCATGTCTCCCTTATATGGCTCCAATGCAAGCGCATGGCTCAAACGGGCAACGGCAGGGCGTTTCCGGGGCTTGCTGCCGGTCTTCAGATAGCCGAAGAGGTCCATCTCGACCGAATCGGCGATCGTGACATCCTCCTTGAATTGCACCACGCCTTTGTTCTTGTCCACCGTCTTCAGATTCCAGCCGAACAATTCATTGCCGAGCCGCACGATGTCATACCGGATGCTCTGCCGGGAAGCGAAGGTATATACCTCGCCATTGCCGCGATGGAACTTCTTCAGCTCGGATATATTGGCAGTTCCTTCACCGAAATTCAACGATCCCGCCTGGAAAATCACTGACAACGTTAATGTTTTCCCCATCATCGATCAACCTCCATTTGATTACTCATTGTTCGGATTATCCGCCTTCTCATTCGCCGATTCCTTCTGGTCACCGCCCAGCAAACCAGTGATGAAGGCGCCTGACCAGGTCGCAAAATCCACCTTTTCTTCATGAAGCACATTCAGCAGGGAGATCGGTACCTCCTCACCGACGGACAGATATAGCCTGATCGTCGTATCCAGGAACAGTTGCCTGTCTCCGGAACGGGCCGCATTCAGCAAACGATAGGCGATCCCCGCTGCTCTCTTGCTTCCGCTGGACACATAATCGGTGCTTTCGGATTGCTTGTCCGCCCTTCGCTCCAGTCCTCTGCGAATCTTCGCACCTTCCTGGGAGATGTAATAGATGTATCCCGCCTTTTTCTGCAACGCTGCATCCATCTCTCTTATTCCCTCCTTCTTCAACTGCTCGATGATCCAGCGCTCTCTGACGGCCAGATAAGCGCTGTAAGGATACCCTTTGCCTTGAATAACCGAGCGCAGATAATTCCAGATCACCTGCATGGGGTCGATGCTCTCCAGGATCAGCTTCAGGAATGCCTCCCGGATCGGCCTGTGCATATATTGCAGATTGCTTCTGCCGCTGCTGAAGTAGATCAGCACATGGCGAGGCACATGATAGTCATACAGAACCGTCTTCTTCATGTCGATATCCGACTGGAACTCGAGGATCTGAATGTTGGGCCGAAGCCGCCTCTTCGCCTTATAAGTCTCTCTTTCGATCAGCTTTGGGATCAGACGCTCGAAGGATTCGTTATGCTCCATATTGTCCAGGGCATTGTTATCTCCGTAGATCATCTCAGGCGTGCCGTCCCGGTATACGAAGCAGTAGAAGGTTTCATACTCGTCCTTATTGAAGTTCGTAAACGGCATCTGCTTGTAGCGAGTGAAGCTGGTCAGACCCGCAGGAGCCATGAACAACAAGAGCCGGATCCAGTTGGATATCGGCATCTGGTGGTGAGCATGTTCCCAGTTGAAGTTCACATGCTTTCCACTTATCCCCAGAGGGGCGAACGTCATCTCTTCGAAGTGAATGGTCGCCAGCCACTCCTCCTCGAAGCTGCATCTCAGCTTGCCATTTATGTAGGCATGAATCTCTTCCGGCTTCAGTTTCCTGATCTCATCGCCCCAACGCTTGTACGGGTTGCGATCTGAGTTCCTGAGCAGGTCGACGAGATCTTTCTGACTGTCAGCCGTTGGTTCCGGCCAGGTATCCAGCCACTGGCGAACAGCAACATCCAGTTTCACCGGCTCGACAAAATCCCGCTGCATATATTCAATATGTCCTTGAAGGTTTAATGAGCTGCGTGTAAGCTGCAACATACTCGTCTGCCCGAAGAAATTGTTGTTCAGAAAAGATCGAATCACGTTCAGCGTCAGACGCTCTTCAAACTGTTCATCCGATAACAGGTCCAGATATCGCTCGACAATCGACTCCATCTGCTCGTCCGTTGGCTCCGACTTGATGGATTTGATTTCGACTAACAGATGCTGCATGACTGTGATCTTGGGAGAGTTGGGAAAGTAGTTGGTCAATTTCTTGAGGTTGTTGTTGATGGAGTCTCTTAGTCGGGACAGCTTGTCCCGGGGGGTTTGATAACTCGATGCGAGAAGAGACCTGAGCCGCTCCTGCTCCCTTCGTTTGACAGAGTATCTGTGCATCAGATAGAGGAAATACCACTTAGGCAGATGGTCCAGGACGGATGAATCCACCTCCACATGATCATCCCTCAGGCGAATGGGTCTCTCTTCCAATCGGATATCGCGCCACTCCGGCAGATTGGCCACAGCCCATTCCTGCAGTCTCATGAGCGCGACTCCCGGGATGGCTGTCACATAATCGTCAATATGCAATTTTAGCTTCATCTCCTGCGATCACCTCCCTTTCCAATTCCAAATGTCCGAATCCCTGCCCATTCCTCAGTCCGCCCCCGTTATCCAATAACCACTTCAGATCAGCCGGATGGCCATGCAGGACGAAGGTTCCATGATATGCGGTAAAGTAGAGATAAGGGGTTTGGGCCTTGCCTTCTTCATAGGCCTGCTCATATGGCTGGTTTCTTTCCTTGATCACCACTTTCCTGTACGTAATGGGATCGATGCGAACCTTTTCGCTTAGTGGCTTGCCCCTGAGGCTCTCTGACATCCTGGAAGCGATCGTATGGAATTCCTCACTGAAGGTCGGGTCCGAAGGTGCCAGAGGTTTGCCATTCGCATCTTCCACCAGCAACGGACTTCTGGTCCTTACGACGATGCTCGAAGATTGAACGGTCTGTTCCAGGCCATACCGGATCAGCCCTCTGGTGAATTGGTAGTCTTTGTATTGGAATCGATGGGTCTGCTGGAGGCCATTCAGGAAAGGAATGATGAAGTCATAATCCGAGGATGACAGATTTAGCGTAAAGCCTCTGAGCAGAATCTCATCGCCATCATACCGGAATTGATCCAGGTACACCGAGAACACAAACGGCTTCGGCCTGTTGCCGTCATAGTATCTCAGATACGCCTGTTCATCTCCCGTACGCAAGCATTGTTTAATTATCGAGACGATACAGAGACGATATGCGACAGGGAGCTTATCCGTATGGAACTGTACACTCAGATTCATAGCGTCACCTCCTTTACATGATTGATAATAAATAATTGGATTAATAGTAATAATTAACTATAATAGTATAGGACCACCTGTTTATTGTCAATATGTAATTTTTTGTGCAATAATAAAACATGTTCATATCTGAACCCCAGGGATCTAAAGATTATTTTATTCTCAATCATGCCTTTTATCTGAACGGGTGGGATACGCTTGTCCAGCTCGCTGACCTCCTTACGGAGGTCGCGGTCAATTAATATTTTACGTAAATCTTGTGACGACAGGTTGTCAGCGAATATATGTTCCAGGTACATCCAGATATGCATTTCTTTTGGTGTGGCCATAAAGCACTGCATCACGATTTCCCTGCGGTAATAAGCCGTTAGTTGCTTCTGCTCCAGTTCGCCACTCATCAATCCTGGATGTGGGGTGGCGGCGAAGTGCTGTAGTTTCGGTTTCAGTAATTCTAGAGCAGTAGCATGAGCACAAAGTATCAACTTCTCATACTGACTCAAGCCGTAACAACGATGGATTTTATGCGGTACTTTGGTGAATCCCTTATGCAACGATGTGAACTCACTCTCTTGACTTACCTTTTCCAAGTTTTCGTAAGCTGCTTGTCGGTTCTGAATCATAAAGAAATCATTCGTTCCAGTTGTCATGTAAATCCCTGCCTTCTGCGTTATTGATTACGCCGATGCATGGCGGCTATGAAGTGAGGAGGGCGGCTAGCCTGAAACGAAACCTTACCTGTATATGATTAACTGCTCGTCAGCAGATTGTCGTTACACCCTATCCATCGCTGCAAACTCTAGATTAGGTACAGACAATGTAACAATTCGATATCAGTACTTATACTTCTAGTTGTCGTGATACCCACTCAAGAAGTTGTAACTTCCTTCACCTTCTCTATCGATAACAAATAACCCACAGTTGAACATGAATTCGGAATGTAGCCTAGCCAAAATCTGAGAGATTCACGTTGTGACAAGGCATTTTCGTCATAAAAAGTTGCCAATTTTTTTGCAAAATAAACAGGACACTGCAAGCCTCTTGTCAAAGGTTAAACCACCACGAATAACCAACGAGAGGAAGTGTCCCTAGCAACATGGTACCACAAGCAACGAACCATGCGCCAGAACGAAAATCACGCCGCGAACGCCGAATTGAAATTCTTGCGGAGCGTCGCCGAATCAAGCAGATCATGAAGAAGTTGAGACCGGTCACATTCGACAACAACACCGTCACGGAAGCCGGGAACTTCCAGTTCCTTGCCAGGTTCAAGGAACTCATCG
>Ga0207747_1001373_pt1 | contig 17600 bp, 14 predicted proteins | sample HigsolmetaGSP11D_FD_184839 | JGI IMG/M metagenome (GOLD analysis project Ga0207747, IMG submission 184839) | High solid enriched microbial communities from the Joint BioEnergy Institute, USA - SP1-1-D (SPAdes) | ecosystem: Engineered > Bioreactor > SSF (Solid state fermentation) > Aerobic >...
CTCGTCCAGCAGCAGGATATGCGGGCGGGTGGCCAGCGCCAGGCCCATGTCCAGCAGACGCTGGCCGCCATAGGAGAGCGAGCCGGCCTCCGCCCGCTCCACGCCCGCGAGGCCGGTCCAGCGCAGCAATTCCGCCGTGTCGGCCTCAAGCTCCGGGAAGCCGCGGGCGTTCCTCCAGGGATTGAAGCGCGCCGGATGGTGCGCCTGCAGGGCCAGGCGGATGTTCTCCTCCACGGTCAGCCCGCCGAACAGGTTGGTGATTTGGAAGGAGCGGCCGATGCCCGCCGCCGTAATGGCATGCGGCTCCAGCCCGGTCACATCGCGCCCGTCCAGCGTGACGGTGCCGCGGTCCGGCCTGAACATGCCGGAGAGCAGGTTGAAGGCGGTGGTCTTGCCCGCGCCGTTCGGTCCGATCAGGGCATGCAGCGTGCGGTCGGCAACCGCGATGTCCACGCCGCGCACCGCCTGGATGCCGCCGAAACTCTTGGCGATGCCCCTTGCCTCCAGCACCGGCCCTGCCGCCCCTTCCGGCTTTCGGCGGATGAAGCGGTCCGGCAGGCGGCCGCTGGCCCCGGCCTGGCGGGTGGCCATGGCGGCCGCTTCGGAGGGCAGCTTCGCCCGCAAGGGGGCAAGCAGACGCCCGGCGACGCCGACCAGACCGGTCGGCGAGAAGACGATGAAGCCGACGAAGAGCAGGCCGAAGAGGAGCAGCCAGTTCTCCGTCCAGATGGAGAGGAATTCCCGGAACAGGACATAGAACAGCGCGCCCAGCGCCGGGCCGAGGAAGCTGCGCATGCCACCGATCACCACCATCGCCAGCAACTCGCCCGAGAAGGCGATGGAAATCGGATCGGCCGAGGCGAAGCGGTGGCTGAAGGTGGCCACCACGCCGGCCAGCCCCGTCAGCGTCGCGGAGACGGTGAAGGCCGCCAGCTTGTAGCGATTGGTGTCGTAGCCGATGAAGCGCGCGCGCTGTTCGTTCTCGCGGACCGCCAGCAGCACGGTCCCGACCGGGGAGGCATGGAAGCGCCACAATCCCCAGGCCACGGCAAGGCCGATGACGGCGACCACGACATAATAGGCCAGGTGGTCGTCCAGGCTGGCATAGCGGGTGACGCCACCGAAACCGTTCTCGCCGCCGGTCAGCGCCGTCCAGCGGAAGGCCACGACGTAGAGCATGGCCGTCAGCGCCAGGGTCAGCAGCGAGAAATAGACACCGCGCCGGCGCAGGATCAGCGCGCCCGCGACCAGCGCGAACATCCCCACCGCCACCAGCGCGAAAAGCAGCGGCAGTACCATGCCGCCAGGGAAGAAGTAGCGCTGGCTGATCGCCGCGGCATAGGCACCGAGGCCGAACCAGGCGCCATGGCCGAAGGAGACCAGCCCCGTATGCCCGACCAGGATGTTCAGTGCCATGGCGGCGATCGCCATGGTGACCACATCGGTCGCAGTGGTCAGCGTCAGGCCGAGGGCGGGCAGAAGGAAGGGCAGCAGGACCAGCGCCGCCAGGGCGGTCAGCAGGGTGCGGATTTCACGGGTCACCGCGGCATTGCCCGTCATCACTCGAACCTCGCGATCCGCTCGCCGAACAGCCCGCGTGGGCGCAACAGCAGCACGAGCACCATGAGCATGTAGATGGAAGCCTCGGTCGCTGCCGGTACGTAATAGGCGGCAAGCCCGCGCACCACGCCGACGATCACGGCTGCCGTCACCACGCCCCAGAAGGAGCCGAGACCGCCGATCACCACCACGACGAAGGCGAAGGTCAGGATCTCCGCGCCCATTGCCGGATGCACGCCGGTGATCGGCGCCAGCATCACCCCGGCCAGCGCCGCAAGCCCAACCGCAATCACCACCACCGCCGTCATGTAGGGCTTCAGCGAGATGCCGAGCGCCGCAACCATGTCCGGGCTCTGCACCCCGGCCCGCACCACGCGGCCGAAATAGGTCCGCTGCAGCAGCAGCCACAGGCCGAGCACGCAGGCGGCCGCCACGCCCAGGATCATCAGCCGGTAGCGCGGATAGATGAAGTCGCCAAGGAAGACCTGGCCACGCAGTTCCTGCGGGATCGAGAACGGCACCGGCGCCGCGCCGAAGATCATGCGCAGCGTCTGCTCAGCCACCATCGCCAGGCCGAAGGTCAGCAACAGCCCATAGATCGGATCGCCGCGATAGAAGCGCCGCAGCAGGAAACGCTCTATGATCAGGCCAAGCAGCCCGACCAGTATCGGCGAGGCGACGAAGGCCCCGCCGAAGCCGATCTGGGGCGTCAGCACCACCGCCAGATAGGCGCCGATGGCGTAGAAGGCGCCATGCGCGAGGTTGACGATCCCGCCCAGGCTGAAGATCAGCGACAGGCCGAGCGCGACCAGCAGGTAATAGGCACCGATGAGCAGGCCGTTCATGACCTGCTCCAGAACGAAAACGAATTCCACGCGGCGGACTCCTCCCCGGAACGCGCCGCCCCGGCTCAGGGGCGACGCGTCAGGCGGATGTCAGGTGCGGAAGGTGCAGGTGTTCTCTTCCGGGGTGGCGGCGATCGCCTCCAGGCTCTCATCCGGCCCCGGAACGGGTGGCGAGCTGGTAAAGAGGTCCCACTGGTTGCGCACCTTGTCGGCCGGCAAGGCGGTGATCGCGTACATCTCCATCATCATCTGATGGTCGCGCTGGCGGAAATACCCCTGGCGCGGCTTCAGGATGTCGAATTTCGCGCCCTTCTCGAAATGCTCGACCAGCTTGATCCCCTCGGTGCTGCGGATCTCGTTCATGGACTGGGCGATGATCTTGATGGCGCAGTAGTCACCCCAAGCCTGGTTCTCCGGCGGGCGGTTCCAGCGCTTGCTGAAATCGGCCACGAATTTCTTCGAGGCTGGCGTGTCCACCAGATGGTGCCAGACCACCGGCCAGATGCCGCCGAAATTCCCCTTCCCGGCGCCCCAGGCCAGCGCGGTGTCGAAGCCGAAGCCGGCGACCGGGAAGCGCAGCCCGTATTCCGCGTACTGCTTGAGGAAATTGGTGATCTGGTTCCCCGCCAGGTTGCAGATCACCACATCCGGGCGCGACTGACGGATCTTCAGCAGCAGCGGCGAGAAGTCGGTCAGGTCGGTCGGCACCAGGTCGCTTGCGGCGATCTGGGTGCCGTTCTCCTGCGCAAAGCGGGTCGCGACGCGCAGCAGGTCGTGCCCGAAGGCATAGTCGGCGGTCAGCGCATGCCACTTCTTGCCGCGCACCATCCCGTCGCGCAGCAGGGAGCGGCCGACGGTCTTCACATACATCGAGTTCTGGCCCTCGATGTGGAACATGAAGCGCTGGCAGTCGGAGCCACGCAGCGCATCCGAATTCGCGCCGGTGTTGACGAACAGCGCCTTCTCCCGCTGCACCACCTGGGCGATGGCCAGCGCGGTGGCGGAGGAGATTTCGCCCACGATGCAGGTCACGCGCTCCCGCTGCACCAGGCGTTCGGCCTTGGCGCTGCCGGTCTGCGGATTGACGCTGTCCTCGATGATGAGCTCCAGCGGCCGGCCCATGATGCCGCCCGCGGCGTTGACCTGCTCCGCCGCAAGCTGCGCAGCCTGGACCGCGAACTCGCCGAGCGGGCCGAGGAAGCCGGTGCGCGGCGTCAGGTGCCCGATGCGAATCGCATCCGTCTGGCCATAGGAGATCGCCGGCATGCCCAGCACCGCGGCGGCGGCGCCGGCGGCCGTGCCCTGTAGCAGGGTGCGGCGGGACAGGCTGGTCTCGGACATTCTTCTTACCCCCCAAGCATGACGGCGGACTTTGCGCCCTTGCCGTGATCACAGATCACGGTCACGATGCCGCCGAGACGCCGCCCTGTCCAGTCCCCTTCCGCACCCGTGCCCCGCACCGCCGCAACCGCCTCCGCCCTGCAGGATCTCGGCCCCATCGCACGCTTCGGCACGTTGACGGAGCGGGTGTACAGCCATCTTCGCGAACTGCTCATCGCCGGCCGCCTGGCACCGGGCGAGCGCCTGTCACTGCGCGGCGTGGCGAAGGCGCTCGGTGTCTCCATCATGCCGGTGCGAGAGGCCGTCAGCCGCCTTGTCGCCGACCGCGCGCTGGAAGTCGCGCCGAATCGCGCGGTGCGCGTGCCGGTGATGAGCGCCGCCCGCTTCCGCGAACTCGCCCTGCTACGCGCCGAGATCGAGGGCTTCGCCGCCGAGCGGGCCGCCACCGCGCGGGACGGCGCGGCGCTGCGCGCCATCGCCGCCGCCGAATCCGCCTTCAGTGCAGAGGCACGGAAATCGAACCCCGATGCCGCACGCGCCGTGGCGCTGAACCGCGACCTGCATTTCGCGATCTACGCCGCGGCAGGCATGCCGCTGCTGGAGGAGACCATCGCCGGGCTCTGGCTGAAGGCTGGGCCGGTGCTGAATCTAGACATGCGCGCCAATCCGGAACGCCTGCGGGCCAGCCCCGCGGCGCGGCTGCACGCCGCCGCGCTGGCGGCGATCCGCGCCGGGGACGGCCCGGCGGCGCGGGCCGCGATCGCCGCGGATATCGCCGCGGCTGCGGAATTCATTCTCGCCCGTGGCGCCCTCGCGCCCGGCTGATCAGATCTCCAGCAGGGCGTAGGGGCGGCCGTTCGGCTTGGGGATGTGCGCGGCAACGTTGTAGACGGGCTGCCCGGCCGGCGTGCGCCCCTCATACTGGCCCCGGTGCGCATGGCCGTGTACCACCGCGCTGACCTTGAAGCGGTCGATGGTCTCGGCCAGGCGGGAGCAGCCGAGGAAGGGCAGGATTTCCGCCGGCTCCCCCGCGACCGTCTCGGCGACCGGCGCATAGTGCAGCACGACGACGACGCGACCAACCGGCACCCGCTGCATCGCGTGTTCAAGGCGCAGGGCTTCGTTCACCGTCTCGGCCACGAACTGCTTGATCGCCGGCTCCCCGAAGGAGCCGAGCATGCGGCTGCCGAAGCCGCCGACGAAACCCTTCACCCCGACGAAGCCCACGCCGTTGATTTCGCAGGACTGCCCGTCCAGCAGGTGCACGCCGGCGCCGCGGATGATGTCGCGCACCTCCTCGACATGGCCGCACTCATAGTCATGGTTGCCGAGCACCGCCACCACCGGCACGGTGCAGCTTCGCAGATCCTCGGCCAGGATGCGCGCCTCGTCCGGCCTGCCGAGATCGGTCAGGTCGCCAGCCAGGACCAGCACATCGGCCTCGCGGCTCACCTCCGCGAACAGGTCGCGGCAGGAACCGCTGCGGTCCGCCTTCACATGCAGGTCGCCGATCGCAGCCACCCTCAACACGGGCGGGGTCGCGGCCGGCGGCTCAGTCATGGCGCCACTCGCCCTCGCCGCCCACATCGGCGAATCCCCATTCCAGCACGTCGATCTGATAGTCCTCGCGCGAGAGCATCCGGCCGCGGCACACCTTCATCCGCGGCAAGGGCAGGTCGAGCTGCAGGCGCAACCGCTCCAGCAACTCGTCCAGCAACCAGCGGGGGATGTGGTTGCGCTCCGTCGGGTAGATCCAGCGGAAATTGAGCAGGTGCATGAGAAGCACCTCCCAATGCGCTTCCATGTGGGAAAGCAGGCGGCGCCAGTCGATCGCCTCGTGCTGCTTCAGAAGCATATGCGCGATATCGGAGCCGTCATAGCGATGGCGAAGCTGGATGAAGGCCTTCGACCAGACCAGCTCGGTCGGGGCGACGATGCGGACCAGCGTGCCCAGGATCTCGACCTGGCGGGCCTCCTCGAACCACTGGTCAGTGATGGGCATGGCGCCGTTGGGGGAGGCGCAGATGACGTCGAAGAACAGCCCGTCCCGCCGCACCTTGCCGATCCAGCGCTCATCCTCGATCTCGATGCCGTAGCCCGCTGCCTGGAAATGCGACAGGACGCGCGGCAGATCGCCGGCCTTGCAGAAGATGTCGAGATCCTTGGTCGGGCGGGAGATGCCGGTATAGGCGGCCACCGCATAGGTTCCCGAAAGCAGGAAGGGCACATCCAGCCCCGCGAGTTCCCGCAGCGCCTCGGCATAGAAGGCCTCGGCCTCCGGCGAGGGTGGGGATGGGCTCGCCGCGGCGGCGATCACCGCTCCGCCGGCGGGCGCCGGGGCGCCGCCGGCGATCTCCTTGCTCCGCATGCTCCTCCGCCCTTGCGCCTATGCGCCGATTCGAACCCTGTGCTGGACAACGGCCCGGGGTGGAGCAGCGTTCCCCGCGCCGCGCGCCTCGTTCCGGGGGTGGCGGGCAAAGCGGAACGGCGAGCGGGGCCGCCGGGGCGAAGCGGGCCGCGCCTTTGCCGGCCTTCCTGCCGGGCGGCCGGACGGCTCAGGCCGGGGCGGCCGCCGGCAGGCCGGCACCGCGACCATGCAGGACGGGTGCAACCGGCACCACCGTGACATCGGCGCCGGGAATGAGGGCGCACAGATGCTCCGTCATCTCCCGGCAGATGGCGGCGACCTCCCCGAAGCTCAGCGCCTCGTTGAAGCCAAGGCCGATCTCGACATGAAGGCGGGTGCCCGCCTGCCGTGACCGGACTCTCTCCAGCGTCTCGTACCGGTGGTAGTGCCGGATCAGCACCTCGTTGATCGCGGCCTGCCTCGCTTCGTCGAGCGCGCGGTCGAGCAGGTCCGGCACCGCCTCCCGCACCAGCGTCACGCCGACATAAAGCATGACGCAGGCCACGAATGCCGAGCCGAGGATGTCCGCGGCGCGTGACACCGTGCTCCCCGGCGCGGAGGCGGAGATGCCGATGGCGATCACGACGATCGCCGAGGTGACGAGCTTGCTGAACCGCGCCCGGATCTGACCCCGCATGATGAGCGAGGTCCCGTCCCGCCCGGCGCGCCACAGCGCCCAGAAGGCCACGACGTTCACGAGGAGGTTGAGCATCGAGGCTGCCATCGCCAGCCACAGTCGCGTTCCGGAAGCGGCCGGCGGGGGCGAGAGCAGGGCGCCGACGGCGCGGCCCGTGACCCAGGCCGCGCCGACGAGAAGGGCGGCCCCGATCAGGAAATTGGCGAATTGCTCCAGCTTCCCGGTGCCGAATTCGTAGATCCTCAGGCGCTTCCGGTGGACGCCCCTCAGCACCTCGAAGGCATAGCAGCCGAGGAGGAGCATCAGGATCACGCGCACCGTCTCCGCCATGAGGGTCAGGGAGCCGGACCAGATGCTCATGCCGATATAGAGCAGCATCACGCCGAAATCCGCGCCGAGGCTCAGCGCCATGGAAATTTCGCGCCGGCGCTCGACCGCGCTCAGCTGGCCGGGCGACAGCTTGTCATCGGAAATGCCAGCCATGAAAACAGCTTGCCGTCGGAAACCTCAGTCATGAAATTCGAGCTGCAATTCAGTGCCCTTTATAGCCGATCGTTGGCGGTGGGAGGCAGCGCCACGCGTCGCCAGCCACATCGCGAAAGCCTCCTGCGCCTCCGACGGCCCCAGCAGCGCATCAAGATCCGGGCGCGCCGCGGGCTCGGGCAAGGGGTCACCGCGATAGGTCAACAGCACCGCGATCCGCTCCTCCTCCAGTTGCGCCTCCACGGCGAAGCGCCCGATGCCGCGGCCGGCCAGGATCTCACCGATCTCCAGGATGCAATGCTTTACGCGGTCCATCGTTTCCCGCCGCGCGCCCCAGGCGCCACCCAGCGCCTCGCAGCGGTCCACCACCTCCTGCTGCATGCGGCCGGTCGTCGCGACCTCGAAAACCGCCCGCCGCCGCACCAGCGGCAACGTCAGCAGGTTCAGCACCACCGCGACCAGCGTGCCGGCCGTCACCGGAGAGGCCAGGGCGCGCGGCAGGTCGCGCAGCAGCCCCTCCGGCGCGATCAGCACACCGAGCCCGGCGGCGAGGCCGAGCCCGACCGTGAAGGTCCGCCGCGCATCGAGCATCCGGGCCGTGATGAGCTGGCAGCCGGTGGCCATCATGAAGCAGCTCACATAGCCCAGCATCGCCGCCTCGACCGGGTCCGGCACCAGCACGAACACCGCCACCAGCTTCGGGCAGCAGCCGAGCAGCAGCAGCAGGGCGCCGCCCGCCACCGCTACCGTCCGGCTCAGGGTCCGCGTCGCGATGGCAAGGCCGACGCAGGCGGAGGAGGAGGATGGCGCCATCCCCCCCGCCAGCCCAGCGGTGAGGAGGCCAAGGCTCTGCGCCATCAGCCCCCGGCGGATCGGGGCCGGATCCGGGCGCTGCCAAGCGCCGTCCGCAGCCTTCTGGAAGGCCACCAGGTCACCCGTCCAACTGGCGAGGGACGCGAGCAGCGTCAGGGCAAAGGCCGGCGCAAGCGCGAAGTCGAAGCTTGCCAGCGCCGGCGGATCAGGCCGGGGCAGCGCGAACCACGGCGCCTCCCGCAACAGAACGGCCTGGTCCGCCGGCGTGGAGCCGAGGGCCAGCGCGGCAACCCAGCCGACCGCCCCACCGATTAGCACGGCGAAGCGCGACAGCCGGCCGCGCGACAGCGCCAGCACGATCATGAGCGCCAGGGTCGCCAACGCCAGGATCCGGACCAGCCCCGGCCCGGCCGCGCCCCCCTCCCGCCCGACCGCCGCCAGGGCGCGCGGCAGAAGGCTGGTGCCGATCATGAACACCACCACCCCGGCCACTTCGGTCGGCATGACCCGTTGCAGCCGCCGAAGCAGCGCGGCCAGCACGAGGCCAGCGATCCCCGCCGCGGCCGTCAGCGCCGCCGCGACGCTGGGGTTGCCACTTTCGGCAGCCAGCAGATAGGCCGCGACGAAGACGGGCGAAGGGATGGCCGGCAGCGCATAGCCCGATCCCACCGGCCCGCGGGGCAGCGCCTGCAGCAGGGCCGTGATGCCGAGCAGCATGACGGAAAGGCAGAGGAAGTTGATCGCATCCAGCCGCAGCAGCCCGAAGGCCTGGCCGACGATGCCGGGCAGCAGGAAGTAGATCGACTGGATGGCGACCTGCTGCAGCGCGAGGGCCAGGGTCTGCCGTACCGGCGGCCGCTCCTCCAGCGCGAAGGCGACATCCGGCGGCCGCACCATCGGCCGGTCCTCCGACCGATCCCCGAGGCCCCGCAGCCATCGGCCGGAAAGCAGGCGGAGCGACGGGTCGCTCATCCTGCGCCCGCTACGCTCCCGGGGGATTCGGCTGGGGTGCCGCCATGCGCGGCCTCGGCCTCCGGGGCAGGCATTTCCTGCATCCCGGCATCGCTCTCCGTGCTCAGCAGCAGACCGAAGCGCCGCACCTGCCAGACGATGCGCTCGAACAGCGTGGTGGCGCGCAGCAGCAGTTCCTGCTCCGCATAGGTGTGGCCCTGCTCGGCCTGCGCCGCGCGCCGGCGCAGGTCGCGCATCATCTCCCCCCGGTCCGCGGCCAGCGCCTGGAGGAGCGCGATGTCCTCCGTCGTACCGCCCGCCGCTTCGCCAAGTTGCACCAGCAGGTGGTGCGTGGCCTCGCACAGCCGGCCGAGCAGGTCCCGCATTGCCGTGCCCGGCAACCTGCGCGCCGCGGCAATGGCGCCGGCGAATTCGTCCAGGCTCTCGCGCAGGTCGCGCAGCAGGCGGTTGCGCCCCTCCAGCAGGACGGCGCGCTCCGTCTCCTCCCGGCCGCAGCCGCGAGCGAGGATGTCGGAGAGAAAGGTGCCGATCGCGCCTTCCAGCGAGGCGCCGGCGGAAACCAGCGCCGCGCGCGGCACCCGATCCGCCGGGGCGTCCTCGCGCAGCTCATCCAGGATGCCGGGCAGGCGGGACAACAGACGTTCCTGCTCTCGTGCCACCAGTTCCAGCGCCCCGGGCGGGTCCTCCAGCGCCTGCTCGTACAGGAATTGCGGACGCGCCAGCGCCTCCGCGCCGGTAGGCGGGGAGAAGCGCCGGACCAGGGCGATCAGCGGCGACTGGAAGGGGATGATGGCCAGCGCCGGCAGCAATTGCAGGAGGAAATGCGCCCAGGCCACGCGATGCGGCGTATCCTCCGCCAGCAGCCGGGTCAGTGCCAGGATCAGCGGCACATGGCCATCGCGCTCCACGAAGAAGAGCAGGATGAACAGCACGGCCGCGCAGACCTTGAACAGCGCCTGGTGCAGCGCCGGCTGCTTCAGCGTGCCGGAGAGGTTGCCGGTGACGGTCAGCACCGACAGCCCGGCCCCGAGCGAGGCGCCATAGGCGACCATGAGCGTCTGCTCGAAGGACAGGATGCCGACATGGTTCAGGGTGAGGGCGAGGATGGACACGGCGGCGGAGGACTGCGTCAGCAGCGTCAGCACCGCGCCAGTGACGGCGGGCAGGACCAGCCCGCCCCCTGCCCCACCCATCAGCTCCCGCACCATGTCGAGTTCCTGCAGCGGCGCCGCGCCCGTCCGCACCAGCACCAGCCCGAGGAAGAGGAGGCCGAGGGCGAAGAGCCCCTCCAGCGCCGGCCGCAGCCGGCCCTTCGCATCCAGGCGGAAGAAGATCGCGGTGCCGACGATGCCGAGCAGCCACAGCGCGGCGATGCGCAGGTCCACCGAGGCGAGCAGCACCAGCCCCGCCGTGCCGATATTCGACCAGATCACCACCGTCACCGCTCCGGCCAGCGGCACCAGCCCGGCGCCGAGCATGCCGGTGACGATGAAGGCGACGGCATTGCTGCTCTGGGTCAGGGCGCCGAGGGTGGCGCCGATGGCGGCGCTGCTCCAGACCGCGGCCATGGCCCGGCGCAGCACGGCGCGCATCCGCCGGCCGACGAGCTGCTGCAGGCTGGCTCCGACCCCCCTTATGCCGACGAAGAAGAGGCCGAGGCCACCAAGTATGGGTGTTACGATCTCCATGGAACCCAACCTTTCTGCGCATGAAAGGGGCGAGTCGGGGTCACCCCCCGCCGTCCAGCGGGCAGGTCTTGCGCACGGTCAGACGATTGCGTCCGCCTGAACGGCTGTAGCTCTGCGCATCGGTCATGGAGCGGATGAAGTGGATGCCGAGCCCGCCGATGGGCCGGTCCTCGAGCGCCGCCTCCAGATCCGGGGCCGCGGCGGCGGTCGGATCGAAGGGAATACCGTCGTCCTCGGTGGTGAGCGTGACCTCCACCGCATCAGCGCCGCGCCGGGCCTCGACCGCCACGGCGAAGCTGCGCGGCTTATCGTCCGGCCAGGCATGGCGGGCGATGTTGGTCAGGACCTCCTCCGCCACCAGGGCGAGTTGCTGGGCCGCCGGCGCCGCGCAGCCGCAGCGGCGGGCGAACTCCTCAACCTGCTCCGCCAGGGCGGCAATCGCCTCCGGCTCGCGCGAGCCAAGGAGGCGGAGCGCCTGGAGGGCCGGGGCGCCGGGGGCTTGCCTCACAGCGGCAGGATGGCCTGGGCGAGGGCAGCCTGCAGCTCCTCGGCGACGCGGCCGACCGAGCGGCCGATCTCCTCCAGCGCGACCACGTCCTCGATCCGGTTCTGGACCTTGCGGCGCTCCTCGGTGGAGAGCATGCCGTCCAGAACGCCCGTGACCTCGGCGAGTCCAAGCAGCAGCGTGTCGCGCGGCTCCGGCACGGCATCGCTGAACAGCAGGGCCATCAGGCGGCCCTTGGCCTCACGCTCCTCCCGTCCGGAGACCTGGGGGTAGGCGCGGCGCTCGAAGACCCAGAGGAAGCGACGCTGCTCCTCCCGCAGGATGCCGCGCTCCACCAGCCGCGCCAGCACGGCGGAGAGAAGCTCGTCCCGGCGGGCGCCAATCCGCGCCACCCACCAGGAGGAGGGATGCCGTTCGGGTTCGGCGGCGATTTCGCGCAGCGTCGCGTCCAGCAGGTCGTCCCCGGTCGGCGTCGTGTCCACGACGAAGAGGGCGTTCAGGTCCGTGTCGATGCGCCCGAGCAGGGCAAGCTCCATCAACAGGCCGCCGGCGATCGCCACGCCGGTCACGCCACCGAAGACCTCGCGCAGCTCGCCCGAGCGATCGTCGAGCATCAGCACCACGATCTCATCGGCGAGCGTCAGGTGTTTCATGGCCATGGCTGCGGGTTCCTCAGGCGCCGATCAGGGCGCGGGCCTCGGCCTCGCTCGCCGCGATGGGGATGATCTTGCCGAAGCCGGAGATGTCGAACACCTCCCGCACCGAGGGCTGCAGCCCGAACAGGGCCAGGTTGCCACCCGCCGCCTTGGCCTGCTTCGCCACCAGCAGCACCACCCGCAGCCCGGCGGAGGAGACATAGGTGACCTCCCGCATGTCGAGCAGGATGCGCGTGCTGCCCGCGGCCAGCTTCGCCTTGATCTCGGCCTCGACGGCCGGGCTGGTGGAGGTGTCGATGCGGCCGGCGAGCTGGTGGGTCACCACCACTCCGCCCGTCTGCGTGCTCTGGTCCATGCTGCGGTTTCCCCTAATCCTGTGGGTTATGGGTCAGGCGGGTGCCACGAATCGGGCTTCCGGTTCGGTGCAGGCATTATTCCCTGAGTAATGCAAGCAAAGCATCGTAATGTCATCCGCCTGCTGCTCGTTACCGGCGAATTCCGTCACCGCCGCGCTGACGGCCTCGATCACCGCGCGCGGGTCGGCGCTGCCGGGGGTGCCGAAGACCTTGGCCAGCCGGTCGTCGCCGAAGAAGCCGCCGGGGCCGACCGCCTCCGGCACGCCATCGGTGTAGAGAAGCAGCACATCGCCGGGCCCCAGCGTCGCCTCCCGGTCCTCGAAGGGGAAGCCCTCCGCGATGCCGAGGGCGATGCCCTCCGGCCCGTGCAGCATCCCTTCCGTGCCATCCGCCCGGCGCAGCCGCGGCGCGTTGTGCCCGGCGCTGGCGAAGCGCAGCCTTCCGGTCGGCAGGTCCAGGATGCCGACGAAGGCGGTGGCGAACATCATCGTGGGGTTGTCCACGGCCAGCGCGTCATTGGCCTGGGCCAGCGCCTCGGCGGGGCTGGCGCCGCGGCTGACGGCGGAGCGCAGCAGGCTGCGCGCCATGGCGATGAAGATCGCGGCGCCGACCCCCTTGCCGGAGGCATCGCCGATGAACAGGGCCAGCCTTTCGCGGTCCAGCAGGGCGAAGTCGTAGAAGTCGCCCCCGACCTCCTTGGCCGGCAACATGGAGGCGTGCAGCCGGAATTCCGGCCGCGAGGGCATCTCGGCCGGCAGGCTGGAGAGCTGGAGCTGGCGCGCAACCTCCAGCTCCTCCCGCAGGCGGTTGAGCTGCATCCGCTCCGCCAGGGCCTGCCGGACAATATCCAGGTCGCGGGTCCGGGCTTCGAGCAGTTCGGCCAACTGGCCGTGCTTGGCAATGACCTGGGCCGACATGCGCTCGAAGGCCAGGGCGAGGGCGCCGCCGGCGCGCTCCATGCTGGTCCCGGCCGCTTCGGCGTGGTCCTGGGCGCGGCGGAGCAGGGCCATGGTCTCCTCCCGCTCCGGCCCTTCCAGCACCGCGGCCAGCCGGGCCATCTCCCGGCGGATCAGCGCCTGGTGCTGCGCCCGCACCAGGCGGTCCCGGGTTTCCTGCCGCTCATGCGCCAGGCCGGTGGCGCGCAGGGCCTCCAGCGCCTGGGCGATCTCGCCCATCTCGTCGCGGCGTTCCGGCACGGCGGCACTGGCATAGATGTCGCCGCCCGCCAGCGCCCGCAGCGCCCCGGCCAGGCCGGTCAGCGGATCCAGCGCCGCCCGGATGGTGCGGTAGAGGATGGCGCAGACCGTGGCCGCCGCCAGTGCCAGCAGCGCCCCGGCCAGCAGCAGCACCAGCGCGTGCCGCCGCGCCTCCGCCGTCGCGTCGCGCAGCACCAGCAGCCGGCCGATCGGGGCGCCGGCGGAATTGGTCAGCGCGGTCGGCACGATCCGGTAGGTCTTGCCCTCGGCATCCAGCGCGGCGGCGCCAGCTGGATCCGCCGCCAGCGCCTGCTCCACCAGCGGCCATGACCCGCTTGCGGTGGCGAAAAGCAGCCTGTCATTCCGATCGGTGAGGAAGAGATCGGCATGCAGCGCCCGGGCGATGCCCTGGAGCGCCTCCTCGGCATCGCCCGCCACGGCGACGAGGCCGCCCTGCGGCAGGCGGGCGGCGCTGACCAGCAGCATGCGGCCGCCGGGCTCCCGCTCCAGGCCCGAAGCTTGGCCATCGGCCTGCAACTCCTGCAGCACGGCCTCGGCGCTGACCAGCGCCTCCTCCGAAGGCGCGCCGGGAGTGGAGGCAAGGAGCTGGCCGCCGGCGCCGATGATGTCGGCCCGCGCCATGCCGGACAGGGGACCGCCCTCCTCCCGCAGCGCGGCGAGGCGCGCGCGCAGCGCCGCCTGGTTGCTCTCCTCCAGCGCCGTCAGGATGGCGTGGTCCGCGGCGAGCGCCCGCGCCGCTGCGGTCAGCGGACGGGCGGCACGGTCCAGTGCCTCCCGCACTTCGCCGGACTGGGCGGCAATGCGCAGGCCAACGATCCGTTCCTCCTGGTTGCGCAGCACCAGCCAGCCGGGCAGCGCGACGGAGGCAGCGACCAGCAGGATCGCCAGGGCAAAGAGGCCAAGGATGCGGGTGCGCAGCAGCATGGCGCTAGACCGGTTCCGCCACGCGCAGCAGGCCGACCGGCGGATAGACGCGCAGCCGCCGCGCCGTCGCCATGCGGACCAAGAAGGAGAAGCGGGTCAGGCTCTCCACCGGGATGTCCTCGGCCCGCCGCTGGCCGGTGAGGATCTGCTCCGCCTTGAAGGCGGTGAAGGCGCCGACGCTGTAGTAGCGGCTGACCAGCCCGGCGAGCCCCTCGGCGAAGGTGACGAAGCGCTCGGTCGCGGCGAAGCTTGGCAGTTCCGCGTTCAGCGCCATGCGCGTCAGCACATGGCGATGGTCGTTCAGGAAGGTGTCGGGCGGGATGTAGAGCCAGTCCGCGCCGCTGCGCTTCGCCGCGCCGACGCGGTCGGCAATGGAATCCGGATCCGGCCGCTTGTTGGGGCCGAGGGCGACCGGCAGTTCCGCCAGCTCCACGCGCTGCGCCGCCGCCAGTTCCCGCATCTGCCGGACGACGAGGATGGAATTCTGCTCCCGTGGATTGAAGATCGTGGCCAGCCGGCGATAGCCGCGATAGGCAGCCATGGCCCGCATCTGCACCTCGACCGGCGCGATGTATTCCGTGCCGGTCACCGGCCGCCCGGGCGATTCGCGGGAGCGGACGATGCGGTTGCCGACCGGGTCGGTGACGATGTTGAAGACCGCCGGAATGCCGGTGAGATACCGCCGCGGATCCGGCGCATCCCAGGGGCCGACCACCGCCATGGTCAAGGAAGTGCCCCAGAGATAGACCAGATCCGGCCGCAGGTCGTAGGCTTCCTCCAGCAGGCGCGGCACCCGGGAGAGATCCTGCGCAACATCGCGGGGCATGAGTTCCACCGGCACCCGGCGCGCGGCGAAATAGTCGCGGAAGCCGTCGCAGGCTTCCTCCCAACCGCGGAACAGCAGCATCAGGATGCGGTAGGGGCGCTCCTCCGCCCGCGCCGGCGCGTGGCGCAGGAAGGGCGCGGCCGCAGCCACGCCGAGCAGGTGGCGGCGCCCGGCCTTCACGCGCCTGCCTCCCGCGCGGCGCCGCTGCGGCCGAGGGCCTGCACCAGCGCATAGCCGGCCGCCGTGACGATGGAGAGCAGGCCGAGCACCGCCATCGCCCAGGACGCCCCGCCAGCCAGCAGCAGCCAGGCCGCGACCAGCGGGCCGACGACGCTGCCCACCCGCTCGCCCAGGCGGAGGAAGGCCAGCAGCACCGGCGCACCGGGCCCCGCGCCCGGCTGGGCCGCGATCTGCGGTACCAGGGCCAGCATCGGTGCCGCGGCGAAGCCCTGGGCGATGCCGGTCAGGGCGATGGCGGCTGGCAGCGCCAGATCCGCCGGCGCCACCAGGGGCAACAGCAGGCCGAGCCCGTTGGCGATGCCGGCCAGCCAGATCAGCGGCACCTCGCAGCGCGCCTTGTCCGAGAGCCAGCCGCCGAGGGCGATAGCCGGCAGCATCGCCAGGGCATAGAGCATGACATTGCGGCCGATCGCCGCCTGGCTGAGGCCGAGCGCCTTCAGTTCGACCGGCGCAAGGTAGAAGATGAAGCCCGCCAGCAGCACCTTCGCCGGAATGGCGGCCAGCAGCACCAGCGCCGCGAAGCTGGGTGAACGGAACGCAGCCCCGGCATCGCGCCAGACCGAGCCAGCGGCGCGGCAGCTACGGCCATGCGCCTCCAGCACGCGCCAAGCCAGGAATTGCACGGCCAGCACCAGCAGCACGGAGAGGGCGAAGGTGGCGCGATAGCCGATCCGGTCGGCGATCACCGCGCCAATCGCCGTACCGCAGAGCGCGCCCGTCATCACCGCCCCGGTGAAGCCGCCCAGGCTGCGCGCCAGCCGCCCCTGCTGCGCGATCTGCGCCAGATGCGCCTGGCAGGCGATGGTGACCACGGCATAGCCGATGCCGCAGACCGCCCGCGCCAGCGCGAATTCCACCACCGACCCGGCCAGGGCCGAGCCGAGATGGCCCAGCGCCGCCGGCACCGCTCCAATCAGGATCGCATCCCGCGCGCCCCGGCGCGCGACCAGCCGGCCGCCATAGGGCGTGGCCAGGGCCACCGCCGCGACGAAGGCAGTGATCGGCACCGCCGCCAGCACCCCGGAGGAACCGCCCAGCTCATTCGAATAGAGCGGGATGAAGGAGGTGGAGAGCTGCTCCGCGAAGACGAAGAGGAACAGCGGCAGCCGCGCCACGGCCGGGCCGGGCGGCATGCGCTCCTCCACCGTCCCGTCCGGGCTGAAGCGGAAGCGCGCGGCGATCTCGGCCAGGATGGCGCGAGCGCGGCGGGCGGCTTCCTCACCGGCGGTGCTGACCTCGCCGGCCAGCCATTCCAGGCGGCGCCAGCGGTCGTTCATCCGGCGGACCAGGGCGTTGATCCCGCGCGCCAGCTGCCCAGCCTCGTCCGTGGCGGTGCTGGCGGCCCGCGCGGTCCAGTCCCCCGCCACCAGCCGCTGCATCATCCGATGGACCAGCAGCAGCGGGGTGGAGACCGTCCGCTCCACGACGAAGCGCAGCAGTTCCACCGTGGTCAGCAGCGAGACGAGCAGGACGATGGCGATGTCCCAGCGCGTGTCGCGCGCCGCGGCGTCCAGCCCCTCCCGGCCCAGTCCGACATGCAGCCAGCCCACGGTGCCACCCTCGGCATGCAGCGGATGGGCAGCATCATAGCCGTCGGGGAGGCTGCGCATCACCGGGGCATTCCCGGCCCGCGCCGGCAAGGCGGGCGGGGCGAAGCGCCCGGCGCCGCGCCCGGCGCGGTGCGCGACGCGGCCCTCGGCATCGGTCAGCACCAGATATTCGACGTTGGGCCGCGCGGTCAGTACGGCGCCGAAGAATTCCTCGACGCCCGTGAGGTCGGCGAAGGGGACGCCGAGCGACAGGGCGCGCTGGATCGGGCCGGCGACGATCCCGCCGATCACCTCGGCCTCCTTCTCCAGCTCCGGCCGTACCTCCGCCTCGAAGGCGTCGAGCGCGGCCCGGGAGACCAGGCCGATGGTGCCGAGCAGCAGCAGCAGGGACAGGCCGATGACTGCCAGGACCAGCCCGCGCGCGGGATTCCCGCTCGCCCCGGCCCTGGAGGGGGCGGTACTCACGCCGCGCGCTCCGGCTCGGGCAGGGCGGCGAGAGCTTCCAGGCGAAGCTCCGCCTCCGCCAGCGCCTCGGTCACGCCGGCCACCGCGGCGCGGAACTCAGCGGCCTCGGCGGGGG
>Ga0207747_1001376_pt1 | contig 17569 bp, 8 predicted proteins | sample HigsolmetaGSP11D_FD_184839 | JGI IMG/M metagenome (GOLD analysis project Ga0207747, IMG submission 184839) | High solid enriched microbial communities from the Joint BioEnergy Institute, USA - SP1-1-D (SPAdes) | ecosystem: Engineered > Bioreactor > SSF (Solid state fermentation) > Aerobic >...
CGTCTGCGGGGTGCAGCCGATCTTCGCCGCAATCGACATGACCGCCTGCCAGCGCGACGCGTGTTGACCCTCGTTGTCGAGAACCAGCCGCACCGCGCGCTCGCGCACTTCAGGGGAAAACTTGTTCCTCGTCTTGCTCATGATGCTCCATCCTACTCAGGAGTTGGAGCCTCCGGCAAACCCGGCGCGGTTCAGCGTGCTCAGTTCATTTACATTTTCGAGCAGCCACAAATCTTCTTCGAGGACAATCGTCCCCCTTGTTCGAAGCGAGGACGTGATGCGTCTAGACTAGAATTATGTCTGGCAGTCTCATATACGCCTCGTCGCGCGGACGGTATCCGCAGACATTCGAGAGAGGAGCGTTAATCATCGAACGCCTCAAAAAATCGCGACACTAACGGAGCAGGCAAAATTTGCCCTAACCCTGCTATCACTTTGCCGACAGATCCCCATGGGATTTGTCAGAAAAGTCTTATCTCTTCATGGGCCATCATATCTCTATTGGGGCCCCTTACGAGCCATCATCGCGGCTAAGACACTCGCTCGCGGCCCTCTTCCCTTGTCATCCACTATACCTAAAGCAAGTAGCCGTTCATCCGCTTCTTTCTGTTTCCGGTAGCCAGGATGCGTCGGCTCCAAGAACCTTGACCTGAGATAAAGAAGGCGGTCGTCGTAAGTCCTTATCCTGGACTTCTGTCTCGAAAGGTCCACCGTCGTCTGGGACATCACCTTGGGAAGGGCCGTGTCGAACCCTTCACAAGTGATTGCAGTGACTGTCACTGGGGAGACTGTGACTTCAGCAAGGTCGGCAGCAGAGACTCCTTCGTGCACGATCTCGGCACACCCGACAACGATCCTGACGCCCACGGGCATCCTCTGGAGACGGTCCATGGCGAACCTGAGTGTACCGCCCTCGAAGGACGCTATGCCTTCAGCCGCTGCCCGCGTGAATGCGTCCTCGAGACTCTCTGGATTCCGGAGAAGCATCAATTGCTGCCGTGCGGCCTCGATTACCGCGGCGTGCGATCCGAAGAAGGCCCTCACGTCTCTCTGAATGGATGCTGGGAGGGAGCTGTAGCTTGGAGCGCCGGGGAACAGGGAGAGCGCGAAATGAACCAAGAGGTCTTCCCGCCTAGCGACAGCCGCGGCGGCGAGGAGGCCAGCGTCCGAAACCTCCCTGGCGCACGCCGAGATCGCCCTACTAAAGGATATTCCCTTCAGCCTGAGCGACTCCTTCGTGGTATCGTCGACTTCCTCTTCGAGAGGCAAGCGTCCGAGCGCCAAGGCCGTGCGCCAGATAGCCTCTAGCTCTTCGCCTGCCTTTGCGGACAGTGGTACGGCCTCCGTGGTGGATGGACGCTCCAGGCGCGGCGGCAGGGCCGTCTCCGGGAAGAGCAGCGACCTCGACCGCTTCCTGAAGGCGACCTGCTGCTCGAGGTCCTTGTCCCGGAAGACGGCGACGATCCCTGGCGCAAACGTCAGCGGCCTCTCTCCAGTGACAGACTGCACGAGCTCGGTGAGCTCGTCCTGCGTGAAGAACTTCTGGAAGGTTCGCTTGCGCGACAGCCAACCGTCCCCGTGCGGCACGAGCCCTTCGGTTGAGTACTTGCCGCGAGGCATAACGGCGACCGCCAAGCCCCTTTTCGCGTAGCCCCACGCAGCCTTCAGAGTCTCTACACGCTCGTGGGGGTCCTCGATAACGTTGAGGACGAAGCCGAGGTTCACGATGTCGGCCGCCCGCCTTTCCCCGTTACGGCGGTAATTTGGATCCCATCCAAACGCCATATAGCCGTTGGTCTGAAGTGTCGCGACGTCGTCTCCCCTTCCGCAGCCATAGTCGAACAGCTCATGCTCCTTCGACAGCATGCCGTACCTAATCATCAGAGCCACAGGCTGCGACAGGCCGGTCCGGACTATGGCCGTCTTCTCCCTTGACACCTCGACGGCGGTTTCCTCAATGGAGACGACCTTGGCTCCTTCGACCCTGAGTCCGGCCTCAGCAAGCTTCTTCTGCCAGGCCTCTCGCATCCCTATCCGCTTGCTGTCCGCGAAGAGGCCCTTCTCCTCCGCCTTGCGGGTGATGGCCAGAAACGCTGGCAGGCGGGGATCGTCCGGAGGAAGAAGCGTCTCCTTGCGGTGCAAAATCGGCGGGTTGGCCCTACGGGAGTAGTCGGTGACCCTGAAGGTTCCGGTCCCCCGATCATAGCTCGCCGCCATGAGGAGAGCAGGGAAGGCCGCGTTGTCGAAGTCCTCGTAAAGAAGGAGGGACAGCCGTGAGGGCGAGTATTTGACGACGTTCCAGTCGAAATCCGCCCTCGCCGCTGCCTCTTCCACGGCGCGCTTCGCCTCCTCCGGAACTAGGTCTAGGGAAACACGGTGGAAGTAGAAAAAGCCCCCAACCCGCTTTCCCCCGAACCTTCGGCCTTCCATTGGCTAGCCTGCACCCTTCCAGTAATCGGCGATCTCCCCAGCTAATTTCCATGCCTCCTTGTAGTCAAGGTAGGGCACCTGTCCGAAGATGAGGCTCGACTGTCCCATCGGAATTTCGTTGGCCAGCTTGGCCGCGAAATGGCCTTTTCCAAAAAGCTTTTCTGCTCCGATTTCGTCAAGCACTATCCGTGAGTTAATGCCAGAGGAGACCCTCAGGCAGATCTTGTTGCCCACGTTCGCCTTCACCTGGGAAGGCATTGCATCCTTGTCTGGACGCTGCGTTATGAGCACGAGATGCACCCCAGCCGCACGTGCCTTCGAAGCGAGCCTGACGACATAGTTCGAGACCGCATCCGGATATCCGCTGCTCTTGTCGGCCATCCAGTCGCCGACCTCGTCGTGGAACAGGAAGATGCGCGGCAGCCTGGCGGAGGGGTCGACTTGATCGTTGTAGGCGTCGATGTCGGGCGCGGTCGCTGTGATCTTGTCGTAGCGACTTTCCATCTCCTGCACGAGTTCCTGGAGGGTCGCGATTGCTTCTTCCTGGGTACTCACGATGCCGCCGTCGAGGTGCGGCATCTTTTCTAGCCATCGGTAGTCAGCACCACGCTTGGGGTCAACGAACCGGATTCTCAGGTTTCGCGGTGAGTTCGTAGCGAGCATGTCAAGCAGTATGTTTCGGGTAAGGATGCCCTTGCCTCCGCCTGTCTCGCCAGCGATCAGGGTATGGGGGCCGTGCTCTGGCTGGTCCCCATTCACACTGAAAATGTTCAGATAAAGCAGCTCGCCATTGTCCTCCCGCTCGCCGATCAGAAAGCTGCCGTTCAATTCGGGAGCAGTATCGGGAAGCTGCCTGCGCCGCCACAGTTCCGGAAGCGACAGTATCGCCCGCTTTGGACGACGGACCACGACAATGACCTCTCCGATGCCCGGACGAACGTCGGTGACGACGATGCCATGGGACGTCTGAAGCACCTCCCGGCGTCGCTCTACATTCGCGACGGTCAACGTGTCATTTCCCCGGAACATTATCAGGGCCGAATTCGGCGTCAGCCTGTCGCCCGTAATTTCCGTTTCCATGCCGTAGCTCCGGAGCGCAAACCGGAGCTTCGGCTTGATATCTTCAAGCCAAGCATTGTCCTTGCCCGATTCCGAAACCTCGTTGAAGTTCTCGATGTATTCCAAGACGGGCTTGGGGTACTTTCCGGCCACGCCTTCTCTCACGGCTTCCTCTGCGGCCGACGATGCGGGATGACAGGCATCGGCCACTGGCGGGGCGGAAGGCTCCGTAGCCGACGGTCCGCTTTCGGCAACTGGCGATGGCGTTTCTACAGTCGTCTCGGGTAATGGTCCAGCATCAGGCCCGGTGCTCTCGTGCGCGCCGGCATTCAGTCCAGCTGGAGGTTTCCCGCAGAAAGCCGGTTCCGGCAGCTGTATGGACAAGGGCGTCTCGCTGCCCGGGCTTTCGAACACGCGAAAAATACGTCCGACCGCCGCACGGTCGAACGCATACTGCCGTGTTTCCGGGTTTTTCGGGTCAGGATCGCACGGCTCAAGTTTCATCTCGATGCTGTCATGCACGAAGACAAACGACATGCCGCGGATGCGGATGTTGGCATCATCGCTTCGCAACATGTCGGTCCATGTTTTCGGATCCCTGTCCGAGACATGTCTCCAGAACTCACGATGCTCGATTAAAAGGTCCGCCAGCCGAGAACGCCAGTATCCGCGGTTGAGGACGTCATTCTCGAGGACAATCCGGTCTCTCAGGTCGCTGGTGGTTTCGGTTGCCTGCTCGAACGACCGCTTTTTCTCTGCCTCGAACCCGTTCCGTTCGATGAACTTGCTTTCAACGACGTACATGTCGAGCACAGAAACTCCGTCTTCCTCTCCGGCGCAAAGAGCGAGGATATCGGCTTTCCGCCGGCTCTTCAGTCCAATGGCCTCGGCGAAGTCGTCGATCTGGAACCAAGCGATAGGCTGGAAGCCCTCGGGAAGGGACGCCATCAGGACTTCCTTGCTCAGCATGAGGCCGATAAGCTCGAGCGCGTTGTTCTCCTGCCTGGCAGCTCTCAGGACGACGCGGCCGGAGATAGAAGCGGCGGAATCGATGCACTTCTCGGCGAGCGCCTCAGCAGGCTTGCCAATTATGCTGAAAAGCTGCTCCGCTACGTTGGCCTTCAGCATCTTACTGGCCTTTTTGGTGGACACGATCAGGTTATGGGGCGATCCCGCCCAAGGGATGTCCCGAATAACCTTGACGTCATTGCTCAAGAACAGCTGCTTGTTGGCGATGGCATCGAAGGTCACCACCCACTCTGCCACCTCGTGGGCCTGCCTGATCGCATCGCTAATGTTCTCGTCATCGAAGTCAACCTCGCGCACCGGGACATAGTGCCCTAAGACGTCACCCTTCTCGTTCCTGTGGAGGTCATGGATAAGGTCGATGTACCACTGGACCTCCTCGGGACGACTCGCTGGGACAAGAAGCGTCTCGGTCTTCCTCTCGCCAACGGTCTGGGAAAGCATTCTTGTTTCCTTGCCGGGCCTGTGTCCCTCGAACGTAGGCCAACCGTTTTCCGGCTTCTGGACGCGTCTCCATGCGGCGCGCGATCCGCGCGCGATCACGTCATCTAGCAGAAGGATGTCCGCCTTGCGGGACGACGCGCCTCTCCCGACAGAATCGACGTCGAGGAACCCGACCCGGAGCCGGGACAGAAACGTCTGCGCCGCCTCGCTCGCAAGCGCGCCATCGAGCTCTCGGCCGATGACAAGGTTTTGCTCCGCGTAAATCTGCCTCAAGCGGTCCGGTTTCGTATGCGTGAGAATGAGGTCGCAGCGCAGGTCCGACTCGTTCTCCAGCTTGCGCGCAAGCAGATCCACCAGCTTTGACGGAAGCTCGCGGTTGTCGGCGTTGTAGAGCACGACGGAGAAGTTTGAGCGCTCGTGCGGATTGAGGTCGAGGTATTCCTGGGCTAGCGAGAGCAGGGCCCTGGACGCCTCCTTGGCATGACCCTCGAATGCTTCGTCTGCTCCCTCATCAAATGTCGGCGACTCAAGGAGCGTATAACCAGCGAACTCGTTGGTCTCGATCAGGAGTTGCGACTTGGAGCTTCTCGAAAAGAGGGCGATGGAAGGATGCCACGGCTTGACAATGTCTTCGATGACGCTGCGTGCGTACGTCCCGATGTCTGTGTCCGGTCTGTGACTGTCGAGATCAAGAAGCTTGGACAGCGCCTCCTTGACCCTCAGCGCCTTGGCACGCGCTTCCGCCAGCCGGAACGGATGCCATGGACATGAGATGGCGACAAGAGGATGGTCCTCGGAGTACGCCATTCCTATGGACAGGATAGGGGTCCAGAGACTCCGGCGGCACTCGTCGTTCCAGGCCCTCTCACGTAGCAACCTGAGCAGCTCTCCATACAGCTTCGACTGTTCGAAGATTGCTTCTTCGCAGACTCCTTGCCCATCATCGCTCACAAACGCCCTGACGGCCTTAGTATAGCTTACGTGGAACGCCCAGAAAGTTTCCCCGATCTGCTCCGCGTCAGACGGCTGCAAAGCATTCCCCGACAGCCTTTCAAGCTCCTCCAGGAACTTCCTCCCTTGGTCGAGATGCCTATTGTTCCTATCGGCCAGGATGCCGTTCGACTGGTCGTTCACGTCCTGCACAGAAGCTCTGTTTTGCAGGTCTACGATCCCGTCCACGGCCCTTTCCGACCTCTGTGGCCGGGAGAACGTTCCAGATCCAAGATGGGCAAGTTCGTCGTCCGTGCCTGCGATCTCCCTCATATTCTCGGAAAAGGAGTTAGCGAAGGAGTTCGTGGGCATGGTCCAAAGCAGCTGCGTGGTGTGACGGGCTGTCTTGAACACGTCTTCGGCATCAGCCTGACCCCGGCTCACAAGGCAAATGTCAAACTTAAACTGCCTTGCGCCAATCGACGTCTTCTCGTCGCTTTTCCTGTCGTCCCAATGCTCGGAATGCGACCAGAGCACTCCAAAGTCGCACTTGACCACGGTTCCAAGCATCTGGGGCAGTCCCCGGAAGCGGTCGCGCAAGAAGCGACAGATCTCGATCTTCTTGCCCTTGAAGTAGCTCGGTCGGTCAGCTCCCTCGAGCCGTATGACAAGCATCGGGTCTTCAGGCATGGGGTCAGCGAACCCGATGAGGTCCGCAGCCGCCGCGAAGATGCCCGACAGGAGGTCAGCGTGTTCCTCGGTCTTGCGGAAGATGAAGGCTTCCCAACGCTTCAACAGACGCTTGTTGTCCCGCAGCCTGGCCCGATGGTTGAAGAAGAACTCACGCTCGGCCTCCTCAGCGTCCGCAGTCTCAACGATGCCGTTCTTGAGAAGGTCTTCCTCCCCCTTGGACAGCGTTCCCGGATGTTGCTCGGCAAAGAACTGCAGCGTTGCGGTGCCGAGATTCTCCTTCTGAGTCGCCTTGCTGAGCTTGAGGATTTGCTCGAGGACCTCCCATCTGACCTTGGTGACGACTGCTTCCTGCGTGGGCCGCCACTTACCTGCCTCCAACGTCTCGTCATCCAGGAGCTCTTTCAGGACGTCATAGTCGTCCTGCTTGATCCGACCGTCATTGAAAAGCGCTTCTAGGTGGTTGCGCAGACGGATGCGATCCAAGGGGGAACCGCGGTCGTTCCTGAGCTGCAGCGCGTCCTCGGCTTTCCGGAAAATCTCTCCAAGGCTAACGGCCCAGCTGTCCGCGCTCTTGAGGCGTCCCCTTTGGCCAAATTCCCTGAATCGTCCTGCCCCCGCCGGGATGCGGAAGGCCGGCAAGGCATTATCGAGAGCCTGCGCCAAATTTATCGTCTTCCTGCACTCCTCGTCCAGCTTCAGCACGAAGCCAGCGAGCATCGGGAGCCCGCCCGTCACGATTCCGGCCTTGTAGGCTCCGCGGATGAATTCCGCGATGCCTTCCTGCGCTCTCGGTGACAGAAGCTTCAGCTCAGGGCAGCTGGACAGCCACAGGTCAGGAGCCTGCGCGAGAGCCTCTTCGGAAATCTGCTTGATCTCCTTGACCGTTGCGCCAACGACATCAAGGTGAGAGGTCGTGACCGCGAAGATGATTGCTCCCTCGCCGTCCGTCTTTTCCTTGTTCCTAATGTACGTCGCACTTGTGCGCAGTTCCATCTCCGGCGAAAGCGTACCGTCGCTGAGAGCCTCACTGATGTAGATTTCCGCTCCCCTGATTCGCTCCGCAGCCTCATGCGCGATCGCGCTCGTAAGCTCGCGAGACAGGTCGACGATGGAGAATAGCGGCTTCCGTCCAGGGGTCTCGTGCATCTCCTGCTCGATCCGCGCGACCGCGACTTTCGCAATGAAAGTGGTCACATCGTCGTATTTCGGACGAACGATTTGATGTACCTGGGCGATGCTCATCCCGCCACCTCGTCGAAGAATGGATTGTGAACGAACGCGCAGTCATCGGAAAGGCGATGGACAAGCCCCAAAATTCGGAGCCTCTCTTCCAGCAGGCGTTGGTTCGCCTTGAAGTGCACGTAGTTAGCCGTCTCGAAAGCTTCCCGGCTGATCTCCGATCCGATCACGATCCGGTAACGGTTCCAAAGACGCCTGAAGAATGCCTCGAGCTCCATTGGCTCCCGCACGTTTGCGAGCACCAAAGCCTCCAGCAGGCCATCGCTCGCCGCATACCAGCGTCCCGCTCCCCGGACAGCCACGGCAAGGCCAATTTGTTCCGCATAGAAGCCTATCACTCGTCCGAGATGCTGATCATGGTCTTCGATCGCTTCCTTGGCCAAGTAATCCGGAAACTTCTCTGGGTCGAATGACGTCTCGCCGTCCAGCTTTCTGCAGTTGAAGCGCGCGTTGATAAGTTCCCTTGCTGCCCGGGCCTTGTTGGGCTTGTCCAACGCGTCCCTCCATTCCGGAGAAGACGCAAAGTCTTTCACGATTCTTTCGATAGCCTCCCGGGTCATGTCCCGGTGCCTGTGGAAGCAGGCCTGAGCTAGTGCTTTCACACCACTGGTGGAGGATGAGACCATGTCGAGCGGAATGGGTGGCGGGTCCTCCATCCCGAGCACCTCGGAGGCCCTTTCGATTATGTAGATGATCACGTTCAGAGCCGTAAGCCGCATGAGAGGCTCGGGCACGTTGTCGTCTGGGAGCTGCTTCAACGAAAGCACAGCCGTCCAGTCCTCAGCCAGACGATCATATGCCCTGTGGTATGGCAGCGGAAGGTAGCCTATGTCGAAATCGAGCGGATCGTCTTGATCCCTTGGTTGCAGGACCTTGGCCAGTTGGTTCCATCTGCTTTGCTCCGTAAGGAGCCTGGCGCGAACAAGCGTCTCCAGCTGGCTCCGGTTCCGGGACCTGTTCAGCATAAGATACACGAGCTCACCGCCTCGCGCGAAGAAACGGCGGTCCTTGTTAGCGCTGCCTGACTTGCTCTCTCCGTAATCCGCAGCGAGCATGTCCGGGCCCCGGGGTGCTAGATGCCTAGAAGTGGGGCGGCGTTGCCGCACTTCATCCACCTCGGCGCTGCGCAACAGGGAAACGGCGTTACGGAAGTCCTCGAAGCGCGGGAACCTCTCCTTCAGGTATTCAAATCTCTGCTCAGCGCCGTTCCCCATGAGACTAAACCACCGGTGCCAACGCCCCCTGTCGTAGGCCAGGTCTTTGCTGTCTGCGACCTCGTCGACATGGCGGTCCTTGAAGAGAATTGTCCTGAGTTCCCTTCGCGGCGGCATGCGATACGTGAACCGCTCATGCCTTCCACCTTGCAGGCCAGGAAAGATGCACTCATGGTTTCGGTCGGCATTGAGGAAGGCCATGACCCCAAGCGCTTCTAGAAGAAGGAGCCAGGGTGTCTGGTCGTTGTAGAAGCGATGACCCCAAATCTGCTGTTCGAGCCATATGTCAACGTTCGAAACCTGCCCCTGGTTTGGCTCAAGGGTCCCAGGGAGATGATTCTGCGGCATGGCCTATCCCTCGAACTCGATGCTCATGTGCTCGGGCTTGAGGTGCCCGTCGTTTCCGAGCCTTACGATTCTCAAGTCCACGAGGCCTTCGTTTCCGGCCACCCCCTCCCTCTGCAGGGCCGCCCTCGTGCGCAACCTAAACTGGCGCAGCTCCTCGAAGCACTGGCGCGAGAAACTGCCGGGTAGGCTACCGTTCTCCACCCGCATCAAGTACTCGAAGAGCATGGGTGACAGTTGATGGCTGGCAATCTCCCTGAAGCTGCCGTCAAGGCTCTTCCGCACCATCACCGACATTTTGGGGACGTTTCGGTCCTTGTCGAAGACGAAATCGAACTTCAGCAGTCCCTTGTTATCGTCGACAGGTATCATCTCGTCGAGAATGCGCCCCACGCGACTTTGAGTATTAGCCGCCGGCCCGGTAAGCCACAGGAATCTGTCGTCATCACACATGGTGCCGGTGTAGCTACGGTTGAGTCCGATAACGAGCCTGCTCTTGGTGCGGACTGACCTACATGCTGTCCTGCATAACTCGAGGTACTCGCCACCGTGCTGGAAGACAGTGAGCTTCCATGGGTCCAGGTCGTCTTCCGCGCTCGATGCGGGCAGGACGAAGAACAGCCTTCTCCTCTGTGATGCGAGTTCCTTCTGGAACTCCGGAAATGCCTCCTGAGGATCCCTCTTGTAACTCTTGCGGACGGCATCGAAACGCCGGTCACCGTGCACCGGGTCGTTTGCCACGTAATCCCTGTAGAGTTCCTCTGGTTCTTTTTCGATTAGGAGCCCATCGAACCCATTGTTCGACTCAAGTCCGATTCCTGTCTTCTCTAGCACCGAAAAGGCGATGTATTCCCTATGCTGTTCATTCCTGAGGTTCAATCCAACGACATTGTCGTACGGATTTGACTGCCGAAGCGCCTCTTCGCCTTCCTCGATCATCTTCTGCGCCGTGCCGCAGGTCATGAGCGTCACATCCTTTCGCCCTGACACGCCCAGCAGCACGTTTACAACGAGCACGAGGATGTGCCGCATCGGAAGGTGAGTTCCATTATCGGACGCGATTCTGATGAGCTCTCCAAGTCTCGAACTGAGGGTCGCCTTCCCATCAGCGGACAGCAGGGAGAGGTTTCTGCGTATCGGGCAGAGTTCCTTCGCTTCGCACTCCAAGCACTTTTGCCAGTCTGGATGTCGCGTTACTGCCGAGACGATACTAGCGAAGTTCTCTTGATGCGGAAGGCGGCTCAGGTTGTGCATCCTGAGCCTAAGGCCGCCGTATTCCTTCCGGTCATAATCGAGCATCTCCTTAACGGCGTTGTAGATGCTCCTGACCTCGGGGTCCTCTTCCGAGCGCATCCTCCAAAAGCGAAGGAGTTGGCCGTCATTCGCGCAAACCAGATAGACCTTGGAATGGTCCGCTCCAGTGATTGCCCGCTTCAGCCCCTCTAGGATTTCTCCTTGGCATTCCTCGTCCTCATGAAACTGACTAAGATCCTTGATGAGGACGAGCTCCTGTCCGGAAGGCAACATGAGGCTGACCATGCCCTCGGACGTCCTGTACCTGCGCATATCACCGCCAAGCCTGGCGTAGGCGTTTCTAGCGTGCCAAGTCTTGCCGTCGCCTGCCGTTCCGGTGAGGATAACGCTTACAGGCGAGGATGTCCTGAAGTTCTCAACGATGTCATTCAGGAGAACACTCTCGACCTCGACTGGGCGGACGCCGCTCCTTTCGGCCGCCTTTAGGACATGCTCGTCGTAGATCGAATCGGACGCTGCAAGCGGTCCGTACGAGCGAAGGTAATCCACTAACGGGTTTTGCATCCTCCCCCCTCAGAGATGGCAGATCGCGCACCCCTCCTCGTCCGACTTGGGCTTCAACTTGCGGGGGGGCATCTTCTCGATGTCATCGAGCGTCCTTCCCTGCACCCACGAGAATCTGCGCCCGTTCTGGCCCTTCTCGTACTGCTTCGCCTTCTCGTAGAGGTCGGGATGCCGCTCCTTAAGGCCCTGCCATTCGGCGACCTGCTGATAGAAGCAGAAGTAGCAGCCCGAGCGGGAGCGCCATTCATAGTACTTCGGTAATCCTAGTCCGGCGTCGTCGAGGATGCGCTGGACTTCCTCGATAGTCACTCCGTCGTCCTTGAATGGATAGACCGGGGTGATGTTCGGCTCCTCCGAGAGGAGGACAGGCTTGCCGTTCCCGATGTATCCTTGGCGGTTCTCGTCGACGCGGATCGCGATGTAGGAATAGGCCCTGTCGCTGCCGATGTAGCGCTCGTAAGGATGGATCTTAAGCATCCGCGTGCACCAGCGAGCCTGCGGGTTGGGCAGGAATCCGGAGAAGTGCTCGTATAGGATGACGTCGAACGGCGTGCGGCCGTGCTTCTCCTTCACGCCCAGCATATCGAGCGCGGTGATCCGGGTGATCTGCCTGCCAAGCACATGCTCGAGGCGCTCGAAGTAATCGTATGCCTCCGGCAGCTCCGCCCCGGTATCGGAGAAGACGTATTCGAACTCCACGTCGGGATACTGGCGAGACAGGTATATGGCGAGCGCCGTACTGTCCTTCCCGCCGGAAAGCGGTACGATGTGCCGCGCTGATTCGTCCACTACGGCGTCGTGTACCAAAGCTGGCTGAACGCTCATCTCGCCCCCCTCTCCCTCGACTGGCCCCTGATCCGGTCAAGCTTCCTCTGGAGCTCGAGCATCCTCGCCTCTATAACCGGGATCAGCTCGTCCCCAAGGTTCTCAGAATCAAGTGCAGCGGCCTCGATCCTCTCCCTTGCTTCCCGGAGCTCCTTGCGGAGCACCTCCTTCGTATCGTCCTGCCACTTGTCGATGCCACGTTGCAATAGCACGGAGCTATACACGCGGGCTAGCCCCTCCTCGGAGTATCTTCCGTTCATCGACTCCCATGCGGTCCGGAGGACGGCAAGGTCCGTGCTCTTGAGATCCCTTCTCTTCAAAAGACTTTGGAGGTCGAAGCAGCGCGCCCACTCGTGCACGCCCTTGAGCGCGCTCATGGACGCCCCCTCAAGGTGCAGGACGTCCCGGATGACTTCCACCGCTTCGCGGAGGTAGCCCTCGATCAGGCCGTCGATCGCGTTCCGGGCCGCTTCGAGGTGCCGGATCGTCTCCTTGTACCGTTCCGCTGGCTCGACAGAGTCGCCGGCCAGGAGGTGAGGAAGCGTTTCTAGGACGAACTCGGCGGGATCATACGTCGCTGCGGCTGCGTGCAGGAGGTTGCGCGCGTTCGCTGGCATGCGCTTCGAGCGCCGTGCCCCGTCCGCGACGGTGGCCTGCCACTTCTCGAATGCCGTGACGGCGTGCGACACGTGCTCATCGAACGGACCTGGACGCTCGAAGCTGAAGACGTAGGAGAAGTTCTCCAGGTACTGCAGCAGCCCCCACTTCTGGTCATGGACCTCAACCTCGTGGAACTCAGGCTCATTGAACATCATGGTCGAGGCGAAGCCGAGAATGTCGCGCTGGTACCTGCCATCGCTGCGGATCGTCACAGCGCGACCGAAAGCCTTGTAGCCCGCGAAAACGAGGATGGGTATTACACCCGCAGCAAGGCCCACAGGAGGCCCGGACAGCGCGGAGACGATGTCCGAGAGGCGCTTCTTTCCCGGTTGCGTAAAGAAGTCCCGTATCCACTTCCACGCCTCGGCAAGGCCGGGATCGCCCAGATCCTCAGGCATAGCGAACCTTCCCTGGCCATCCTTCTCGACATGCAGCCCGGTCCTCGCGAGCACCGTCCTGTAAATGGATGCTTCGGCAGAGGAGTCATCGGGCGCGTAGCCGAGCATGGGCTTGCCGGAATTGTCGGCCATGCGCGTGATCATCCGGATGCGCGCGGTGGACATCTGCCTAGAGACGCGCGTCCGGACGAGCTGGTCATTGACGATCCTGGGGGTCTTCGGGAACCACTCGTCCATCAGGGCTGAGACGGCGATGCCCGCCGGACGGTCATCATCCACGGGAAGCCGCTTGCCGTCCGCGTACCACGACGCCGCGGAAGGCCGTGGCGTAGTCAGCCTGTGCAGCGACGTCGCGAGCTGCCTGCGCGCGACCGCCAGCAGCTCGTCGATCTCGCGCGAGACCAGCGGGTCCTCGCCGAGCAGACGCTCGTCCTGCCTCAGGGAAAGCAACGCGGCAATCTCGAGGGCCGCGTCCGTCACGGAAAGCGGCTCGTCGGGGACGACAACCACGTCGCGGCCGCTGGCAGTCCTGGCTGTCTCCAGCGCGCGCCGCACGTCGTCGGCGCTAGAGCAGACGACGTAATGGATCCGCCCCCACGCGCCTCCGTACGGTTCGGCAAGTTTCGCGGGCAGCGTATCAGGCGTGGCGTAGGAGCCAGCGAGATACCTAGACGTGCCCTTCTCGGCGTTGTGGCGGCCGGGGCGGACGTAAGGCGCGGGATGCTCTCTCTCTAGGAAGGCGAGAAGGTTGAACTCCGTGGCGATCCGGATGCGCTCCTCCCTGACTCGTCCGGACACGTCCACGTCCACCCCGTGCCATATGGCCATGTCGTCGTTCAGCTTGCGATGAAGCAGGAGCTTCCTCGACACGAGGGCGTCGACCGCCTTCTCGGCCTCCTCCTGCCCGTATCCGTCGCAGACGGCCGCGCCGACCAGGACCGACCTACGCAGCCTCCGCCGCTCTCCGGATACGCCCGCATTCAGAAGGAACGCGGCCGCGAGGATCTCGCGTTCGAGATCGCTCTCGGTCTTTGACATGGCGCTTTCGGCCTCGACCCATCGCCTGTGCAGCCCACCGATGCCGACGTCCGAACGGATCGCGTCAGAAAACGCGAGGTACACCTCCTCCATCCCGACGGGGGCCGACAGGTCAACGTTCTCGAGGAAGGCGAAAAGCGAGCGCTCGTTCTGTCCCACGCGCGCGACAAGCCGCGGAAGAACCTCGAGGGCGGCCGCCGACAGCGGTGCGGCCGCAGCAACGAGAGCTTTCACCTCGGCGGGATTGTCCATGCCGTCGAACCACCCCGCCTCAATGGCCGCCTTCGTGGCATGTTCGATCACCTTGGGGCTATGGACGGCCGCGCCCCGCCGCGAGGAGACGATCGAGGCAGCTAGGCCGTAGAGTTCCTTGCTGTCCTCGACGAAACGGAGCTGGTCGAAGCGCCCCTCGACCTTGCGCCACTCATTGCGGCTCGTCTGATTGAGATTCTGCGCGTAGGCGAGGACGTTCTGGTGGAGCAGCAGCGTCAGGCTGATGGCCGGCCCTGACGGCCGAACGACAAGCTCGGACAGCTCTTGGAGTGCGTCGAGGTCGCGCGAGCGACCTTCCATCACGAGGCCCTCGAGGTGCCGCCCAAATTCGTCCCATACGATGGCGATCCTGTCGACATCCTCGATGGCGCGGATGGCCTTCACGACCTTGCGGATGGTGTCGGCCGGGCCGAGCCCGAGCGCTGCCGAGATGGCCGAGGCAAGGTCCCTGACGTACCCTGACAGGACAACCGCCTTTCCACGCCGTTCGGACGCGACCCTCTCGGCGATCAATTCTCCAAGGCCGGGATCGACCTTGCTGACGCGCGCGGCCATGTCGAGCAGGAACTTGCGGTCCGTGGGTTTGTTGACGGCCGCCACGACGCCGATACCCGCGGCAAGCGACTTGCCGCTACCGTAAGAGGCGATGACCATTGTAGCGGCGGTCCTGAGCACCGCCGCGATGACGGGCACGGAGCGCGAAGTCGGGTGGTAGTGTGCGAGGCGTTCGGGATGCCCCACGTCGTCACGGATGTTAACCGACCTGAACGTCTGCATACTCATCGGCGGGCCCCGATCCTCGCGAAGTGAGATTCATACCATGATTCGAAGGGAACGTTGGGAACCGTGATGTTCCTCGTTGCTCCCTGCAGGCTGAGCCGCACCCCTTTCTCTCCGTATGTCTCTGCCGCGGCCTGCGCGGCATCGCTGACCATGTCGCCATCCATGTTGAATAGCCTTCCCGGCGAGTTGTGCGCGGCGACCAAGTCGGTCAGCGGCAGCGTGATGCTCCCCCGGTCCCCCGCCAGCAGCGTTACCGCGGCGAGGAATGCCTCGATAGGGACAGCATCAAGCGGACGGACCTTCTCGAACCGTCCGGTGTCGCGGTGCCTGACAAGGAGGCCAAGGAACCGCATCGGCGAGACGGTCAGGTCCTCGGGGTCGACGGGCTCGCTAGGAGGCGGCGCGGCATAGGTGTTCAGCAGGCAACCCACCTCGCGCTGGATCACGCCAGGCGTGGTTTGGTTGACGGCATGTTCCCTGATCGCTCGCGCGAACTCTTCTATGCAGCCTTCTCTCAGGAAGGAGTGGCTCCTGAAATCGTTGAAGAACCAGTTCCAGACGGACCCGGGACGGCGACCCAGCAGAACGTGCATGAACCAAAGCGTAACAGGATATTCGAAGTGCGGATCGAGTCGGTACACGGCCTTCGCAAAGCGCGAGGCGGAAGACGTACCCTTCGTCCGGCCATCTTCCTTCACAGCAAGCCCTGCGGCCTCTAGCCAGTAGGCCAGCGACTTGGCCATACGACTGCCGATGCCAAGGTCGTCCGCCGTTGCGAGGTCCGGACGAAAGCCCTCAGGATGGGTCATCAGGCGAGCAAGCCCCTTGTCGAGCCACCCCTCCCTCAGCGCGAACGTTTCGTGTCGTCCGAACTCATAACGCGTCTTCACCGAATTCATGTCAGACGGTCATCCCCTTCGCCGCTACGCGCGCGATCACGCGCACTGCTTCGTCGATCTCGTCTTCCGTATTCATCACCGACACCGAAAACCTCAGACAGCGAGCCGCGTCTCGCTCGCTCATACCCATTGCCTTCAGGACGGGCGAAGCCTCTGGCTTTCCGCTCGAACAGGCTGAGCCGGTAGAACACATGATTCCTTCGGCGTCGAGCCTTGCCATAAGCGACTGGGCGTCGGTCCCAGGAAAGTAGATGCTCGTAGTATTAGGGACACGGGGAGAGTTTGCTCCTACCGCGTAGGAACCAGGCACGCTCGCCAGAACGCCCCGCTCAAGACTGTCCCTAAGCGCGGCCAGCCGGGCCGTCGCGCCTTCAAAGTCAGCCATGCGTTCTGCCACGGCTGCTGCCAAAGCAGCCGCGCCAGCCACATTTTGAGTTCCAGGCCGCACGCCGCGTTCTTGCCCGCCGCCAATGGCCAAGGGAGTGATGATCTCCATGAGGCGGTCCGACATCCAAAGGATCCCGATACCTGCTGGTCCATGCACCTTGTGTCCGCTCGCGGTGACAGCGTCAGCAATCTCTGCGATCACATCTACCCGCCCAAGAGCCTGAGCCGCATCGACAAGTAAGAAAGCTTGACCATGGGCATTACGCAACCGCTCCGCGATTTCTGAGATTGGCTGAATTATCCCGGTCTCGCTGTTGACAGCTTGGACGCAAACAAGGACAGGACGTTCGGACGGGACCTGCTTTACAGCGTCTTCGGCGGCTTCGACGTCTAAGATGCCGTCTGGTCGAACAGGCAATACGACTCCGCCGGCGGCCTGGACCGGGCCCAACACGGACGGGTGCTCAACAGCGGAACAGTAGATGACGGCTCCCGGGATGGCCGAGAACCCGCGGATCACAATATTATTGCTCTCCGTGCCGCACGAAGTGAAAACCAGATTGTCTGGGTCCGCATCACTTAGCGCGCGAGCGATATCCATGCGTGCACGCTCAATGATTTCCCTTGCAAGCGCCCCGGCAGAATGCGCACTAGAGGGATTGTGAGGACCTTGATCGAGGACACTCAGAAGAGCTGCCTTGGCAATTGGCGACAATGCGGTAGTGGCATTGGCATCGAGGTAGATTCGCACCTCAGCCTCTCTAGTTTTGAGCAATTAGCTGTGACCGTTGATTCGACTTTTCTGGGTCAGAATAAGCCTGCTTTGGCGTTGGGCAATGACCCTGTGCCAGTTGTGGCTAATCTGATCTCCTAGATGCTGAGTCGATCCGTTCTGGCCTTTTCATTTGTAGTGGCAAGTTGGCAGCTCCGAGCTCAAGAACAATGGCGGCGCACCTATTCCGGCGCGCCAACGCCATTGGCAGCGCGACGAACTCCTCGACGGCGAGATCTTCTACACGCTCAAAGAGGCCAGGATCATCGTGGAAAGCTGGCGTCGGCATTACAAAACCGTGCGTCCGCATGGATCGCTCGGCTACAAGCCGCCGGC
>Ga0207747_1001380_pt1 | contig 17538 bp, 13 predicted proteins | sample HigsolmetaGSP11D_FD_184839 | JGI IMG/M metagenome (GOLD analysis project Ga0207747, IMG submission 184839) | High solid enriched microbial communities from the Joint BioEnergy Institute, USA - SP1-1-D (SPAdes) | ecosystem: Engineered > Bioreactor > SSF (Solid state fermentation) > Aerobic >...
TTTGGAACAACCTGAATATGGATCGTTTGCTCATCAATTTCCACAATCTGTTGAACATTTACCTCTGGTAAATTGACTAAAAGATCAGTATACTGGTTGTGCATCTGTCATTCCTCGAGTTGGATTGGTCGCACAACCATCTTATGGAATGTACAGATGTTTTTCAATTTTTACTCTACATGTTGTCAAGCACTATGTTTGGTATAGAGCCAAACGGAGAAAACATTAAATTATTGAGGGAGGTCTCATAAATGAAAACGAAACGATGGACATCACTCATCTGCGCACTGATCATCGTGGCCGGCGTCATAGCGGGCTGCTCAAGCGGCAATTCGGTCGGCAGCAACACCCAGAACAATCAGTCGACGCAGCAGCCGCAGCAGAACTCGTCGAATAATCAAGGCGGCAGCAGCCAGCAGCCTGCTGCGACGGTTGAAGAGAAGCCATTCCATATCACGATGGCAGTCTCCCAGGTGGATGAGATCCCGCCGCAGGACAGCGAGATCCAACTGAAAATCCAGGAATTGACCAACACCACCCTGGATATTCAATGGATTCCCGGTTCGGCTTACGCGGACAAGATCAATGTCATGATCGCTGCAGACGAGATGCCGATGGCGATGCGCGTTACGTATACGCCGGCCATCATCAGCTCGATCCAATCGGGCATGTTCTGGGAGCTCGATCCTTATCTGGACCAGTTCCCGAATCTGTCCGCCATGAACCCGCAGCATTATGACAACATTAGGGTGGACGGCAAATTATACGGTATTCCCCAATACCGGGACATCGGCCGGGCTGCGCTGATCTTCCGCAAGGATTGGCTGGATAAGCTGGGACTCAGCTTGCCGACAACTGTTGAAGAATACTACAACGTATCGAAAGCGATGGCATTCGACGATCCTGACGGTGACGGTCAGCAGAACACTTACGGTTTCATGTTGCACAAGACCTAGTTCTCCGGCTCTGCTGCTGCCTCGACGCGCCTCGCGGTCAGCCTGGGTGCGCCGAACAAGTGGGAAGTAGATGCAAACGGCAAGTTTACACCGGAGTTCGAGCATCCGGTACATTTCGAAGTGTTGAAGATGTTCCGCAGATTGTATGAAGAAGGCGCTCTCAACCAGGACATCGCAGCCGTGGATGAGTCCGAGGTGCTCAAGATCTTCGATGCGAGCCGTGCTGGCATGCGCGTTGGCGTTGCCGGCAACGCGGGCAGTATGCAGGATCGCGTCCTGCAAACAGATCCGAATGCCGTATTCGATGTTGAGCCGCTGACGGGGCCGATGGGCATTCGCGTGCCGGGCGAGCTGGGCAATAACGGTTTCTTCGTCTTCCCGAAATCAAAGGTGAAGACCGAGGAGGATCTGCTCAGAATCCTGGCGTTCTTCGACCGGCTGCTTGATGAAGATGTGAACACCCTGCTGCTCCGCGGTATCCCGGACAAACATTATGAAGAGACTGCAGACGGCAAGCATCAATGGGTCGATTTCGCGCTGTTCCAACGCGAAGTGAAGCCATACCGCGACATGCTGATCCATAACGTCAACAACGTGAAGCCGCTGATCGATAAGCCTGTTGCGGAGAAAGCGACACGGATCACGCAGGAAAATACAAAGTATGCCGTTCCGAATCCGGCGCTCACCTTGTCTTCACCGACCTACGCGGAGCGCGGCGGGGAGCTTGATCAGCTGATGACGGATGCGATGATCAAGTTCGTCATGGGCAATATCGACGAAGCGGGCTATCAGGCGGAGATCCAAAAATGGCGCAGCATGGGCGGCGACAAGATCATCCAGGAATACGAAGAGGCATACGCCCGGATGAACAAATAATGCGCTCATGAAAGTTTAGGTGCACGCTCTGTTTCATCTCGTGATAAGATAGAGACGGACAATCCGGACAGGATGTGTCCGTCTTGCTTTGGTCTTATAGAAAGTATAACTCCCATACATTCTCGTAAGACATAAGAAATACTGGGCTGCCACCGGCGTCCTAAAGGACTTGGCGCCAGCCCAGTATTTCTTTATTCGGCGTGCCCAGCGAAGCACGCATCTTCTAGCCGGTGAAAGTCCGGTCACGGGATGGGCCAAGCCCCCGTGTAGCTAGGATGCCTGCGTATGGCGAAATCTGTACGCAGAAGCGCATCGACGAAAGTACCTGTCAGAGACAGGGCGAGCAACATGCCAGGCCGTAACATGAAGTGAATCCTGCCGCGTCGTCAAGAAGGCCCCGCAAGGGGGAAGAGAGGAAGCCGAGTCTCGCGAATATAGACGAAGGCCATGGAAGCTGCCTTGAACTTGGAGCAGCAGCAAAGAATCCTCCGGCGTAGAGGGAACGGCATGGGATGAAAGAGGGTGCAGTGAACTGGGGAGACCCTCCCCTGCACGGTCGCAGAAAACCGTAAAGAGATCTTCTATAAGCCCAGAAGGTGAAGGGAATGATCTGCAGGAAGGGAGTCCGAGGGGCTCATAGTACCAAGGAACGCAGGACAACACAACCTGTGGGAGGGAAGGAGCCCTGCTTTGTTCAAGTTTCTTGAGGAGGTACGAGTCAGTGAATGCCAAACGGCTAACAACACCAGAAGAAAACGTTCAACAACTCCAAGAGAAACTCGGTCATGCGGCCAAGGAAAACAAGAAGCGAAGATTTCACGCGCTGTACGACAAGGTCTACCGGTTGGACATCTTATGGGAAGCGTGGCGAAGAGTCCGAGCTAATCGAGGGTCAGCAGGAGCGGATGGAGAGACGCTGGCAGACATTGAGAAAAAGGGCGAGATGCGCTTTGTGCTTGAATGTCAGCAACTTCTGAAAGAAGGAAGGTACCATCCGCAGCCGGTCAGACGCCACTACATTCCAAAGAAAGATGGCAAACTGCGACCGTTGGGGATCCCGACGGTGAGAGACCGCGTCATTCAGATGGCGACCAAACTGGTCATTGAACCCATCTTCGAGGCAGATTTTCAGGATACGTCATTTGGGTTTCGGCCTAAGAGAAGTGCGAAACAGGCGTTGGAGCGAATCCGGAAAGCATGCAACCGCAAGGGAAATTGGGTGGTCGACGTCGACATCCAAAGGCTACTTCGACAACATCAATCAGGAAAAGTTGATGAAGCTGATCGAAATGTGGATCAGTGACAGACGAATCCTGAAACTGATTAGGAAGTGGTTAGGTGCGGGAGTGATGGAAGAAGGAAACATCCGGCGCTCAGATTTAGGAACGCCGCAAGGTGGAGTCATCTCACCGCTACTAGCGAACATCTACCTGAATTACTTTGACCATCTGTGGGAACGACATGGCAAGGGGCTTGGGGAACTGACGCGTTATGCGGACGATCTGGTGGTCATCTGCAAAACGAGGAAGGACGCTGAGCGGGCGTATGAACTCATACGAGCGATCATGGAACGCTTGGGACTCACCCTGCACCCCACGAAAACGCGCATTGTCGGGCTCTGGACAGGAGAAGAAGGCTTCGACTTCTTGGGGATGCACCATCGAAAGACGAAAGCGGAAACGTCCAAAGGTAAGGTGTACTATACAACCCAGCAATGGTTGGGCCGGAAGGCAGAAGAGCGTATACGGGAAGTGGTGAAAGAGCGATTAGCTCCATACTCCATCCGGTATGCGACATCTGAGCTTGGAAGAGCATGTGGAGTACCTCAATCCAAAGATTCAAGGATGGCGCAATTACTACTATACAGCCTACAGCCAGAGGAAGATGGCGCGACGTACCGGAATCTCCTCTTCTAACACATTCGGAGCGTTTCCGTCCTAATTTGATTACAGTGTGACTGCAACGGTTTGGAGAATACCGTAAAATCGGATAACAAATCATAAAACTAGGTAACAACCTGTTATGCTTCGCGACTTATAATGTTAATATGTAAAAGCTTTATATCCGGGGGGGGAATAAGATTGGAACAATCTAAGAATACGTTTGATGCTATATTTATGAATCCTCCTGCCCACTATCGAGGAGCTCCGTTCTGGTCGTGGAATTGTAAATTGGATCAGGATCAGCTAAGCAGGCAGGTGGAGTATTTCAAAGAAATGGGGATGGGCGGCTTCCACATTCATGCCAGAAGCGGACTTGACACGCCGTATCTAGGAGAAGAATTTATGGATGCTGTCAAAGTGAGCATCGAAAAAGCAAAGCAGGAAGGGTTGTTCGTCTATCTATATGATGAGGATCGCTGGCCGTCCGGTTTCGCTGGCGGAGCGGTAAGTGAAGAGGAATTCCGCTCCAGACAACTGGTGTTGAGACCACGGGATGAAGATAACAGAGTTTATGATCGTGAACGCAGCTCAAATGAGAGGACGCTGCTGTTAAGCTATGATATTGTGCTAGAGGATGGATACTTAAAATCATGGAGAATCCTGAACAATGGCGAGGATAGCGACAATCCATGGGATCTGTATCTGGAATTGCGACCGAAGATTCCGTGGTTTAATCATGAATCTTATGTCGATGTGATGAATCCAGAGGCGATCCAACGATTTATTGAAAAGACGCACGAAGTGTATTACAAGGAAATCGGAGAGGAATTCGGCAAGGTTGTGCCATCGATCTTTACGGATGAGGCACAGTTAACCTACAGCACTTGCCTGGGATTCGCAGAGGATAAGACAGGGATAACGCTCCCGTTTACTGGAAAACTCCCAGAGGTGTACAAAGAACGGTACAGTGAAGACTTCTTCCGTATATTGCCTGAACTTGTATGGGAGCTTCCTGGAGGCAAACGGTCGCCGGCTCGATACCGATACCGGGATGTGATTGCAGAATTGTTCGTATCTGCCTTTGCCGATACCCTGGGCAAATGGTGTACTCAACATGGAATTGCCTTGACTGGTCATATGAAGAGTGAGGACACGCTCTACAGTCAGTCCGCTGAACTGGGCGAGGCTATGCGCTTCTACCGGAGTTTCCATCTGCCGGGAATCGATGTGCTCAGAGATGAACGAGTATATTCCACTGCGAAACAGGCGCAGAGCGTGGCGCATCAATACGGTCGGGAGGGCGTATTGTCCGAACTCTATGGCGCAACGAACTGGGATTTTGATTTCAGAAGACATAAGCTCGGTGGAGACTGGCAGGCGGCTCTAGGTGTCACACGCAGAGTTCATCATCTATCCTGGATGAGCATGGCGGGAGCAGCCAAGAGGGATTGGCCGGCTTCTATTTTTTATCAATCACCATGGTATAAGGAGTACGCTGCAGTCGAAGATCACTTTGCTCGGGTCAACACAGCGATGACGACGGGTAAGCCGCGTGTTCGTATCGGTGTGATCCATCCTCTGGAAACGTTCTGGATGTATATGGGACCCAATGAACAGACGAAGCTGATCCGCGAAGAGCTGGAGCAAAACTTTCAGAATGTGATCGACTGGCTGCTTTTCGAGCAGTTGGATTTCGATTTTATAAGCGAATCATTGCTTCAGAATCTCTATGAAGAGCGTTCGGACCGGAAGTTCCATGTCGGAGAGATGGCCTATGATGTCGTCTTGGTACCTGGCTGTCATACGCTGCGCAGCACCACGTTATCGGCATTGAGAAAGTTCAGGGAAGCCGGAGGCAATGTCGTATTTGCCGGGACTGTGCCAGCCTATGTTGATGCCTGTGAATCGGAGGAAGCGAAGAGGTTGGCGGACTCATGTACATGCATTGGTTATTGCAAGAGCGAGATCGTAGGCGCCTTGGATCCATACAGAGATATCGAAGTAAGACGAGCTGACGGCTCCTCGGCCGATTTTATTCTGTATCAGATGCGTGAGCTTGAGGATAAGCGCTTTGTCTTCCTGGCGAACGGAAGACCGATCCGGAATGAGGATCTGACTGTTTCGGAACGGCTCGTGGTTCGAATCCCGGGCGATTGGCATGTAACGCTATATGATACGTTCAAAGGGACGCAGCGGCCTATTCAGACAGCTCATAAACGAGGTTGGACGATATTCGAATGGAACATGTATGAAGAGGATAGCCTACTCTTGAAGCTGGAGAAGCAAGAAGTACATCCGCACTCGACCATCGAAGCGGAGATCGTGGATGCTGCCAGGCTTAAGGATTGGGAGAAAGTACGATCGATTGTGGATCCGGTGAGCTATTCGCTTTCGGAACCAAATGTGCTTGTCCTCGATATGGCGGAATATCGTCTGGATGGCGGAGATTGGCAAGAACGGGAAGAGCTTCTCCGCATTGATGATAAGATTCGTGCTCAGCTTGGCATGCCGCTGCGAACTGGCAGGGATGCGCAGCCTTACGCTATGGCGAAGGAGAGCCCCGTGCATGAGCTTGAGCTTCGTTTCAAGGTGAAGTCATCCGTCGCGCTGCAGGAGGTCTATCTCGCATTGGAGCAACCGGAGATGGCGGAAATTGCAGTGAACGGCATCAAGGTGGAGCAGAAGGATTGCGGCTATTATGTTGATGAGAGCATTCGGAAGATCGCCCTTCCTCCGATGCCGGCCGGTGATTGGATGATCCTCGTCAAGATCCCCTTTGCTTCGCATATCAACGTGGAGAACATGTATCTCCTGGGCAATTTCGGGGTGAAAGTTTATGGCAGTCAGACTGCGATAGAAAAGCTTCCTGAAGCAATCGGTTTTGGTGATATTTGCAGCCAAGGATTGCCGTTCTACGGAGGGAATGTCTTGTATGAGATCGAGTTTGATGCGAAGGAGGACGGCTTATACGAGATCGGTGTGACGAAGTTTCGCGCTCCGCTGATCGGGGTTAGTGTTGACGGGAAGAGGACTGGTACCATTGCCTATGCACCGTATCGGGCACCACTCGGATATCTGAAGCAAGGGAAGCACAGGATCGTCCTGGAGGCATTTGGCAATCGTATCAATACGTTCGGACAGCTTCATCTTGCCGATGAACAATGGGAATGGTTCGGAGAACATTCATGGCGAACGAAAGATGAATGCTACACCTATCAGTATCAGTTCAAGAAATTCGGAATCTTGAGAGAGCCGGAGATTTATAGAAAGAGAACACAATAAAATCTCGGATAGCCGGAAGCGGATGAGGATGCTGCTTTCCGGCTTCCTTATTCATCATTTGCCTCGCATAATTCCAACGGAAGGAATGTTGTGACCGCTTCCAGATAATCTTTATAATATATTCAGGCGCTGCGGTCGTATAATTGGTTTATCGTTGGTCTTATAGAAAGTATAACTCCTCATACATTCTCGTAAGACATAAGAAATACTAAGCTGCCACCGGCGTCCTAAAGGACCTGGCGCCAGCCAAGTATTTCTTACGACAAGCTATACGTCGGAAGGACTGTATCAGTGAAGAAAGGGGTTGATCATATGCTCAAGGTATTGGTTGCAGAAGACGAGCCATGGATAAGAGCGGCGATCGTCGAGATGGTAGAGAATATCGGTCACGATATTAAGGTCGTGGGGGACGCAACGAATGGCATTGAGGCCTGGCATATGATTCAGCACTTATGGCCGACTGTACTGATCACGGATATCGTGATGCCTGATATGGATGGACTGCAGTTGGCCCAGAAGATCTCGGAAAACAAGATACCTATGGCAGTGATCATCATCAGCGGATATGAAAATTTCCAGTACGCACAACAAGCCATCCGTTACGGCGTCGACAGTTATTTACTTAAGCCAGTGAGATACGAGGAAATGAAACATGCATTGTTCGAAGTGATGGGGAAATTAACGGAAATCGAGAAGATGAATCACTATCTCGTCAGAATCCAGACGTATTTTGATACGATCAACGATATGGACCCGGCCAAGGGGATGAAAAGCTTGTATGTCCTGGTAGACGACATCAGAACCATGAAACATGTGAACTATGGAGCATACCTGAGCCTGCTTCGAATTGTTGAGTCGAAAATCAGCTCCTTGTTGAACAGCATAAACGTGGAGCATACGGTAATGTCCGAATTCAACGGGGTTCTGGATCAGGAGATTCGCATGCATCTCGGACAATTGATAGAATCATGGTTTCTTCATCCTGAACGCAATAAGACGGAATTCAGACAGATCATCAAGTCCGCCTGTGAATATATTCACTCCCATTATCAGGACGATATCACCTTGACCCAGATGGCGGAGCTTTCAAACCTAAGCATCTCCCATTTCAGCTCACTATTTAAAAGATATACCGGTGAATCACTTATTTCTTATATCAACAAGGTTCGTGTGATGAAGGCGAAGGAGATGCTTCAGAACACGGATGACAAGATATACTTGATCGCCGAGAAGGTCGGATTTTCGAGCCAGCCATATTTTATACGGGTTTTCAAAAGTATCGTGGGGATGACCCCGAACGAATACCGAAAGAGTCTGGGGATATGATGATGAAGCACCTAATCTATCGGCTTTCATTAAGACAGAGGATTACCATTAGCTTTATCACGATCACCATGATCGCCGTTCTTTCCTTGAACTACCTTTCTCACCACTACTACAGCCGCGCTATTGAGCAGGATTTCTACAATATTGCCGAAACAACAACGGTAAGCCTCAACCATCAGCTTGAAATCTATTTTGGGCAGATCGCCAAATCAACCTATGCGATGAATGCAGGTGTATTGACGTATTCCAGTCTCATCCTGAAACAAGAGGACGGAAGCTTGATTCAGGATTGGCTTCGCGATGATTCCGTCATGAGTCCCGAGCAGGAGTTTATGATCAAGGAGATGCTGAAAAAGTATATCGCATTTAACCATTCGGAGATCGAGAACATCTATTTGATGTCAAAAGACCGGAGAACCCTGGCTGCGAACACCACAGCCACCGAGGCGGAGTTGGAGATGTTCCCGTGGTACAGATTGCCTCTGAGCACCGAATTGCAGGTGTACCCGGCGTTTCAGGAGTACAACATGCGATCTCCGCTTATAGCCATGACGATTCCGATCTATGATGTGAAAGATACGACCATGTCTGGCCAGCTTGTCCTTCATATGAGATTAACGGAGATCAAGAACATGTTCGGGAACATGCGGATTGGCGATACCGGGTATATTTTTATGGTTTCATCTGACGGAAGCATCGTCTTTCATCCTGAAGAGGAATTGATCGCTTCGCCCATTCAAGAGAGCGAACTTTCCTGGCTTGCGTTAAGCGAGCCGAACTCCCTTCAGACGTGGAACGGGGAGCAATATCTTGTTTCATACAACAAATCGGAATTTACAGGCTGGTTGACGGTTGCCTTGGTGCCGCTCAGAGAGATGGCATCAGGCTTGCATACAGCCCGCTTCTCAGCGATTATCGTCATGTCTGTGCTGATCCTGCTCATCATCATCGTGATGCCGATCGCTGCCTCTCGAATCACACAGCCGATGATCCAGCTGAAACAGGCTATGGAGAAGCTTCAGACCGGAGATTTGTCCGTCCGGGCACCGCTCACTCCATGGCGGGATGAAATTCAGATGCTTAGCTTAAGTTTCAATCGTATGGCTGAAAGATTGAACCAACTCGTTGATACGGTGTATCACATGGAGTTGAAGGAAGTTCAGATGCAACTGCTTCAGAAAGAAGCAACGATTCAGGCATTGCAAAATCAGATCAACCCGCACCTGCTATACAACACATTGGATATCATCAAGAGCATCGCATATCTGGAAGGTGTCCCCAAGATTGAGAAGATGGCAGAAAACCTGGCATCTTTATATCGATTTACGGCCAATCTGGAACAGTCAGAAATATATCTGTACGAAGAGTTGGAAAATTTAAAGAAATACCTGGAGATTATCCATATCCGTTACAACAAGCATTTTGAAAGCAAGGTTTATGTTGACGAAAAATATGTGCATGCCCGCATCATTAAACTCACCTTGCAGCCTATTGTGGAGAATGCTGTGAAGTATGCTGTCGAGCCCCGAAACGGCAAAGCAGCCGTGATTGTTAGCGCCTATCCGCAAGATGACGATCTGATCATTGAAATTGCAGACAACGGATACGGGATTGATGCAGACACTCTGAGAGGCTTGAAACAGCGGATGAAGTTCATCACGGAGCAGCCTTCTCAGGCGATGAAAACGAGTGAGTCGCTAGGGCTTACGAATGTCCACAATCGTTTGGTATTGTTTTACGGCAGAGGTTATGGAATCGACATTCATTCTTTCTCTGGCAAGGGAACCGTCGTCTCGGTCAAGATCCCTTTCAAAAGAATGGATAACATTTCGTGAGATTGTACAATTTTAGGGGCGTTCAACGGCTTTATAGTAATAGGTGTAAGAGAAATATCGTAAAGGGGAGTGTTATCGTTGAGCAAGTTGATGAAAGTATGGTTCGTTACTTTTCTGGCTTTGACCCTGGTAGTCGGGTGCTCATCCGGAAATACGAACGGGAATACGGGTAATTCTGCTGCGAACAACGGGACATCTGTATCGAATGAGAAGCCGTCGGAGTCTGCCAAAAATGAGGAGAAACTCGACATTTCCATTGCAGTGCGATATTGGGGAGGGTCACCAAGTTGGACGGATGATCACCCAACCATTAAGTATCTGAATGACAAGTTCAATATCAATATCAAGCTGCTGCAGATTAACGGACCGGACTATGATGAGAAATTGAAGGTGATGGCCGCTTCCGGTGACCTGCCGGACCTCTATAATATCGCCACGCCTTCCATGTACATCAATTGGCAGGCTGAAGGAGCCTTCGCAGATCTGTCGACCCGATTGCAGAATTATCCGAATCTGAGCAAGACTTTTTCGGAAGATGATGTCGCTGTGAGAGTACTGAATCCAAGCGATAAGCTTTATGGACTTCCTGAAATTTCCTGGATCGCGCGGGATACCATCCAGATCCGTAAAGATTGGTTGGACAATCTTGGCCTGGAGCTTCCTTCTGCCGATGAGTTCACGATTGACAAGTTCTATGAGATCGCGAAGGCATTCGCAACTCAGGATGCGAATCAGAACGGGATCAAAGATGAGATCGGGTTCGCGATCGTTCCTGCAGTTATGACTTATCCGCTCAAGTATGCATTCGGCATCGCGAATGGATGGACAGAAAAAGACGGTCAACTGATCCCGCAACAAATCCAAGTAGATGAGTGGAAAGCTTATCTGACCTTCTTGAACAAGGCTTACCAAGAAGGTGTTCTCGATCAGGATTTCGCGCTTCGCAACTCCAATGATGTGGAAGAGATGATCAAAGGAAATCGTCTGGGGCTGTTTTTATTTCGGAATACCTATAAACAATTGGTCGGGGAGATCAAGAAAACTTTCCCGGAAACTGAACCGGAGGTTATCCCTATGGCACCGCCTATCGGGCCTAATGGGGACAGGGGAAATGGGGGCTACAATATCGGTTTGACCAAGACGGTCATAAACGCGAAAGCAAGTGATGCGAAGATCGACCGGATCCTGCAAATCCTGGATTGGTGGGTCACCGAAGAGGGCACATCGGTTATGAAGAACGGGATAGAAGGCGTCCATTATGAGAAAAACGCACAAGGCGAATACGTGATAACAGACAGATGGGAGCCGGATCTGCCGCGCAATCTGAACAGCAATCTCTTCCATCGCCCAGGTACTGACTTCAATATCTACCTCTGGTCGGATGAACAAGATGTCCTCGATCACCAGGAGTACGAAGCATTGGCCAAGAAATATGTCGTTCTGAATGAGGCAATGGGACTCGAATTCTATTCGGATACGTATCAGAAGAAGGCTGCGGATCTGGATGCCAAATTTGAAACAGCCCTCTTAAAAATCATCGTGGGCGATCAGCCGATCGAATATATCGAACAAGCCTCCGCCGAATGGCTGGCGGGCGGCGGTGATCAAATTATCAAGGAAATCAACGAAGCCGCTGCGAGATAACAAGCCCAGTAAGTGATGGTTAACGCAGGCCGCATCTTCGAGTTGCGGCCTGCACTACTTTCATTGCTCAGGACGCACCGAATACGAGGGGAGAGAAGACTAATGCCTGTAACAAAAACAGATGCCGGAGATATGGTGTCGATCTCCACTGCGAAATCAACGATGAAGTATCTGAAACGCGCACTTCCTTTTTATGTGATGATTATTCCAGGGCTTTTGTATTTTCTGATATTTCGTTATGGTCCGATGTTCGGTGTGTTAATCGCATTTAAAAATTATTCGCCATTCAAGGGTGTGTGGAAGAGCTCGTGGGTAGGATTAGACCACTTTGTTCGCTTATTCACAGAGAGAGATTTCTTGCTGTTGTTAAAGAATACACTGGTACTGAATGTCCTGGATATCCTTATTGCGTTTCCATTTCCGATTATGATTGCGATTATGTTGAATGAGGTTAGAAACAAATACTTCAGGGGTTCGATGCAAACGATTATGTATGCGCCGCACTTCTTGTCATGGGTTGTCATTGTGGGAATTACCGTGTTATTCCTGGGAGCTCAGGACGGCGGTCTGAATATGCTGCTAAGAGAGATGGGACTTGGCACGATTAATTTCATGACGGATCCCCATTTCTTCCGCCCAATATGGGTGTTTCAGAATATCTGGCAAGGAGCAGGCTGGGGAGCCATCATCTATCTGGCATCGATCGCATCTATTGATCCCGCATTATATGAGGCTGCCAGGGTGGATGGTGCCAGCAAGCTGCGTCAGATGTGGCATATCACTCTCCCGGCGTTGAAAACGGTCATTGTCATTATGTTAATTTTACGGTTGGGAAATTTTATCGAGGTTGGCTTCGAGCATATCTTCCTGCTACAGAACTCGTTGAATCTGAATGTGTCGGATGTTTTTGATACGTATGTGTACCGTCAGGGACTTATTCAGGGTGATTTCAGTTATTCGACAGCGGTTGGATTATTCAAGTCCCTGGTAGGCCTGATCATGGTCATGGGCGCTAATGCCATAGCCAAGCGGTTCGGAGAGGAAGGCGTATACTGATGAGAAGAAAATATGTATCCGGCGATACAGTCTATACATGCTTTGTTTATGCCTTTTTGATCTTTTTCACGCTGATTATTTTCATACCGCTCCTCTATGTCGTGACGACTTCGTTCGCTCCGGAAAGGGACTATTATACACGGGGATTCTTCTTCATACCCAGCTCCTGGACGATTGAGGCGTATCAATATCTGATGCATAATCCAGGTTTTACATCAGCGTTCAAAAATTCGGTGTTGATTACGGGGGTCGGAACACTAATCAATATGACCATTACTTCTTTGATGGCGTACGGGCTGTCAGAAGATTGGCTCAAAGGCCGTTCGCTGATCAATTTCCTGATCTTGTTCACGATGTTATTCAGTGGTGGACTGATCCCGACCTACCTGGTTGTCAATGCATTGAACTTGATCGATACGTACTGGGCGATCTGGCTGCCTGCGGCCGTTGCTCCCTTCAACGTGATCGTCATGCGAGGGTTCTTCAAATCGATCCCTTATGAACTTAAGGAGTCGGCTAGAATCGACGGTTGCGGCGAATGGAGACTGTTTCTGACCATTATTTTGCCTCTTTCCAAAGCCGGAATTGCCACATTTACTTTATTTTATATGGTAGCAAATTGGAATACGTACTTCTCGGCGGTTATTTATTTCAATGATCATTCGAAGTGGCCTTTGCAAGTATTTCTGAGACAGATGCTGATCCTCGATGAAGCCCAAATTGGTCAGCTTCCGGAACCGATATACAGATACACCCCTGCAGCAAGAATGGCGGCAATATTAATTACGGCGTTGCCATTGTTTGTGATTTACCCATTCTTGCAGAAGCACTTCAATAAAGGGATGCTGATCGGTTCGGTAAAGGGATGAACCTGATGAGACTGTTGAGCATCGCTCAATGCTAATAATCCAATATTGAGAGAGGAAACATTCGATGACATTCACAATTGACCATAAATCGACGTACCGACTGCCCAGGAATATATGTTCAGCTGTTCGGCATGCATGGGATATGGTAGCCAGAGATCATCGACATGTCTTCGGGACCGCACCATCCCTGGTGTCGGATGAAACAAGTCGGGTGCAGGTGGAGATTCGTTATGCAGAGCCCCGTGATCGCGTACCCGAGTATTCGGAGGCATTTTCTTTTCGATTTGCCGAGAATGAAGGCGAGCATAACCTGCACATTGTGGGCCGTGACGATCTTGGGCTTGTTTATGGCATGTTGGAATACAGCCGCAGATTCCTGGGCGTTGATCCGTTCTGGTTCTGGATGGATAAATATCCAGAACGAAGGACCGCAGTACAGATTCCCCTGGAGGATTATGATGCTCCGGAATCTTACGTTCGATTCCGCGGCTGGTTCGTCAATGATGAGGTGTGCTTGATTGGGTGGAAGGATGAATACCCACCGACGAAAGAAGTTTGGTATCCCGTCTTTGAAGCGTTGTTGCGATGCGGCGGCAATATGGTCATCCCTGGAACAGATCTGCCCCGACACGGCATTCATGCTGAGTTAGCCGCAGAGATGGGACTGTGGATAACCCATCATCATGCCGAGCCGCTTGGAGCGGAGATGTTCCTCCGCGCCTACGCCGGTAAGCAAGCGAGCTATCACCATCACCCGGAACTGTTCGAAGCTCTGTGGGAGGAAGCCATCGAGAGGCAGAAGGACAAGAACATCGTCTGGGTTCTATCGTTCCGCGGGCAAGGAGATCAGCCGTTTTGGTCGCATGATCCTGCGTTCGACACACCGGAAAAGCGTGGAGACATGATAAGCAGAGTTGTCCGCAAGCAGTATGATATGGTTCGACAGAAGGTCAAAGATCCTCAATGCTGCATTGCTCTGTATGGAGAGATATCGGAGCTGTATAAAGCAGGACACATCGACATCCCTGAAGAGATCATTCGTGTCTGGGCAGACAATGGCTACGGCAAGATGGTATCCAGACGGCATAATAATCACAATCCCAGAATCCCGTCGCTCCCTTCCAAAGAAGATAAGGGGAAGCACGGCGTATATTACCATGTGACTTTCCACGATTTGCAGGCGTCCAACCATCTGACGATGTTTCCTAATTCTGCTCGATTTCTTCAAAACGAGCTCGAAGAAGCGTTTCGTTCGGGAGCCTTATCGTATCTTCTGGTGAACAGCGGAAATATCAGACCGCATGTCTACACCCTGGATCTGGTGCGGGAGCTTTGGTGCAGGGGATTCGTAGATGTGGAATCCCATCTGCAGCAATATGTTCATCGGATGTACTCCTCATATGTTGAAGACATTGCGGTACTATACCGCGAATACTATGAACATACGATTCAATATGGACCGAATGCAGACGATCGAGCGGGAGAGGAATTTTATCATCATCCAGCGAGGGAGATCGTAGGTCATTGGCTTCGGGGACAGCATGGGCAACCATTATCAAGACTTTACTGGGCAACGGGTGAAGTTAGCTTCAGAGAGCAGGTCGGATGGTTTCATGATAAGTGTGCAGAGGCGATCGCCGGTTGGAAAACGTTTAAGGCGAGAGTTGAGGACCTGTTGCCGAAGATGCAGCCGGACGATCAGCTCAGGCTTAGAGACCATATACAGTTTCATGTGGAGCTGCATTTGTCTGGCTGTGAAGGGTTCGCGGCGTTAGGCGATGCATTCGAGGCGTTTATGGAGCAGAGGTATCCAGTTGCTTTTGTACATGCGTCCCTTGCGATGTGGCACTACCAACGAGGATTGGATGTTTTGAAAGCAGCGGAACACGGCCATTGGCATCATTTCTACCGAGCGGACTGGCTGACGAATATCAAGAGTACCGTGAATAACATGGATACGCTTAGAAGATGGCTGCGAATGCATGGAGACAGCCCTGACTTCTTCCTCTGGTATAAAGAATACTTAATGCCGGAGACAGAAAAATACATTTATCTGGAAAACACGCATCGCAATCCGTTATCGGATGATGAATTGGCTCGTAGATTGCAAGAGAAGTTTGAATTGTGAGTAACTCAACTTTCGGTGCGACCAAGCTTAGGTTGTGAAGTTTAGCAGGTGGAAATCCTGCTTGGAAAGGCTAAAGCCAAGCCACCAATAGCGAGTCTTGGACGACTGGAAGTAATTTCAGACGTTAAGCGTAGACAGTCAGGTAGTAGGCCTGAAAGTGATGGAGCCTCGAAAAGAGTAAACCGGAGAGGTCGACGTTTTCGAAAGTACGGAAGACAACACTCATTTCTGCGTTAATGGCAAGTAGGAATGAGCTCTCCCGGGGTCGAAGAGCCAGGCATGCTATACAATGACTTCACAGCAACTTGGGAGGCCCTGCCCATTCTTCGGAAAGGAAGTATGACAAACAACCGATCACAAGGGAGGATGTCAAATGATGGACAGGGAGTCGGATCACTGCGTATTACCGATGAAACCGAGTAATGTCGGCAGAGGGAAGGCAGGGACATATCACCGATCTTGCTAAGGACACATTTTCTACACACAGGGGTAGGCCAAAAGTGCAAACAAAACTAGCGAGAATAGCAGAGATTGCAAAAGAAAATCCAAAAGAGCAATTCACATCGCTGTATCACCTCTTGAACGAGGAGCTGCTGACACAATGCCATCGAGAACTGGATGGCAATAAGGCAACAGGCGTCGATCAGGTCACGAAAACAGCGTATGAGGAAAACCTGGAATCAAACATTAAAGATTTGGTAGAGCGGCTAAAAAGGAAAAGTTACCGACCGAAACCCGTAAGAAGAACATATATACCCAAGGATGAAAAGAGCAAAAGGCCGCTCGGCATCCCTTCTTACGAGGACAAAATCGTGCAGTTGGGACTGAACAAGATGTTACAGGCCATCTACGAGCAGGACTTTCTGGACCTATCCTACGGTTTCCGACCGGAAAGAAGCTGTCATGACGCGCTGAAAGCACTGAATCGCATCATCGAGTATGGAAAAACCAGCTATATTGTGGACGCCGACATCCGCAGCTTCTTCACGAATGTCAATCACGAATGGCTCATGAAATTCCTTGGAGTGAGAATAGCAGACCCCAATATTCAAAGACTAATCTGGCGTTTTATAGCGCGCAAATACGATGGTGGTGTGGCTGATGAGCATGTCAAATGAACGGCCTTGGAACTCCGTCCCCAGCTTCAGATACGACTTGGCAAATTTGAAGAACGTCTCGATGCTCCAACGCATGCCGTAGATGCGAACGATCTCAGCATCGGTGAGCGCCAGGTCGGTACTGAGCAGAACCAGCCAGCCGCCGATGGCGGTTTTGCACAAAAACCAGTTTGACCGGCAAACCGCAGGCGGTTTGAACGATGACCGAGCCAAGGATTTCGTTGTTTTTCTGCTTTGGCAAAAGGGCATACAGTTCATGGAGCGTCAGGCTTTTTCCGTCGAACCGGTATCGCTGCTTCATCGCCTTGACCATCCCAATGACATGCAGACCTTTCGCCATCAGTTCACGCAACAGCGGCGCTTGGGTAAACCAACTGTCCATCAGGACAACATCAGCGCTAAATCCGGCCGCGATCGCTCGGCCCAGCAGAGCCACAATGTAACCGCTAAAATAAAATTAACAAGAAACACGAAATAATCTTGAACACGAATTCCCTGATTCTCCCTCACCCGATATAATCAAGCTGGAAATTCATCAGTGTAGGGTGAGGAGAATGAAATCTGC
>Ga0207747_1001381_pt1 | contig 17531 bp, 15 predicted proteins | sample HigsolmetaGSP11D_FD_184839 | JGI IMG/M metagenome (GOLD analysis project Ga0207747, IMG submission 184839) | High solid enriched microbial communities from the Joint BioEnergy Institute, USA - SP1-1-D (SPAdes) | ecosystem: Engineered > Bioreactor > SSF (Solid state fermentation) > Aerobic >...
TTAAGCTTCGATCTTCTCGATCACAACTTTCGTGTACGGTTGACGATGGCCTTGCTTTCTGCGGTAGTTCTTCTTCGGCTTGTACTTGAAGACGATCACTTTCTCGCCTTTGCCGTGCTTCTCAACCTTGCCGACAACTTTCGCGCCGGATACGGTTGGCGTGCCGATCGCAATGCCGTTGTCCTTGGAAACAGCGACCACTTGGTCAAACGTAACCGTTTCGCCTTCTGCTGCAGCCAGTTTCTCTACATAGATGACATCGCCTTGTTGAACCTTGTATTGCTTGCCGCCAGTCACAATAATCGCGTACATGAAATGTGCACCTCCTCGTCCTAAGACTCGCCAAACCATGGTGTCCTCTTGCAGCCGCCGGGCTGCTCAGGGAACTTCATAACCAGGCATGAGCGGTTGCAGCGTCAGGAAACGCATGAAATCAGTTTACCACATTTCATGCCGCGATGTAAAGCAGTTTATCCATTATGAACGTCCGTTGCCTGGATTCTTCCGGTCCCGCCGCACTCCGGGCAGATTATGCTCAGCTTGCTGTCGACGCTCTCTCGGATCTTCTTGCGGGTGATTTCGAGCAAACCGAGCCTTGTCCACCCCATGATGAGGCATTTGGTCCGATCCTTCCTGATTCTCTCCTCCAGCAACTGGACGATGGCTGCGCGATGCTCTTCCTTGTTCATATCGATAAAATCCGCGATGATCATGCCGCCGATATCCCTCAGTCTGATGATCTGAGCGATCATCCTCGCCGCTTCGAGATTCGTTTCGAACACAGTCTGCTCGAGATCGACGCTGCCGGTGTATTTGCCGGTATTCACATCGATCACGGTCAGCGCCTCGGTATGATCAATCACGATATAGCCGCCGTTGTCCAGCCAGATCTTCCTGGCGAACAGGCGGTTCACCTGATCATGAATCTGATAATGTTCGAACACATCGTGATGATCCTCGAGTACGACGCGATCGATGAGCTGCGGCGCATATTGACGCAGCACATTCGTAAGCTGCGCGAGCAGTCTCCGGTCGCTGACAACGCAGCGCTGCACCTGATCCGTGAATACATCCCGGACAAGCCGCGGCAGCATGTCCAACTCATGAAACAGCTCGGCCGGCGCCGGAGTTGAGTCTAACTGGGCCTGAATATTGTTCCACAGGTTGCGCAGACCTTGCAGATCCTGGCATAGCTCCTCCTCGTTCTTGCCTGCGGCTGCGGTGCGCAGGATGAGCCCTTCTCCCTCAAGTCTCAACCGCTCGCCGATCCGTTTCAGCCGATCGCGCTCTGCTTCATCGTCAATCTTGCGCGAGATGCCGACATAATCGGCCCGCGGCATATATACGAGCCATCGGCCGGGCAACGAATAATGCGTAGTGACTCTGGCCCCCTTCGTGCCCAGCGGTTCCTTCATCACCTGGACGAGAAGCTCCTGTCCGCTTCTAACCAGTTGATCGATTGATTTGCGTTCAGTCTTCACCGGAGTCGTGGAAGCAGGAAGCAGATCGTCCACATGCAGGAATGCATTTTTCGCAAGACCGATATCGATGAAAGCAGCCTCCATCCCGGGCAGCACATTGATGATCTTGCCTTTATACATATTGCCCACTGTTGGCTTGTGCGCATCCTGTTCGACGAAATATTCGATCAGCTTTCCATCATCGATCAGCGCAGCCTTGAGCTCGTCGGACTCTGACTTTATCACCAGCTGTCTCAAGCAATTCACCTCTATGTTCGGCGTTCGCCAAGCTTACTATTATTGTAGCGGAAATCACCGCGACCCGCACGATAATGTTGCTCCTTGCCCGAAAGAAATGCCCGGATCAGTTGAAGCTCGGGGAGCACCTGCTTGATCCTGCCCTGCTCATCGCACACGTAGATCACGTGGAAGACTTCGCGCCTCAGCAGCTTCACCGTCTGCGCCAGCGTAACTCCGGCATGAACAATCAGCGGCTTCGCCTTGATGCGGTCAGGATGCTCTGCCATCCGCGCTTCCCGGCCCATCAGGAATCTCAGGAAGATGTAGGAGAGATTGCGGTAATCCGCCCAATTGGATACGAACAGGAAGATGCCGATCATCAGCAGGTTCAGATCGATCCCGTACGTTTGCCAGATGCTAAGGCTGACAGCGATCATGAACGTGCTGCCCAGCAAGCTGATGATGAACATGGCATGCAAGGTTTGATAATAGGGCAGCCTTAGGCCGAGGGCGATCTTGAGCAGTTTGCCTCCATCCAGCGGCAGAATCGGCAGCAGATTAAACAGGCAGATCATGGCATTCACGCGGATGAAATATTCCGACCACGCATCCGACCATATCCCGAGGCGCAGACAGAGCAAGGCGAGGACGATCATCAGGGCATTCTGAGCAGGACCCGCCAGTACGACGGCCGCTTCCTGCCAGGCCGGAATACTTCCGCTCTCCTCCACCTCCAGCACCCCTCCGAACGGCAGCAGACGGATCTCCTTCATCCGCCAATTGAAGCTGCTGGCCGCCGCAGTATGCCCCAGCTCATGGATGAGAATCACGCCGAACAGCACGAGGAGTTCCAGGAAATGACCGGTCAGCGCAGATATCGTCACAACGACCCAGAGCAGCGGATGGATGCGGATCGGAATGCCGAATAGTCTAATCAAACGTTACCACAACCGCAGGATCCACATATTCGTCACCTGCACGAACGGCGAAGAACAGCTCGCCGGCGCTGGATGGATCAGGTCCAGCCACGCCCTGGGCGATGCGATCGCCCTGCTCTACCCAATCATTTTCCTCCACGACCACATCCGTAAGCCATCCATAGATCGTTCGCACCTGATCCGGGTGCTGGATAACAACCGTCCACCCGGAAGACGTATACCCGCAGAATACGATGCGTCCCTCGGCGGCTGCAAGCACGGGCTCATCCGCATTCACCCTGATCCTCACGCCCTGCTTGCTCTCCGCGAACGTCGAGACGATCTCACCACGTACAGGAGCATGAAAGTCTGACAGCCGGTCCGAGTGTACGGCCTGCGCTTCCTCTCCCGACATTCCGTCCTGCCACAGCGGGATCCAGGCAGGAGAGCCGCCGAAGACGGATTCATACCAGCTCATGACCTGATTCGTCCGGAAAGGTTCCTGCAAGGCGGTGGCGATGACCGACTGCGCGCGCCGGGCCCATGCCGAGTCCAACTGGTAGACGCTCCAGATGAGCGCGAACAACACGGCACTGATGAGGAAGCTGGCGAGGCTGATGCCTCCCCATGCGGGAAAACATCTCACCCTGCCTGAGCCGATGGAATCCGCAGACGAAGGTTGTCCACTCCAGCTTGCCATGCGGCGCTTCCATGCTTCTTCAGGATCTCTTGGCGGAGGCAAGCCATCTTGCCTCGAAGCCTGCGGTGCATGGATCCGCTCATCGGCTCGGCTATCCTGCACAGCGCCATGCATGTTCCCCTGCACAGCAGCATTTATCGAAGAAACTGTTCCAGTCTCGGATGCTCCGGCAGCAGAATGCATCCTCCGGATCCTCTCGATTCTGGCTTTCCTGCGGCGGCGAATATCCGCAGTTGGCCGCATGCGCATAATGCAATCCCCCTCTCCGTCAAGACAGCTTGTCACTATCTATGTATATGACGGATAAGGGGGATTATGTACAGGCCTATACCTTGAACTTCTTCAGGGATTCAGTCAACGCACCCGACAGCGTTTCCAGCTTGTTCACCAGCTTCACCAGCGCATCGCTCGTATTGAGTTGCGTCAGGCTGGACGAAGCAACCTCTTCCGAGATCGCCGAGGATTCTTCGGATACGGAGCTGACGCTGGACATGGTGTCGGACAGGACGAGCTGCGCCTTCTCCAGTTGCTCGATCGCTTCCGTTACCTTGTCCGCCTGCTGGACGAGGCCCGTCATGCGTTCACGTACCTGATTGAAGATCGTCTCCGCATCCTTGACCGCTTCGATCTGCTCCTGGAACAACGGATAGGCCTCGGTCATCACGCTGACCATCTCATCGATCCCGCCCTGGATCTGATCCGTCATCTCCGCGACAACGCCGATAGACTCACGCGATTGGTCGGCGAGCTTGCGTATCTCGCCCGCGATGACCATGAAGCCGCGTCCTGCCGTGCCTGAGCGCGAAGCCTCGATCGATGCGTTGAGCGCAAGGATGTTCGTCTGCTGGGTGATGCGCGTCAGCATATCAAGCAGGCTGCGAATGGAGGCGGTGCTTTCCTTCAGCCTGTCCACCCTCTCCACCATGCGCCTGGTCATCTCTTCTGTGCGCTGCGTTTTCTCATTCAGCTCAGCCATGTATCCGGTCCCTTGTTCACTTACCTGATGGACGTCTGAAGCAACTTCACCCATCGTCCGGTTGGCTTCCACGACATGTGTCAGCTGCCTGCTCAGATCGCCGACCAGTTCGTTGCCTCGCTCAGCCTCGGAGGCCAGCGTCGAAGCGCCGCCAGCGATCTGCTCCGTTGCCTCCGAGATCTCACGGGCTGCCTGGGCGGTTTCCTGCGCCGAAACGGACAGGTCCTGCGCGGTAGCCAGCACATCAGCGGCCGATTGATTCGTCTGCTGCACGAGGCTCTTGATTTGCTCCATCATTTCATTGAAACTGCGTCCTACCTGCCCGATCTCGTCGCGATTCTTGATGTTGATGCGGACATTCAGATTGCCCTTGGCACCTTCCATCATCAGCGTAGACAGCTTACGCAGCGGCGTACCCATCGTTCTCGCGATGAACAGGCTGAGCAACACGGCGACAATCGCCGCGCCGATGACCACACTCTGTACGACGCGCTGGATGATCCGGATATCCTCGGTCAGCTCGCTGGTTGGCGCCGCACCGACGACGTACCAGCCTGCCTTGTCCGAATAATGGCTGACCACGATATATTCCACGCCATCTGCGCCGATCACCTTGCCGGTACCGCCTTCCGGCAACGGCAGTTCCGACTCCTTCAGCACATCCGCATCCGACTCGCCATGCAGCAACTGGTTGTCAGCGTTTACAATATGGACGATCGAAGTCTCACTCAGTTGGATATCCTTCACTTGATCAGTCAGCAAGGACGGATAGAGCTCGACCAGGATGATGTAGCTTTGGGCGTAGTTGGTTTTCATCGTACGCGCTACCGCGAGCTGCGGGCGGTTCAACACCTGCGTATATCCTCCGAGTTGCGTATGCAGCCAGACCGGTTGCTGATGCGAGGTGACGTTCTTGTACCAGTCCGCCTCCCGATCGATCTCGAAGCTTCTGCTGGCGAAGGTCGAATACATCGGCAGGTCAGGATTGACCGGGATCAGAGTAATATTGCTCACGCTGGAATTCGCATAGGCCACCTGATTCAACATCTCGGAAATTTCTTTCTGAGCCGTAAGCTGATCAAAGATCTCCCGATTCGGGTCGCTGGCGATAAACAACCATTCGTGCAGATTGATGCTGGTCAGGAGCTGCAGAACCGACTGCTCATACACGAGAAGCAGCGTATCCAGCTTGGCACTCGTCTGCTGGATCGTCTCGAGGGCAGATTGTTCCGAATTGCTCTCGACCATATCCTCAGATACGGACAAGCTCACAAGCCCTGTCACAATCACCGAACTCAAGATGCTCAAGAAGATGATAAGGAATAGCTTGATGCCGACAGAGAATATTCTGCCTGATTGACCTTTGACTTTGGCAGGCGATTTCCCCGGTTGTTTCTGATCCTGGGGACGGGGTTCTTTCTTCGATTTCTTCATCATGTGCCAACACCTCGACCATCTTTTTTAAGCGCTTACATGAAATAATTAGACAAAAATGGATAAATACCTTCTGAATTCAATAAATTTATAATGCTACCCGCGAAAAAGATAAAGAAATACCTGGCTGGCGCCAAGTCCTTTAGGACGCCGGTGGCAGCTTAGTATTTCTTATGTCTTACGAGAATGTATGGGAAGTTATACTTTCTATAAGACCAATAAAAAACATTCTCCCGACACCTGCGGCAGACAGGCAGCCGGAAGAATGTCATGTCAGTGCGAACGGATCTTCCTTGTCGCGGTGAATCTGCACGCTCATCACGATGCCGATCGCCATCATGTTCATCAGCAGCGATGTTCCTCCGTAACTGATGAAGGGGAGCGTGATGCCGGTGATCGGCATAATCCCAAGCAGCATGCCGATGTTCTGGAAGATCTGGAAGACGAACATCGAGACGATCCCGATGATGATGTACGATCCGAGGAAAGATGAGCTATGGATCGAAGCGATGATCATCCGATACAGAAGCAGAAAATACACGAGCAGGATGATCGATGAACCCAGGAATCCGAATTCCTCCGCGATCGCGACGAAGATCGCATCGGAGTATACGTACGGGATATAGTTGTTGTGAACGGAGTTGCCCTGCAGGAACCCGTCACCCGAGAACCGGCCGGAGCCAATCGCCGTCATCGACTTGCGCAGCTGGTACGATGCGTTCGGGTCCGCTTCATCCGGATTGAGGAACGTATCGATGCGCGCCACCCAGTGCCCCTTGCCGTATTCGTTGAAGATCTGCTTGATCTCATCATGATAGCTGTTGTACAGATTCATCGCCAGGATGATCACTGCGATGGCGACGGACAGGCCGATCAGCACATGGGAATATTTGATATTGCCGATCCACAGCATGCCGAGCATGATCACCAGATAGATGATGGCATTGCCAAGGTCAGGCTGCAGGAGCACGATCACGAAAGGGATCAGCACGATCACGCCGATCGGCACCACATCCCGCAAGGTGCTGAGCTTCTCCCCGTCACTTCGCGACAGCATCTTGGCCACCATCAGGATGAGAAACAGCTTCATCAGCTCCGCCGGCTGAAAGTTAAGCCCAAGCGGCAGCTTGAACCAGCCTCTCGCACCGTTGATCTCCGCACCGAAAAAGAAAACGGCGATCAACAGGATGATGCCGAATCCGTAGAAAAATATCGAAAAATTCGCCAGCCAGCGATAATCGACCAGAGCAGCACAGATCAAGACGACAAATCCCAGGGCGTAATTGCGGAGATTATCGTAATACAACCGCTGCGGTCCGAACTGTTCATTGTCGATCGTAGCGCTGTAGATGATGAGCGTGCTGACCCCCATAAACAGCAGCATGATCAGCAGCGTGATCCAGTCCAGTTTTTTGAGTTTAGCCAGCAACGTCAATCATCCTATCCCAAATAACTTTTTCACCTTGCTCAGGATCCCGCCCTTCTCCTCCAACGCCATCAGCGGCACGGAGTCACCCAGGATGCGGCGTGCGATGTTGCGATAAGCGATGGAAGCCCGGGAATTTGGATTCATGACCGCAGGTTCCCCGGCATTGGCAGCCTTGATGACATATTCATCATCCGGCACGATGCCGAGCAGATCGATGGCGAGCACTTGACAGATCTCATCGATATCGAGCATGTCGCCGCTCCTCATCATGTTGGCGCGAGCGCGGTTAATGACGAGCTTCGGAGAGCGGATGCCTTCCTTGTCGAGAAGCCCGATGATCCGATCCGCATCCCGGACAGCAGAATTCTCCGGCGTGGTGACCACGATCGCCTGGTCAGCGCCGGCAACGGCATTGCGGAAGCCATGTTCGATTCCTGCCGGGCAGTCAATGATCACGTAGTCGTATTTCTTCTTCAGCTCGTCGACGATCTTCTTGACATCCTCCGGTTCGATTGCCGTCTTGTCCTTCGTTTGCGCAGCCGGCAGCAGATACAATTCGTCGAAACGCTTATCCTTCACGAGCGCCTGCTCCAGACGGCAACAGCCCTCGGCAACGTCAACGAGGTCGTAGATGATCCGATTCTCAAGCCCCATCACCACATCGAGATTGCGCAGACCGATATCGGTGTCCACCATACATACTTTCTTGCCCAATAGTGCAAGCGCAGTGGCGATGTTGGCGGATGATGCGGTCTTCCCGACACCGCCTTTGCCAGATGTAATCACGATCGCTTCTCCCAATGGTCTCACTCTCCCTTGTATAATTCGACAGCATACGGCCTGAGCCGAGCCAGATGTACAATCTTCTCGACCTCCATCTGCTCACCCTCCAGATAGGCGAACATCATCGCCGTATCGGAGGCTCCCCACTCTTCAGGCGGCCGACTGATCACATCGGCAATCCTGAGCTGCGTCGGCTTCAGATAGGAAGCTGCAATCACGGATTCGCGTCTGCCGTTGTCCCCCGCATGCGCGACGCCGCGCAGCGACCCGAGCACATAGATGTCTCCGGAGGCCTGGATCGTTCCGCCTGGATTCACATCGCCGATGAAGATCAGATTGCCGTTTAGTCTCAGCACCTGGCCGCTTCGCACGATTCCCGTGAGCACCCTGTGCGTACTGAACGGATCGGGCTCGGGTTCGGCGCTTTCGATCTTCTGCACGACGAGGTTGCGACGGTTGATCATATTGTGAAGCGCTTCTCTCTCCGCTTCGCTAATCTGCCGCTTGCCGAGCTGCACATGAACGTGCATGAGCGGACCAGACAGCAGCTTGTTATGGGATTTTTCCAGTTTGAATTCGAGTTCGCCCAGAAGGTCGGAGAAGGGGCATCTGTCATCGAGGACAAATACGAGGCCGTCTTTCCTACCTTTGATCGTCACATGATGTTGATTGCGAGCCATGGTACCATATTACCTCCACCCCATACAATTCCACAGTCATTGCATCGTTTCCTGCTTCTCCGTTAAGGACTATCGGCCTTGTAGTCTTCCGGTTCTTCAGGCGCTATATATTTCTCGATCCTGGCGAAGATGTTGATGACAGGATAATAGATCACCGAAGCAAAGATCATATTAAGAAGCAAGCTAGGAAGTGCAGCGTGCACAAAATACCACCATGGAGAGACCGTTGTGATCTGAAAAAGCGTATAAAGGCCAAACACGATATAATCAAATGCGAGGACGCCCAACGTAATCGAGCCAAGCCCCGTATACCATGAAACATGGGTATCGCGCAACAGCATGAAGATCACATACGTCGTCAGGCACATGCTGAACGTATACGCGCCAAGCACATGGCCGTAGAACAGAATATCATGCAACAGGCCGATGGCAAACGCCATACCGAGTGCCAGGCGGCGATTCAGGTAGATCCCGATATACAGAATGATGACAAATGCAAAATGTGCTGCAATGCCAAGCTGCATGCCGCCAACCGATGCGGGGAGGAGCCACGGCATAAGCGAGCTTTCGAGCAGGAACAGGACCCACACCGTGAGCCACAGCAGATGCTTATGCCATATCATGGTTCGGACACATCCCACTCATTCTGTACGACGAATACTTCACGCAGCCCGTTCATCGACAGATCAGCAGCCGGCTTGATCTCAGCCACATGCGTGATGCCAAACGATCCCTCCTGGCGAGACACGACCGTGCCGATGATCAGTCCGGCGGGATAAACCTCACCCAGTCCGGACGTGACGATGGTATCTCCGATCTGAAGCGGATCCTCCTGCTTGATCTTGCTCATGATCAGATACCCGGTCTCATGATCAAAGGACTCTATCACGCCGAACGAATCCGGGTGCTGCAAGGATGTGACCGAGATGCCTCGGGAATTGAGGCTTTGATCGTTAATATCCGTCAGCATGAGCACATTCGACGAAAATTCCGACACCCGGATCACCCGGCCGATCAGCCCATCCGTCGTGACGACCGGCAGATCCGGCTTGATGCCGTCGCGCTCTCCGAGATCGATCTTGAAGACGTTGTTCGAGCTGTCCTGATTGACCGCGACGACTCTGGCGATCTGGTAGACCAGTTGGTCGCTCAGCTTTTGCCGCTCCGTGAAACGAAGCGCCTCCTTGAGCCTCTCGTTCTCCGCGATCAGTACATTGAGGCGTGCCGTATCTCTTGCATAGTGGGAAAGCGTTCGCTTGAGCGTCTTGTTCTCCTCGTACAGACGGCTCAGGTTGCCAATATCCTCAAAAAAGCCCGCTATATAACCAGCGGGCTTATAGATCAATCCTTGCATCCAGGCAACCGTATCCTGAACCATCTTCTCCGGCCAGGTTACCGTTCCCCTGTTGCCCAATGTAACCCCCATCAGCGCGATCATAATAATCAGGCTGACTAGCGAAAGAATTAAACGTTTATTGCTGAACAATTTCATGATGGTGCACCACCGAACCCTATATTCCCCTTATCGGGTACGGCCATGTCCGGACTCAAGACGGCCACGGGGGGTTATTTCGCTTTCCTGGCCGGGCCGGAACGGCCAGGAAACAAGTGAAGATTCTCCAGCGCGCGACCTGTGCCGATCGCCACGCAATCCAGCGGATGATCAGCGACGATCACCGGCATCCCCGTTTCAGCAGCCAGCAGTCTGTCGAGATTGCGCAGCAGCGCGCCGCCGCCGGTCAGTACGATGCCGCGGTCCATAATGTCCGCCGACAGCTCTGGCGGGCATCTCTCCAGCGTGATCTTGACCGTCTCGACGATGCTGCTCACCGGATCAGCCAGCGCTTCCGCCACCTCGTCGGACGTAACCGTGATCGTCTTGGGCAGACCGGTCAGCAGATCGCGTCCCCGGATCTCCAGCGTCTCCGGAACTTCGAGCGGAATCGCAGAGCCGATCTCCAGCTTCAACTGCTCTGCCGTACGTTCCCCTATCATCATATTATAAGTACGTTTGATATATTGAATGATCGCTTCGTCCATCTCATCACCGGCTACACGAACCGAACGGGATGTCACGATGCCGCCGAGCGAGATGACCGCCACTTCGGTCGTACCGCCGCCGATATCGACGACCATGCTGCCGGTTGGCTCCCATACGGGCAGATCGGCGCCGATCGCTGCGGCGAAAGGTTCCTCGATGGTGAAAGCCTCCTTGGCTCCCGCCTGCCGAGTGGCATCCTCGACTGCGCGCTGTTCAACCGATGTGATGCCGGAAGGCACGCATACCATGACATTCGGACGTCTCGCGAAGAAGCGTTGCTTCTTGAGCGCCTGGTTGATGAAATGCTTGATCATCGTTGCAGTCGTGTCGAAATCGGCGATGACGCCGTCCTTCATCGGACGGATCGCGCGAATCGAACCCGGAGTGCGCCCGATCATCTTCTTCGCAGCTTCTCCGACCGCTTCTATCTGCTTCGTATCCGTGCGGATCGCGACAACCGACGGCTCACGCACGACGATGCCCTTGCCCTTGACATATACCAAAGTATTGGCAGTACCGAGATCAATGCCCAAATCTTTCGAGAAACCCATGTATGTAAACTCCCTTCCGAAATTAACGAGCATATATAATTGAAGCCCTGTCCCACTGCCTGATCGCCCATCACCAAAATCATTCCATATCAGCACGAACCGATCACGAGACGGCTGCATCCATGTCGAATCATGAGCGCTCGTCCCATGCACGAATCCGTATCATGATAGATGGCCAATCAACAGCTCTTTCGCAACAGTCGCGTCCGATCACTGCCTGGTCCGCTTCAGTCTGCTGCCGTATCAGCGGTTATCCTGCGTTCGGGATGAACGCGGCGGTCAGGTATTATCTTATTATATTATATAACTCCCTGTTCCTTCAAACTGATGAATATCCCATCTCCGATGATGAGGTGATCCAGCAGCTCAATACCGATAATATTCCCTGCATCAGCCAATCGATTCGTCAGTGCGACATCTTCCTTGCTGGGAGAAGGGTCGCCGCTCGGATGATTGTGTGCGCAGATGATGGACGCCGAGCCACGTTTGATCGCGGAACGGAATACTTCCCTCGGATGCACGAGCGAAGCGTTCAGACTGCCCACAGAGAGCGTTTCCTTGCCGATGACGCGATTCTTCGTATTCAGGAACAGCACGACAAAATGCTCCCTCTGCAGATACCTCAGTTCTTCCATCACCAGTTCTGCCGCATCCTTCGGCGAACGAATGACAGGCTTGTCGCCCTGCCTGAGCTGCGAGAGTCTCCGGCCAAGCTCGATGCCGGCATGGATCTGCAGCGCTTTGGCCTTGCCGATCCCTTTAACTCTGGTCATCTCCGGCACGCTCATGTCCGGTATATGCCTTAAGCCTCCCGCTTCCTTAAGCACGCGCTGCGCCAGAACAACCGCAGATTCGTTCATCGTTCCTGTCCTCAGCAGCACGGCCAGCAACTCTGCATCGCTCAGCGCCTGCACGCCCTCGCGAAGCATGCGCTCGCGCGGCCTGTCCTGTTCAGGTATATTACGCAAAGTCAAGTTGGCTTGGGCTTCTGACGAAGTCATCATCTTCCCCCTAACATTAAACGTGATCGGGCTGCGAAAGTTCTACAGGATATGAATGCCAAATTGTGACAACATGTCGCTGAGCAGATGAAGCGGCATACCAACTACATTAAAATAGTCGCCTTCAATGCCCGTAACGAGTGTCGCGCCAATGCCTTGAATCGCATAGGAGCCGGCTTTGTAGTGCACAATGGTTCTTTTTTAAGAAAATCAGCTTTGTTTTCTTCCTTAGGAAGCGCCACTTTTGACACAAGAGATTTCTTTACAGCACCTGCTTTGTACGATACAGTTATTTTGTTTCCACCGTCAGGATCATAATCATTATTTAGACGAAGCAACCGTTCGATATTTGCCTTAAGGTAGATAGTAGGCTCTTTATTTTCGTTAACAGTTATTTTGTCGATTAGAATTTCCAAATCCTTCCTATCCAACTTTTCTTTTGCTAATATAGAATCAAAAACACTTAGGGCAGTTTTTGCTTTCTGCTGAAACAATGAAGTTTGTCCCATGATATCCGTCAATTCTCTAATTTGACGATTAACCTCAGCTATTTGTTGTTGAAGATCAACTTCAACATCTTCATAAGCCGCCGCACTAATATCCGCAAGTTCAGGATTCGAAGCCATTGCTTTGGCTTTCTGCTTTATAATTACCCTTAGTTCATTTGATAACTGGTCATGTTTTGCCTGCAATTTCATTAATGAGGTTTCAAATTTTTTAAAATTATTAGCTTTACTTATAGTTTCCTGCACCTTGGAATCAAACTGTTGTATCACAGCACTTAAATTTTCACGAATTATCCTTAAATGAGCCTTAATCGCAAGCATTAAAGTGCGATCAAGAATGTAATGGGTAGAGCAAGCGATCTTTCCAACCCTTCTGTATGTTCCGCAAATATAAGCTTTATGCTTGCCTTCTTTGTTTAGTGCAACCATCCCCTTACCACAATCTTCACAAACCAGAAAACCAGAAAATAGATTTAAATGCTTGTTCCCTTTACCGCGGTAATTACTTTCAAGCCGTTTTTCTGCAATCATTTGAGCCAATTCAAAATCAGCTTTACTTATAATTGGTTCATGATGATTTTCAAAAACAAATTGCTCACTTAAGTCCGTCTTTTGGATTTTTCCATTAATCCCGTTTAACTTGTATTTCCCTAGCCTCAATACCCCAGTATAAAAATCATTACGGATAATTCGCTGAATCATCCTTTGAACCCAAACTTCTGTTACTTGCTTTTTATATGCTTTCCCCTCATCTTCCCTTTTCCGACGATTCACCATCGAAGGTGTTGGTATTTTGTTTGCAGTTAAATAAATACATATTTTCCTGTACCCATCACCTTGCAAATACATTTGAAAAATTTTCCTTACGATTGGAGCAGTCTCCTCATCAATTATTATTTCATCTGGTTTAAGGGGATTTCGCTTATAACCGTATGGAACAGGTGTGAGATAGCTTCCACTAGCCATTCTCATTCTTATATTGGCTTTCACTTTTTTACTTATGTCCTTTACATATCGTTCATTGTACCACGATTTAATGCCTATTACATCATCGTCATCTACAAAAGAATCATAATTATCACTTATTAATATCACTCGAACCCCTTTACGCTTCATATCCTCAAGAAAAAGGAGCGTTTGTGGGTTGTTTCTTCCAATACGCGATAAATCTTTTGTAACAATTACAACATTTTTCCCGTTTTCAATTGCATTATCAATATCTTTAAGAAGCCGGTTGTAATCAGGTCGATCAAAAGTATAGCCACTAACATTATCATCTTCATAAATTTCCTTATCAGTTATTATTATATTAAATTTTTCAAATACAAAGGATTTTATCATATCTTTCTGTGCAGTTATTGATGCATAATTTGATTTATCCTCATCCCGACTTAAACGAGCATAACCAAAGTACAGTGTATTTCCCATTACATCATTTTTCTTATCGATCATTGTTAACACCTCATCTGAATTTGATGGTCAGTATGTTAACTCAGTTACCGTGTCCGTTCAACAATGGATTCCTCAACATTGTTAAGAACAAGCTTTTCTAGACCAAGCTTCATGTCTTCATTTCCGGATACAAAAGTAACAAGCTTATATTTTTTGGATCGCGCAAAAGCAATCATTTCCTTAAATTCATCAGATTTCTTTTGTTCTTCAAGAATCCAAACAAAGATTAGTTTATTTTCCTTATCAACCTGAAATTTCAAATTACTGAGCACTTCTAAAGACTTCGGCATGTGAATCCCAACCCCGAAACATATTTGGAGTGATCCTCCATGCCATTTGTTGAGAACCTCTTAAATAATCTCAGTGGAGAGTCTCAACATCCCATGCCCTACTAAAACACCAATTACGGATTTCAAAAAATAACCACAAAATTTTTAATCCCCTGATAAAAAGAACTGTTTGAAAAAAGCCAAAAAATCTTCAACTAAACTCACTAAAACAAACGATTTATACAACGATGAAACTATAAGTTCCGACTTTTTGCTTCAATCCAATAACAATCACAAGTAAAACAAAATAACCCGATCCTCCGTCAAAAAGACGAAAGATCGGGTTTATTCAACATTATTTAAACCTTGATTTGGATATACCAAATGCACCGCGGCATCAATTCGAAATCTAATTTACATTTTCAAAATTTTAATACCCCCTCATCAAGTGATAACAACAAGATTCCCCCTAACCACCGTCACCTCAATATTGGTATAAGTAAGCTTATTTTCATCGTCTGAAACAAAAGCCGAAAGAAAACCACGTTGAGCTTCAGACAATATATGCTCCATATAATTCTGCACTGTTTCTTGGCGAGTTCTGCCCTCATGTCCACCGTCTTTAAATGCTGCTTCATAAAGATTAGTTGGTACGCAAAGATAACACTTTTTCGTGAACAAATTATCAAACTGGAAAACGGGATTTTCACCCGATACATACAGTTGTTTGTTACTCATATCCAATGAAAGCAGGATGTGATACACTAAATACCCCATCTCCATTAAACATTTCTTAACTTTTAAATCCTGCTCAGTAGCATCAGACTGAAAAATTTTGTTGTAGTGAACATAATTCGTCCGCAATACCTTACCTTCATTAAACGAATTAATAATACTCTCCTTCATACCAAACATATTCATCAAATCTTCTGCAAGCTTTTGGCTCTTCTTAAGGAATGGAACCACATTACTGTTACTCGCCATCATAATTCTCCCTTCATATAGCATCCAATAAAAAAAAAATCGTTGTGGATCGCCACAACTTCAAATTATTGGCTACTATATGTATAAAAACTCTCGGTTCAACTTCATTTATCCCGAAAAATATTACGAGCGAGATTAAAACAATTTTTTCACCAAATTAAACTTTTTTTCGACCTAAACCGCTGCGTTTTTTAATCACTTTCTTCGACTCTTCAAATATCTTCCCATCTTTATTTTTATCAGCACTTTTATTAGCTCTAACTCTCCGTTTTAATAAAGGCTCAAACCTTTTATATTCGTCCTTTATCCTCCAAACACCTTGATCATCCACTTCATCAATAACAATCATTCCAACTTTAGGTCCGCCGCCACCTCTAGCAAAATATCTAACATATGGGGTTGGAAGTACAAATTTTTTAGTACCAAATTCATCAGTCATGGATTTTAATCCCCATGAGCCATCGGAGTATTGCTCTAACGCATTTGTCCATTTAAATTCAATATTTACCCCCCAATCATCATCTGTTTCATCCCGTCTTAACATTCCAGCATACTCATCCCTTATCATTAAAAAGAGAAACTCATAAAGGGATAAATAAAAGGGTTCATTAGCCCTTACTTTCCTTTCTCCTACATCTCCTTTTGGATCAAAATATGTAGGAGGTTCACCCGGTCTTTTCTTCCTCATTAATTCTTTCACAAGATGCATATCAATTACTGGAACACTTATGTCAATATCAGATATTAATTCCACCCCAACAGGAGTAAACCATTCTATATCTCGACCAATATTATCTCCATCAAATTTATACTTTTTCACAGTTCTAGTATCCTTTTTTGATGCCATACCTAATAAACGAACAAAATGTAGGGTGCCTGACATATTACCAAGCTTTTCCCGCTCGACATCGGATAGATTATTATAAATCTCTGTTCCGAATGCAGTAATTACTTTATTAGCTTCGGTTTCACCATAATATCTTCCTTGTGATCTTCCGTATTTATCTTTTTTGATCTTTATTGAGGTTGACTTACCATGACTAACAGGTTTCTTTTCAATTTCGGTCAATCTTTTCACGCTCCTCGTATACCTTTAATGCATTCATTCAATTTAAAACTTGTTTGATCGTAATAAATATCGTTCGATTAGTAATCCTAATAATCCTTCTTTCTTTAGTCTAACAGTTTTGAAATCATCCAAAGTGCCTATTTGAGCTTCATTAATAACCTGAATGACCCTCAACGGAACTGCTACTTCAAAGAGCAACAGAAATCGGCATTGTTACGCTTCCAAGCGATATATAGGAAACAACCCCAAGAGTTAGGGACTCCTACCAAAGTACGCTAATGCCGAAAAATTTGACGATACCTATTGGCGGTGCCAGTTTTTTACCGCAGCGTTATTCATAACTGCGATTTTCTAATTAATCTCTTACTGACTCAACCTTCTCAAAAAGAAAATCCTCGAAGGAAAAACCCTCGAGGATCTACAATACCACCTGATTACTCTTCAACATATCCAGACGAGGAATCAATCCCAATGGTGTTAGTAACTCCATCCCAAGTTACCCCAAAATTGATGACCGCCGCTACATCCCGCAATTTGAAATAATTGTTACCGTTGATCAAATAGGCTGTCAGTTTGACTTCCTTACCATCAAGATAAATTGTCGAAGTGGAAAGTTTCGCCTCCGCCGTTGCAGGTTTTTCGGCAACTACCAACTCTCCTCCAACTGGCGTATAAGCTTTGCCCGATTCAAGGGAGATCGCATTCTTCTTCCCGTCCCAACCCACTTCAAAGCTCTTTTCGGTTCCATTCAAAACCATTGCGATGTCGCGGAGTTTGAAGTAGTTGTTACCATTGATGTTATAGGCTTGGAAGGAAACTTCCTTGCCATTGACCAAAATCCTTGACGAGGTAGGTACAGCCGATATCAAAGAAGTAAGAGGATTATCTGAAAAATAGTAAGAACCTTGTCCTCCATCAGAAAAAACAGACTTGCCATTATTAAACGCGGTAGCTGAAAAATCGTAGTTAAAGTCAGTAACTTCCTTACCTTGTTTATCGATAAAACCTTGCATTGCATACCCCTCTCCATCGTCTTTTG
>Ga0207747_1001382_pt1 | contig 17529 bp, 18 predicted proteins | sample HigsolmetaGSP11D_FD_184839 | JGI IMG/M metagenome (GOLD analysis project Ga0207747, IMG submission 184839) | High solid enriched microbial communities from the Joint BioEnergy Institute, USA - SP1-1-D (SPAdes) | ecosystem: Engineered > Bioreactor > SSF (Solid state fermentation) > Aerobic >...
CTAGCAAACTTCACTCCCCTCCACTACGATAAGTCAACATCGGCTCGTCCCTCGCCGTGTTTCCTTTATCTCATTGCGGGGCGCTCCAGTTTGTACGTCGCTAAGCGGGCGCTCTGCGCTTTTCTTAATGAGTTTTAATTAAACAATTTCTCCAAATATTCTTTTTTCTCGTTCACTCCTCACCCATTCTAGATAATATATGATAAAATAGGTAACAATATGAAATTAGAAAGGATGATAGAAATGTCGGATTGTATCTTTTGTAAAATTTTAAACGGAGAAATTCCATCTGCTAAAGTGTATGAAGATGAAAATGTCCTTGCGTTCCTTGATATTTCTCAAGTGACAAAAGGCCATACGCTTGTCATTCCGAAAACCCATCAGGCAAATATTTATGAACTGACTCCGGATGTAGCTAGTACGTTATTCTCTGCCATACCGAAAATTGCAAACGCTATTAACAAGGCATACCATCCTATTGGGTTAAATTTATTAAACAACAATGGGGAACATGCAGGACAATCCGTTTTCCATTATCACGTCCATTTGATTCCCCGGTATGGTGAAGGTGACGGCTTTGGTGCCGTTTGGAAGACACATACAAGCGAATATACACAAGAAGATTTGCAAAAAGTTGCAAAATCAATCGCCGACCAAATATGATTATGTAAAGATTTTTTAGGACTATAAACGAACATCAATAACAGAGAACTTCAAGGAAATAAATGGTTTGGTTTTTATATTAAGGAACTAAAGAATAAGTTACAAAGTATTAAGAAATTATTCGGTAAGAAATATTTTCCGAAACTTTTAAAATAATATCTTTAATCAAAAAGAGACATATGTTATAATACATTCAGAGCAACTCATTTTTTATCAAATGATATAAAAGGAGTTGTTAAGTTGAGATGAGAACAGCAGAGGAGAGAAGAGAGATGAGAACAAAAGAATTAGTTATTATGGCTCTATTTGTGGGGATTGGAGCGGCATTGCATACATTGATTCCCGGTATTGGTGCAGGAGGCATGAAACCAGATTTTAGTTTATTAATGATGTTTTTAGCAATTATTCTATTTCCCGATAAGAAAAATGTTATCCTACTCGGTCTGGCAACCGGAATTATTTCCGGATTGACAACTGGTGTACCAGGTGGTTTTTTTCCAAACATCATTGATAAATTTATCTCAGCTTTTGCATTTTACGGGTTGTTCCTACTAGTCAAAAAGAATCGTTCAATTATTAGCAATGCTGTACTAACAGCTATTGGCACGATTATTTCAGGAACTATATTCCTTGCTTCTGCATTTTTAATAATCGGGTTGGATGGTGCATTCATGTTAATGTTTACATCAATCGTATTGCCAACAGCATTGTTGAACACAATCGCCATTATTATTGTCTATCCAATCGTCGCAAAAATTATGGAAAGAAGCAAAATGACCTTCGCCTAATTGCTTTTCAGTGAAAGAGAACTTGGAAAGTAACCAAGTTCTCTTTCCTTTACCCAAATGCACATTATTAAAAAATAACGGAATTTTCCACCTAAACGCATTTACACATCTTTTCTAAAGTTTTACGTAAACCTTCTTTTTTGCGAATTTTATACGAATCATAAAGATATATTATTAAAACAAAAAATTTTTTCAAAATAAAAAGGATTTTTTGTGATCAATGTAGAATTTTGAAATAATATCATAAAATTTTTTGAAACATGCATGATAGGATAATTTAAAAACTCGGACATCCAAGCCTATAGGCAACCAAAGAGCTGTAGTTCAACGAAAAAACATTTTCGCTAGCGAGGTAATACTACCGAAATCTCTCTAGTTCACTTATGCGTTAGGAAAGTAGAATTTGAAAAATTTATACTCCTATTAGCTAAAATCCGATTATGATGAGAAATATTCCTTTTATTCGTTTAATATTCACACAATAATACGTCAAAAGTAAACTATGCTCGGAATCCGGAATCCTAAGTTTTTTTATGTTACAAATTTAGAAAATTCCAGCAAAGAAAATTTGACAGGCGGAAAAATTAGAGATTACGTAAAAGTCCAACTTCGCGTCACGAGTCAACTAAAGGCTCGAACGCCCTCTATTTTCTTTAAACTATCTTTTTACTATAATGATAAATCAAAAAAGTAGAAGGTGATTATATGGAAGATTTTTCAAAACTTGAAGCACTTTTATTTACACAAAAAATTTCACAATTGGGAAAAGCACTTTGGAAGGCTATCGAAAAAGATTGGCAACAATGGATCAAACCATACAATTTGAATATTAACGAACATCATATTTTATGGATCGCCTATCATTTGCACGGAGCATCCATATCAGATATTGCCAAATTTGGTGTCATGCATGTTTCAACTGCTTTCAATTTTTCGAAAAAGTTGGAAGAAAGAGGGTATCTGACCTTTTCTAAAAAGGTCGAGGATAAAAGAAATACGTATATTCGTTTAACGGAAAAAGGAGAAAAACTAATTATAGAATTATTAGAGACATTTGATCCGTCAAAACATACAATTTTACTGGGTGCTAAACCATTGAAAGATATTTACGGTAAATATCCCGATATTTTAGAATTAATAGCCATCGTCCGTAATATATACGGTGATGACTTTATGGATATTTTCAAAAAAACATACACAGATATAGAGAAACTGAACATATATCATAAGAATATAAAAGAAAAAAATGACAAAGAAAAAGAAGTGGTTTAACCGAGTAAACATTTCTTAAACTCGGTCATTAACTCAACATAAAGAAATTGTTGTAGGCAGGATTCAACAGTTTCTCTTATCTCCAGTTTTCTGTTCAATTTATCAGAGAACTCTTTAAGAAGCGGATAAAAATACAATAATCCTTCCGCTTTTTGTTCTTGAAGTTTATTGTTCATATATTCACAAAGTCTTTGAAATTCCAAAACTTCTTCAGGCTCTAATTTTTTCTGAATAATTAATTTTGTGAAGGGGTAATTATCAGTATTTACGATCTCAAGTAATAATTGTTGATAATATTCCAACCTTTCGATCCGTTTTAACAACTCATCCATCATTGTCTATCATCCTTCATCTTCTCATCTTTTAGCAAGCTTCAGTCGAAATCAATATTAGTATATTTTACTTTGCTTTTGATGTATATTATATTACATTATTAATATCGATTTAAAATAGAAGGTACCTTTTAATATTTGAAAACTTTTTTTCATTTGCCAAAAAAGTATAATTGAGTAGATTCGTGTATACTACAAAATTTTTACTAACAAGGAAACCTTAATTTTTTTATGAAGTGGATGTTTTGGGTGGAGAGTGATTTCATATAGAGAAATGTATGCTAGACGTATGGGGGAGGGGTTGTTTTTGTTTATTATTTTTCTTATTTTAGCCACTATCATCATTTTCTATTTGAATATTCTTATGTATAGATTTTGTATTCAAAAAGAAATTCCGGAAGAGAAACATCATACGATCATCCATACTACAAATATTTCTATAGTCATTTTATTACTCTCATCATATGTGTCGATGTTGTTTACATGACCATCACTGGGGCAAATATCCCCACTGATGGCTAGTTGAACCAATTGGAAGCATGTGACAGTTGATTCACCACCTATCCTCTTTTCTGAATTTACAATCTTTGTGGTAGGGGGCATGAATCACCTTTGAAGTAGGGTAAGTTTTTGCAGTGATGGATTGCCACTCAACAATCTTTTCTGCCGAATCTACTTAAGCAGCCAACACAATGATGAGTATGCAGTTAGAGCATAACAGAGTTCAAATTTCTTTTACCTACATTTTTACCAAATATACGCTGCACCAACAATAATAAGTAAGATAAACAAGACAACAATCAATGCAAATCCTCCATCATTATATCCTTCAGACATAGTGCCACCTCCCTTTATACATTACTTGTTTATCCCTTAATGTTCATTTTTCCTATTATAAATACGAACACCCCACAATGATTGATAAAATAAACAACACGAAAAATTTCACAAACGGGCAGGCATACGTTACTGTTATCTGTCATACCTCCTTTATCGATTCAATATATCCTATGTATTTGTGCAAAAATTGGTTAGTGAAATTACCTGGTTAAAAAAGGAAACCGCTTTCACTCGAATACCCTCCCCCAACGTATGGCTAGTTGAATCATTCAGATACGGCTAACCACTATCTTCTTTGTAAACATAAAAATCTTGAGATGAAAGACTTGACTCGCCGATAAGATGAAATAAAATCATCCATTTACTTTGCCTGTTAACCAACTTCTCAAAACATGGCAATTGATCCAACAAATTTAACCAATTCAAGAAATAATTTTTTTGTTTGTTTATTTTTATTATGATATAGTTAAATTTGTGGTAAAATGAAACAAGCATTAAATCAAATGATTAGGAGTTGTTCAATCTGATGAAGAAGAAATACCTGTTAACTCTTACATTGGCAGCCGGTCTACTCACTTTAACTGCTTGCAATAATGGGAAAGCCATTGTTGAGTCGGATGCGGGAAATATTAGCCAAGATGAGTTTTACCAAACACTGAAAGATCGATATGGTGAGTCCACTCTGAAAGAACTTGTATACAAACAAGTTTTGTCTGACAAATATAAGGTTTCTGATAAAGAAGTAGATAACGCATTAAAACAGTACAAGGACGCTTATGGAGATAATTTCCAAAGTTGGTTATCCCAAATGGGTATTTCAAGTGAGGATGAATTGAAAGACATACTTAAATTTTCACTCCTCCAAGAAAAAGCAGCAAAAGATAAAATCAAAGTAACAAATGATGAATTAAAAGAACAATACGATATTGAAACAAAAACGGTAAAGGCACGCCATATTCTTGTTGCTGATGAAGAAACGGCAAAAAAAGTAGAACAAAGATTAGCTAATGGTGAAGATTTCGCCGCTTTAGCAAAAGAATTGTCAACAGATACGGCGACAGCTGAAAAAGGTGGAGATTTGGGTGAACTGAACCCTGATCAACTTGTTCGTGAGTTTACAGTTGCCGCATACAAGCTAAAGGAAAATGAAATTAGTGATCCGGTCAAAACGGATTATGGCTACCATATTATCCAAGCAACAAAAGTAACAGAGAAAAAAGATGTCAAACCATTTGACAAAATGAAATCAGAACTAGAAGATAAAGTGAAACAATCAAAACTTGATTCAACTACAATTCAAAAAGCTGTGAATGAAGCAGTTAAAGACGCAGATGTAAAAATCAATGACAAAGACTTGAAAGACATTTTGAAGGATTCCGTTGAGACAGGATCAAAAAATAAATGATCATCGACTGATTCATCACTTTATCCACAGTTTCAACCAGGGATGAAAAAGAGCTTTCCCATGTGGTCAAATTTACCGACCATGATTGGGAAAGCTGTTTTTATGCCACTTATACTTCATGAAACTGCTTCCGTTTCTCCCTTTCTTCTTCCATTCTTTTGATATAAATTTCTCCTTCTTGCTCTGCTTCTCTTAACTCTATCTCCTTTTCTTCCCGGTTCGTTCGAATCGTCATATATGCACTGATTACAATACCAGCCACAACTAGCCAAATCCAAAATGGGACACCCATAAGTGTAACCTCCTATACTTTTTAAGACTATTATTTGTACAAGCATATTCAAATAGGAGATTTTTTATGACAAGCTATTCTTGAAAGCTTGGTTTATAAAAAGATCGGTTGTCCAAGGCAAATAATCGTTCACTAAAATCACCGGGTTTTGTTTTATCGAGAACCCGGTTTAACATATTAATTTTTGCATCAAGATTATCGATATAGTGTAAGACCTCTGCTTCTCGGATCATCGGCGGCTTTGGACTTCCCCATTCAGCTTTTCCATGATGACTAAGGATTAAATGTTGCAAAACAGTAACCTCTTCACCAGTAATTTCTAATTCATCAGCAGCTCTTCCAATTTCACCGACCATTAAGGTGATATGTCCAAGCAACGTTCCTTCTATTGTATAGGATGGTGATACTGGACCCGATAATTCAATGATTTTTCCTAAATCATGCAAAATCACACCGGCATATAACAGATCTTTATCCAGACTCGGATAAAGCCCGACAATCGCTTTTGCCAAATCGAGCATGGATACAACATGATAAGCAAGACCAGAGTAGTATTCATGATGATTTTTCGTGGCCGCCGGGTACTCCAAAAACGGCTTTTCATATTTTTTTATCAAATAACGGGTAATCCGCTGAATTTTCGGATTGGTCATTTCAAAAATACATTGATTAATTTTACTAAGCATAACATCTACTTCAACCGGTGCCTTCTCAAGAAACATATCCACCGGTTTGTTTTCTTGCGGGGTCAGTGTTCTAATTTTCCGAATCCGCAATTGTAATTTACCTCGATAATTTTGAATATCTCCCAGTACTTTAACAATCGTTTGTTCAACATATGTCTTTTCTAGCTCTTCAGTAATATCCCAAAGTTTTGCTTCGATCGTCCCGGTTTTATCCTGGAGAATTAACGTCAAAAACGGCTTTCCGTTACTGGCCATTCCTTTAGCAGCATTTTTAATTAAAAAATATTGTTCAACCTGTTCACCAGCCTCATAAAAACGAACTCCTTTAGTCATACATGTTCCCCCTGACTTCTTTTAACTTATTAATCATAATGAGTAGATTTTCTTCCTTTTTATCGAATTCCAGTACATTATTATTATACAAAATTTAAAGGAATACGACCGATTGCTGATTATCAAAATAGCTTTTATAAATATTATGGCATGTGAAAAACAGAATTTGAACACCAGATTCGGCAGAAATTTCCTTTAACAAGTACATCATTTGGTCCCGCCGGTCTTCATCAAAATGAACAAAACCATCATCAATGATGAACGGATATGGTTTTCTCTTATGACTAAGAATAGCCAAGGCAAAGCGTAAACTGATATACAATTGCTCTCCTGTTGCCTGACTAACCTCATTAGGAGTAAAGACCATTCCATCATTTCGTTCAACAAACAGTTGGTCACTTTCTCGATCGAGAAAAACTTGCTTATAAGCCCCGTTAGTGATAAAAGAAAAATATTTAGAAGCTTGTAAAAGTACTTTTGGAAAATGTTCTACCTTATACTTTTCCATCCCTTTTTGCAAAATATATTTTGCCGTCTGAAATACAGCCCACTTTTTTGCTAATTCTTCCAGTTCATATTTTTCTTGATAGAATTGATGTAACAGTTCTGTATAAGTACCGCCTTTTTCAATCAACGTGATTTCATGGCGAATGGATACCCGTTCTTTTTCCAATTGTTCAATTTCTTTATTTATAGCCTCTTTTTTATGGTTCAATTCAGCGAATACTATTTCATCCACATAGGGAGGGATATGGTTCATTCCATCCGGAAGATTTACATTTGAATGAGCCAACTGTTCATTAACAAGTTCTAATTCATTCACTAACTGGCTCCGTTTTTCATTTTTTTCTCCAACTAAGTAAAAATGAGCTTCCGTTTCAACATTTGCTTTTTGGAATAATGCCTTGATTTCCTGTTCTACTTGTTTCAATTCTGCTTTCCAAGTCGCAATTTGGTTAACCAACTCTTGTTGTTTTGCCATTTTCTCGGCTCGAATTTTCTCAAACTCCAATTGTTTATTTAATTCCATTTTGAGTTGTAGCACTTTTTCCTCATAGTTTTGCGAAGAAGCCTGAAAAAGCCAATCATATTTTGATAAAAGCACTTCTTTTTCTTTCTGGATTTTTTTCATATGCTCAATTTGTCGGGAGATTCGTTGTTTTTCGTTCCAACATATTTTTAACTGTTCAAGTAGTGTAAAACATTCCATTAAATGATATTTCCCCATATAATCGGGTAAAAAGTAACTTCTTCCTATTTTCAACAATTCATTATTGACTTCCCTTGTTTCACTCTCCCAATGTTCAAAACTTGCAACTAATTCATCAAATTGCCGTTCTAATTGTTCGAGACGGATATGCTCAATTTCTTCCTGCTTAGCAATTAGCCGATCTTTACTCAATTTTTCATGGGCTTGTTCAATGTCATCTGAAGTGAGCTGAATTTCTTCATATTTCTTCTCCAATTGTCTCTTTTTCAAGATTAATGTTTGCCTCATTTTGATCGTTGAATCTGTTGCTTTTCTCCATCCTATTATGACGAAAAACAAGGAAAATAAAACTGAGGCTGTTACAATTCCCATAGCCATTTGCCAATAACCAAACCAAATTAAGGCAAAAGTAATCAAACAAATACAACCAAACACAAACAAGAAGGTCGTTTTTCCCGATTTTTTATTCGTTTGTTTGTTCTGTAATTGAGAAAGTTGCTTGTCTATCCATTTCAGTTCGTTTTCAGTTTCATTAATTTCTTGCTCTCGCTCAAGTACATTTTCCAAATGAAGTCGTTCCTTTTCATTTAAACGACGGTGAGCAAGTTCATTTACAAATGACTTTTGCTGCTTTAATTTTTGCACTAGTTCATTTTCATTATTCTCCAGTTCTGTTTTTCTTTCATCCAGATGACTTTGTTTTTTTATCAGCTTTATGATTTGATCTTTTTTAGCAAAACTTAAGTCTAATTGCTGGATGGCCTCTAGATCACCTTGATAATGTAACTTGGTTTTCGTTTGTAATAACTCATCCTCAATTTTGTTCACCTGGACGGCGAGCTCTCTCAATTTTCCCGCCTCTTGACGGTAATTCGGTAAATCCTCGACAATGAATTGGATTGGTTCCTTATTCTCTGTAATCCGTTCATCTACGTTAATCGACTCGAGCTCTTTTGTTATTTCTTCTAATTGTTCATTTAACGGGACGAGCCGTTTTTTTATAGTACGTAATTCAGCTGCCAACTTTTCATAACGGTTGATTCCGTTACTTGGAAAATGAAAATCACCTAGCTCTGTGAGTTTCTCCTGAAGATTTTTCCTCTGTCTAAACAATGGATAGATCTGATTCCATTCTTTCTTATCAAAAATTTCCTGTTGAATATCTGCGAGTTGTTTCCGTTTTGTTTCCAGTTGTTTGTCAATATTCGTTACATTTTGTATCAAAGTTTCATAGTTTATAATTTTTCTCTTGGCATCCTTTAATTGATTATCCAGAACTTTCATTTTCCCTATTTGTTTATTGATATCTGGTCTTGTTCCGTTTGGTTTAAACAACTTGTCCATTTCTTTATTAAGGAACTGATCTGTTTCCATCATTTGTTCTGTTCCAATCGCACTTGTCGAGAATAAAAATTTTCCGAGTTCTTCCCCTCTCATCTTTTGGACATTTTGTAAACCGTGAATATCAAATGAATAGATGGATTGAAAGGTTGATTTTTCCAACCCCCCCAAAATCGCTTGCAACAATTCTTCATCACCAATTGTGCCGTCTTCAAGTTTTACTGTAACATCACCGATTGCTTTTCCTTTCACCCGTTCAATTTGGACAATGCCCCAATCAGGGTCTTCAAAAACAATCCGGCCCCCATATTTGGAACTTGTTTTCGGTTCATATCGCAATTCACTTTGTTGTTTAGACGGGAAGCCAAAAAGAATGCTATGGATGAAAGACATGATTGTCGACTTGCCTGCTTCATTTTTTCCATAAATCAAACAAAACGGCTGTAACTTCAGATGGTATTGTTCAAACTTTCCGTAACCATAGATGATTAACTCTTTTATAATCATTTTCTTCACCCCTTATGAAACACATTTTCATCCGTGATAGTACAAATTGCGAATTTTATCCTTTCAATAGACGGAAGAGGAGTTTTTCAGCCTCATGTAAAATATGATGTTGTTCTTCCTCGGTTAAAGGGGCTAAATATTTTTTTGCTTTCGGATGATCAAAAAGGAAAGAGAGTGGTTCTTTTATATCAACATGTCGAAATTGCTTTGACAACTCTTGAAAAAATTCATTGGAAATCACTTGCCCGTTCGTTTCGTTTTTCTGAATATCGAGTTGATAAATCCAAATAAAACAATCTTGCTGTTCTTCACCTTCTTGTAAAAGTTGTAACATATCTTCAAGTTCGATACGATCTGTCATCGATACATCAAACTGGTTTTCATTAAGATTTATTTGAAAAAAAACATTAGTTCCCTTTTGCCGCCAGTCATCCTTGATTCCGATGATAGTTTGATAAAAATCATCAAAACAACGAAACGGTTCTTTTGCAGTTAATTCCAATGTTTTCCAACGGATCGGAGCCGTTTCAATAAATTTCCATCTTGTTTCAAAATGATCCATCTCAATCAAATAACAACCTTTTACACCCGTTTCGTTTTTATGTCTTCCTTGAATATTACCGGGGTACACAATCATCGGCTCTTTATGTAAAATTTGTGATTTATGAATATGTCCAAGTGCCCAATAGTCAAAATCTTTTTCGATTAACTCCCTCACTTTAAATGGAGCATATCTGTAATGAGCAAGATTATTTGAATCATGGCCGTGCAAAATACCGATATGATAATCAGCCCCATCTCTTTTTTGATAATGTTCAATCATCCGTTCAGAGACATTTTTCTTTGGATAACTGAAGCCGTAGAAATGAATACGTATTTTGTTTCTTGTTTCATATGGAATGACCTCTACCGTAGTCGGAAACTGATAAACATTTTTAGGCCATTTAAGTTTTGTCCAACTGCCAGATAAATGATCATGGTTTCCATGTACAAGGAAAACGGCAATACCTTCCTGATCAAGCCTTTCAAATTCTTTTCGTAAAAATAATTGTGCACGGATGCTACGGTCTTCTCCATCATATAAGTCGCCGGCAATTATCACGAAATCTACCTGTTCTCTAATCGCCACCTCAACAATTTTTGAAAATGATGCAAATGTTGAACATTTCGTTTTTTCATATATATTGGCAGGTAAATTTTTTAGCCCGACAAACGGACTGTCTAAATGCAAATCTGCACAATGAATAAATTTGATTGATTTCATGATAATCTCACCATCCTTAATCACGCGAATATACGTTCTTTTATTATGCCATATTTTTATTTATAATGCACGAAGGAAACACAAATTTTTACAGAATTCGCGACGGAATGCAGGAAATTTCCTTAATTTGTCGAATCAAAGTATAGTGGGATAGAAATTTATTATTGAAAAGATATGGGGGTAATTCAATGTCAATATATAAACTAACGGCATTTGAACAATCAGGAGAAAAAATATTAGATGAATCCATTGAGGCAAAAAGTGACCAAGAAGCAAAGCAACTAGCAGAAACAATGTTAACTGAAAAAGACTTGATGAATAAAACGCATCGCCTTGTATCCCCACATGGGAAACTATTGTTATTTCATGTGTAAAAAAAATTAAGCGCCGGTTAACGAAATTCCGGCGCTTTAGCTTCAAATTTATATCATTAATATGCGTATGAAAACAATCCTTTAATATGAGATAAATAGCGGACATTACTTGCTTCTTTTAATAAAGAAGCAGGGACTCCATGTAATTCTGTTCCGTTTGCTCCGACCGAGGCCACTGCATCTTTTCGACCAAGACTAGCCAATGTCCCAGAATTAACGGGATTAAATACTTCCAGTGGTTTTCCTTCCAAATAAGCAAATAAGTTATAACCAACTGTTTCACCCATTTGCCATGCATTTTGTGCAGTTGGTGCATATGGACGACCATCCGGACCAAAGGCCACTGCACTGTCACCAACAACAAACACATTTTCATGGGAAGTTGATTGCAAGTATTCGTTTACGGAAGCACGACCGCGGTTTACTTCCAATCCGGATTTACCTACTAATGGATTTCCTTGTACTCCGCCAGTCCATACAAAAGTATTGGTTTTGATTTCACTACCATCTTTCAATGAAACGACATTGCCTTCCACTTTTGTTACAGGAAGACCAATTAAAAATTCAACGCCACGTGCTTCCAAACTTTTTTGAGCCCGTTCAATTAAAGTATCAGAGAGCACCGGTAAGATTTTCTGCATTGCTTCGACAAGTTGCAATTTTATTTCACTGCGGGGAACACCATATTTTTTCTTCAATTCCGGTAGCATGTCTGCAATTTCACCGACTAATTCAACTCCGGTTAAACCGCCACCTCCAATGAGAATATGCGCATCTGCCGGATCTTTTGTTTCCGCATATTGACGAATTCTCGCTTCAATATGTTCACCAATTTTCTTTGCATCATCGACAGACTTGAGTACCATGCTGTTTTCTTCAAGTCCAGGGATGCCGAAATATCCGGTCACACTGCCTAAAGCAACAACGAGCAAGTCATAACTTAACGTATCACCATTGGACAATTTTATTTGTTTATTATCCACTGAAAAAGATTCCACTTCTGCTACAACGGAATCAATCGCTTTTCCTTTAAACAATTTATTCAAAGGTAAAGCAACGCGTTTTTCTGAAACATTTCCAGCTGCAAGTCGGTGTAATTCTGTAATTATTTGATGTGTGGGGTATTTGTTCACAACTGTTACTTCGGCTTTTGTTTCATCTAAATATTTACGAACTGTCAAAGCGGTCAATACACCACCATAGCCCCCACCTAAAATGACAATTTTCTTCGACATTTTCCTTCCTCCGTTCATATGTAAAAATCTTTTCTCTTGATACACACAATGGAACTAATTACTTATTTTCCTTTTCTGCCGCAACTTTTAGGAAAGCATTAAGAAAACGTAACATTTTTTGAGCTTGTGGATCTTTTAACAATTTCAATAAACCAAATATCCCGATGACTTCTTCACTTTCTTCGGCACGGTCTTTTGCTTCAATCACATTAGCTGCTAAATGTTTCACTGAATGAATCGCAGGTTCCGCTACTTCTTTAATAGCACCTACCGTATCCTCTTTCAAGACTTCATCGGTAACCATTGATTTTACAATTTCTAAATTTTTCGTCAATACTGAGATTAATTCCGTTAACTTTGGAAGCTGTTCCACTAAAACTGTTAAAGATTGTTGTACTTCTGGCTTAAGCAACTGATCCAAAAGATCACGCTCACCTTGAGACAAAGTTTTTTCCATGTTTCCATCTTCCATTACATTTGACATGCTTTTCCCCTCCACGTCCATTAGTAAAAAATTGGATTATTTGTAAATCCATTATGAAATGTTATGAATTTGTAACTCTTCCTAATATGCATTCACAAAATGTTCTAAAAGTCACAAATTACTCCCCACTCCATTTTGGACTCTGATAAGAATACAAAAAGATTGATTCATACTTATATTAGAATACTGTTTCCTACTAATTATTGTAAACAATTTGTCACTAAAAATCAAAAATAATTTCGAAATCTAGAATGAATCTCATTCTATTTAATTACAATTATGAAGAAGTTTAAAAAAAGAACAGTGATATTCCGTTAGAAAGAGGAACAAAGCCGTCACTCTTTTTATTTCCATATAATTTTCCCTTAAACATTTAATAATTCCTTTACTTGATCTCGTAGAGCACGTTTTAGAAATTTACCAACCGATGTTTTCGGAATTTCATTTATAAACAGAACTTTATCCGGTAACCACCATTTGGCAAATTGCGGTTTCAAAAATTCATATAATTCATCCTCAGTTACTTTATCTTTATATTGATCTTTTAACACAACACAGGCAATCGGTCTTTCTTGCCACTTTTCATGCGGAATGGCGACGACAGCAGCTTCAAAAACAGCCTCATGGGCCATTAGTGCGTTTTCAATGTCAACAGATGAAATCCATTCTCCACCACTTTTTATTAAGTCTTTTGTTCGGTCGACAATCTTGACAAATCCATCTTTATCGACGGTTACTACATCTCCCGTATGGAGCCAGCCGTCTTTAAAATTTTCTACTGAACGATCATCATTATAGTAACTGGAAGCAATCCACGGACCACGAAGACATAGTTCCCCCATTTCTTTACCATCCCATTGCACTTCACCGTTTTGACCAATTACTTTCATCTCTAAACCAGGTACTAAAATTCCTTGTTTAGCCTTTAATTCATATATTTCTTCTTCTGGTAACTTTTCATGTTCGCTCTTCAATTTGGAAATTAATGCTAGTGGAGTTGTTTCGGTCATTCCATAGGCATGGATAAATGGAATATGATATTTCTTTTCAAACGTTTTAATAATTCCTTTTGGTGCCGCTGAACCTCCACATAAGAAATAACGGACATGTGATAGATCATAGTTTCCGTTTTCTAATTCCTTTAGTACACCGATCCAAATGGTCGGAACTCCGGCGGAAATAGTTACCTTTTCTGATATCATTAATTCTAATAATATTTTCGGTGTAAAATTTGGACCCGGTAAAACAATATTTGAGCCAAACCACACACATGCGAAGGGAAGACCCCATGCATTTACATGGAACATAGGAACAATTGGCATGGCCGTATCCGTTTCACTTACTGATGTTCCGTCAGCAAGTCCAAGAGCAAAACTATGCAACACAATACCACGGTGCGAATAAAGCACACCTTTTGGTAAACCGGTCGTTGCAGAAGTATAGCACATTCCAGCTGGGTCATTTTCATCAATATCTTTTGCAAAAGAAAATAATGCATCTCCCTCACTCAATAAATCTTCATAGTGATACACCGGGCTTAAACTTGTTTCAGGTAATTCCGGCCGATCACTCATAATAATAAACGCCTCTACATTTTTCAGTTCTTCCTTGCAATTCTCTACAATCGACAAAAGGTCTTCATCAATTAGTAAAATTTTATCCCCAGCATGGTTAATAATATAAGCAATTTGTTGAGGGGACAAGCGTATGTTGATTGTATGTAAAACAGCTCCAATACATGGTATGGCAAAATATGCTTCCAGATGACGGTGATGGTTCCAAGCAATTGTACCCACCTTATCCCCTCTCGTAATGCCAAACTTAGTCAGTACACTTGCTAATCTCCTTGTCCGTTCACCAAATTCCTTATACGTGAATCTTTGTACACCTGATAAAGTCCGGGAAATTACCTGCTTGTTAGGGAAAAATTTTTCTGCCCGTTCAATCATTTGTGTTAAAATTAGCGGTGTGTTCATCATTTTACTTCATCTCCTATTGTAAACGTTTCCAAAATAATAAACATAAAAAACTGTTAATAATACATATTCGCTGTTCCAAAAAAATATCCTTCTTGTTATTTATAATTTTTACAAAAATAATCGTTTTTCAATTATTCTTTTAAAGGTACTTGCTGTACTAATTATTTCAATACTTTCATCTCCCCAGCTAAAGCTTCCATAGCATAAAATAAAGAAAACTCGGGATGTCGGAGCCTATAGGCAACCAAAGAGCCGTTGTTCAGCGGAAAAACATTCCCGCTTGCGAGTTAATGCTACCGAAGTCTCTCTCGTTCACCGAAAAAATATAAAATTTTTTCGGCTGCGATGTATTTCCGCGAAGCTCTCCTTGTACACTTATGTGTTAGGAAAGTAGAAATTGAATAATTTATACTTTCCTATTAGCCAAGAAATGGGTCTGCCGATTGAGCGGGACCCTTTAGATGGATGTTTTTTTCATACTGCTGATTTTTTCTAAAAAGGAAATGGGCTGTTGTTTTCGAAAATGCTCTCTTACCATATAAGATACACCGTGCTCATTATTCGACCGTGTTACCCAATCTGCCGCCTTCCGTACAGCAATCGGGGCATTCCCCATTGCAACACCTAAACCTGCTGCTACAATGAATTCCAAATCATCCATATCACTTCCAATGGCAACCGTTTCATCAAGGGAAATCTGTTGCTTTTCACAAAAATAAAGTAATCCCGTTAATTTACACACACCGTTTGGCAAAATAATTAATTGGTTATCGTACAAGTAAAGGTCAATTTCATAGAACATATTTTGTAGAGCGATTTTCACTTCTTTAGCTGTATTTTGATCCGGAAAGTCTATTTCAATATGCGTGGGTTGAATTTGCTCTTCTTCAACATACTCTCCAAGATTTTTTACATATTGGTGGTGATAGGCAGAAAAACTGTTCGTATCAATAACTGCCCTCGTTACTATGGAATTCTTTAATGGGACATTACTAACCGAATAGTTTTCATGCACAATTCGAATATGACATGAAAAGGTTTCTAAGAATCGGATTATATCTTGAACAATTTGTTCATCAATTCTTTTAACAAATATCGCTTGATCTGATGTTGAAGCAATAAATGCACCGTGGTGAGCAATCACCATTGTTTGTAATTTTAGTGCTTTGGCCATTCGTTTGGCATAAGCAAAATTTCGTGATGTAACAAGAGTAACCATTACACCTTTTGATTGAACATATTCAACAGCTTCTTTCACCGATTTATGTAATTTGCCATTCGATTGCAAAATGGTTCCATCAATATTCATGGCAAGTAGCCGATAAATCATATCCATGCCCCCTTATGCCAAATCAAGATGTTCGATGATCTGAAAAAATGCCTTTATCTATACGTATGTAAAAAAGTGAATGTATAGAACAAAGGAATAATCCCTTTATAGAAAAACCTGCCGTGACAAATAATCGTCGACGACAGGTTTTAATAGTTATTAGTCTTGTTGCTGACTGTATAATTCTTCCAACGGTTTCATAACAATTTTGTTAATTTCCGCAATTACTGAGCTCATCTTTTGCTCGGCCTCGATTAACCGAGTAATTTTATTATTTTGCTGGATGACCGAAACCATTTGTTGTGCTTGAACAACTTCTTCTTGGCTAATCGGTTGACCAGTCATTTGTTTTTCTTGTAAATTCATTTGAACTGTACGAAAATCATCAAATAGTTTTCTTGCGGCTTCATCAGCGTATAAACTTGCATATTGGATTTTTAAATCGGCAAATTCTTCACTTTCACGAATGTTTTTTTCCAACGCATATGCGGTATCAAAAATATTTACAGCCATTTCGGACCTCCATTTACTTTATTAAATAATGCATCTTGTTCAAACAGGAAAAGCCCTCTTTGAACTATGTTCTCTAACTATAACAAACTATGTTGAAAAAAGCGAGAACGTGCTAAATTTTCTTCACGACCTCAAATCTTATTGGACAGATTAACCTATTAAAATAACGATAACACCTTGTAAAATTCCAATTAGTCCGCCTAAAAAACCTCCAAGATATGTAATCATTTTCAATTCTCGCCGACTAATGCCAACAACGATTTCTTCTAATTGTTCCGTCGAGAAGGAATCAACTTGACTTTTTACTAATTCAGGAATTTCTAATTTCTTCATCCATTTCTCTACATATGTACTTCCGAGTTTCTCCATTCCCTTTTGAACAATAATTGGGATCATTTGGTTTACTATTATATTTTGAAGATCAGATAAAGGAAAAGATTTAAGCGGCTTGTGAAAGATAAATTTTTTCAACTCTTTCCAAATCAAGTCTTTTCCTTCCTTTCCCAACAGCTTCTGTATAGCTTCTTCAACTGTCCAGGACTTTATCCTGTCTAGTTCATCCTGTAAGACTTGAGTAATAGCTTTTTCTGTTTGATCGTTTTCAATTATTTTTACAAGTTCTTGTTGTAAACGTTCAATCATATTACGGTTGTCTAAAAAGGATTGCATCATAGTTAAAAA
>Ga0207747_1001386_pt1 | contig 17464 bp, 16 predicted proteins | sample HigsolmetaGSP11D_FD_184839 | JGI IMG/M metagenome (GOLD analysis project Ga0207747, IMG submission 184839) | High solid enriched microbial communities from the Joint BioEnergy Institute, USA - SP1-1-D (SPAdes) | ecosystem: Engineered > Bioreactor > SSF (Solid state fermentation) > Aerobic >...
AAGCCGTACCTCGCGGTCCAGCCGCTCGGTATTATAGGCGTTGGAAGGGTTCCGCTGGGCATCCAGCGCACGCACCGAATCCGAATTCCGCGCCTCCTCCCGGCAGGCGCGGTGCTGGGGCGTGTCCTCCTCCGGCGGAATCGGCGGCCGGCCGCCGAACAGGCCACAGCCTGCCAGCAGAAGCAAGGCGCAGAGTGCGATGGGCCTCATCCCTGGTGAGCCATCCAATCCTCGATCAGGCGGCGGGCGATGGAGTCGCGCCGCGGCAGAGAGAAGCCATGCGCCTCATGGTTGCGCAACTCCTCCAGCGTGAACCAGCGGGCGTCGCGCAATTCCTCCGGGTCAATGCGGATGTCGTCCGAAAGCCCCTCGGCATGGAAGCCGAGCATGATCGAGGCCGGGAAGGGCCAGGGCTGGGAGGAATGGTAGTGGACCTCGCCGACCTGCACCCCGGTTTCCTCCAGCACCTCGCGCCGGACTGCTTCCTCCAGGCTCTCGCCGGGTTCCACGAAGCCGGCGAGGGTCGAGTACATGGTGGTGTTCGGGAAGCGCTGGGAATGGCCGAGCAGGCAGCGGTCGCCGCGCACCACCAGCATGATCACCGCCGGGTCGGTACGGGGAAAATGCTGCGCGCCGCAGCCGGTGCAGACCATGACATGCCCTGCGGAGCGCGGCTCGCAGGGATTGCCGCAGACGCCGCAGAAGCGGTGCCTGGTGCGCCAGTGCATCAGGCCGCGGGCATGGGCCAGCACCGCCGCCTCCCCGGCCGGCAGCAGGCCGGCGACGGTGCGGAGATCGGTGAAGGTTCCCATCCCTTCCGGCAGCAGCGGCAGCGGATCCTCGGCCGCGGAGCAGTCCACGGCAAAGACCGGCCGTCCCTCCCAGAAGCCGAGGAAGGCCCAGGGCCCGCCGGCCATGCGCACGGCCTCAGCCGCGGCGCCGGTCAGCAGCACGGCTTCGGGCTTGCCTTCCTGCACCCCCTTCATCAGGTTGCGCGCACGCCAGACCGGGGTGAAGAGCGTGTCCGGCGCGGTCAGCGCGGCGGCGATGAATTCGGCATCCTCGCGGCGGTTGGAGGCGCGGTCGAGGGGGCTGCCCGTATAGGCATTGGGGCGGCTGGCGGGGATCGAGAGCATGCAGCCCGGACCGTGCCACGGGCCCGCCGAGCGGGCAACGGTCCCCCTCCCCCCGCTGGAATCATTTCGCCTCCTGCCATTGCATCCGGGGGCCGGAGACATGATATGGTGTCCCCGGAAGGCCGGTGACGGACGGGCGCCTCGCCAACCCGGTCAGGTCCGGAAGGAAGCAGCCGCAACGAGTTTCCGCCCGGGTCGCTTCGCCGGTCTTCCACCTTGGCCTTTCCCCCGACGGGCCGCTTCCCCATTCTGGCCGCCCCGGCGGCCCGCACCGTCATCGAGGCCCGTCGCGCGAGCATGGCCAGCACCCTGTTCGGCTCCGATCTCCCTGCCGATGCCGCCCCCCCGCCCGAATCGGAGAACCTGCCCGAGCCGCCGGTGCCCGATGGTCCGGGGCTGTTCGGCGATGCGCCGGCTGCAGTCACCATGCCGCAACCTGAGCCTGCCCCGCCGCCTGCGCCCGCTCCCACCGCGGCGCCGTCCAGCCCCTACCGGGTGCTGGCCCGCAAGTACCGCCCCAGCACCTTCGCCGAACTGATCGGGCAGGAGGCGCTGGTCCGCACCCTGCGTAACGCCTTCGCCCAGGGCCGCGTGGCCCATGCCTTCATGCTCACGGGGGTGCGCGGCGTCGGCAAGACCACCACCGCCCGCATCATCGCCCGCGCGCTGAACTGTATCGGGCCGGACGGCAATGGCGGCCCGACGCCGGAGCCCTGCGGCACCTGCCCGGAATGCCAGGCGATCCTCTCCGACCGCCACCCCGATGTGGTGGAGATGGACGCTGCCAGCAACAACGGTGTGGACGATGTGCGTGAGTTGCGGGAGGCCGTGCGCTACCGCCCGGCCCGCGCCCGCTACAAAATCTACATCCTGGACGAGGTCCACATGCTGTCCACGGCGGCGTTCAACGCGCTGCTGAAGACGCTGGAGGAACCGCCGCCCACGGTGAAATTCCTCTTCGCCACGACCGAGCTGCGCAAGGTCCCGGCGACCATCCTCTCCCGCTGCCAGACCTTCCACCTGAAGCGCGTGCCACAGGCCGAATTGCGCGCGCATTTCGCCGCCATTGCCGAGAAGGAACAGGTGGCGGTGGAGCCGGAGGCGCTGGCCATGATCGCCCGTGCCGCGGACGGTTCGGTGCGCGACGGGCTGTCGCTGCTGGACCAGGCGATCGCGCTGGGCGGGGCAGATGGTACCGTTACCGCCGAGGCGGTGCGGACCATGCTGGGCCTCGCCGACCGCGCCCTGGTGCTGGACCTGATGGAGGCGCTGATGGCGGGCGACACCGCCAAGGCGCTGTCGCTGATGGACCGGGCGCATGAACATGGCGCCGATCCCGGCGTGGTGCTCTCCGACCTGCTGGAGCTGACCCATACCCTGACCCGGCTGCGCGCGGTGCCGGCGCTGAAGGACGATCCCTCGCTGACCGAGGCGGAGCGGACGCGCGGCGCGGCGCTGGCGGAGAAGCTCTCCGTGCCGGTGCTGGGGCGGGCCTGGCAGATGCTGCTGAAGGGCCTGGGCGAAGTCCAGCAGGATGGCATCGACCGCCGCGCCGCGGCGGAGATGGTACTGATCCGGCTGGCGCATGTGGCCGACCTGCCGACGCCGGGCGATCTGGTGCGGCGGCTGACCGAAGGCGGCGCGAATGGCGCTCCGCGTCAGGGTCCCGGCGGCAATGGTGGCGGCAGCGGCGCGATCCGCGCGATGGCGGGTGGCGGCGGCGCAGTGATGCAGGCGGCGGCGCCGGCCCCGGCGGCACCGAACCCGCAGAGCTATCGGGAAGTTGTGGCGCTTGCTTCCGGCCGGCGCCCCATGCTGCATGCGCATCTGGTGCACAGCGTGCATCCGGTGCGCTTCGCGCCAGGACGGATCGAGATCCGGGTGCGGCCGGAGGCGCCGCGCGACCTGGCCGCGCAGCTCGGCGCGCTGCTGCAGGAAGTGACAGGGACGCGCTGGACCATTGCACTTTCCAATGCCGAAGGCGAACCGACGCTGGCGGAGCAGGGCCGGGCCGCGGAGGCGGAACGGCGCAGCCTGGCGCAGAGCCACCCGCTGGTGCAGGCAGTGCTCGCCGCCTTCCCCGGCGCCACCATCGAGGCGGTGCGCGACGCGGGGACCGATGCCTACGGCCTGCCGCTGGACGTGCTGCCCGCCGCGCCGCGTGAGGCCGATGACGGCGATGCCGATACAGACATGCCCGAATTCGCGCCGCCAGATGCCGAGCCGGCTGATTTCGACGATTTCCCTCCAGAGGACAGATAGGTCGCACCCATGAAGAACCTGACCAACATGCTGAAGCAGGCGCAGCAGATGCAGGCGCGCATGCAGGAGATGCAGGCGAAGCTGGAGGCGACCCAGGTGGAGGGCGCGGCCGGCGGTGGGATGGTGAAAGTCACGCTCTCCGGCAAGGGCGACTTGAAGCGCGTCTCCATCGACCCGAGCCTGATGGATGACCGGGAGGTGCTGGAGGATCTGATCGTCGCCGCCCATGCCGACGCCAAGCAGAAGGTGGAGGCGGCCATGGCCGAGGAGATGCAGAAGGCCACCGCCGGGCTGAACCTGCCGGGCGGGCTGCCGGGCGGCCTCAAGCTGCCCTTCTGACGGAGACCGGCACCACCGGCCATCCATGGATCATCCGCACGATCCCATCGAGCATCTGATCGGCCTGTTGGCGCGGCTGCCTGGCCTCGGCCGGCGCAGCGCACGGCGGGCCGTGCTCAAGATGCTGATGTCACCGGATCAGACCATGCTGCCGCTGGCGGCGGCGCTGCGCGATGCCGCATCGGCGGTGCAGCGCTGCCGGATCTGCGGCAATCTGGATGCGGTGAATCCCTGCTCCATCTGCCGCGATCCGCAGCGCGACCATGGCGTGATCTGCGTGGTGGAAGGAGTGTCGGAACTATGGGCGCTGGAGCGTGCCCATGCGCATCGCGGCCTGTATCACGTGCTGGGCGGCACGCTCTCGGCGCTCGGCGGCGTAGGGCCGGAGGATCTGGCGGTGCAGCCTCTCCTGGCGCGCGTTGCCGAGGGCGGGGTGGAGGAGGTGATCCTCGCCCTTCCCGCCACGGTGGATGGCGCGACCACGGCGCATTACCTGACGGACCGGCTGAAACCCTCCGGCGTGCAGGTGACGCGCCTGGCCCAGGGCGTGCCGATCGGCGGTGCGCTGGATGTGCTGGATGAGGGAACGCTTGCCGCGGCGCTGAAGGCGCGGCGATCCGTATAGGGTAAGGGCGCGGCCTGCACCGCGCCCCCATGCCGGAGATCAGGTCCGGTCCTTGTCCATTGCGTCGCGCGCCGCGTCCTTGGCGCTGCCGGCAGCGTTCTGGGCCTTGCCCTCGGCCTTGTCCATCTTGCCTTCGGCTTGCATCTTGGTGTCGCCCATCACCTTGCCGGCAGTGTCCTTGACGGCGCCCTTGGCCTGCTTGGCAGCGCCTTCAATGCGGTCCTTATCCATATGTCGTCCTCCTGACGCCGGCCGCGTCGTGCGGCGGCTTCGGGAGGGGGAACGCGCCCAAGGGGGCGGAGGTTGCTCCGCCGCCCCCGCTTCCGATCAACGGAACGGAATCGCGTACATCAGCCCGCCCTTCGTCCAGAGGCCGTTCAGGCCGCGGCGGAGCTTCAGCGGGCTGTTCTGGCCGACATTGCGCTCGAAGATCTCGCCGTAGTTGCCCACGGCGCGGATGGCGTTCAGCGCCCAGCGGTTGTCGAGGCCAAGCTGCTTGCCGAGATCGCCGCTGCTGCCGAGCAGGCGCTGCACCGTCGGGTTCTGGCTGGTGCGGGAGAGCTCCTCGGCATTGGCCTGGGTCACGCCATACTCCTCGGCTTCCACCAAAGCCATGTGCAGCCAGTAGACGATGTTGCTCCACTGCACGTCGCCGTTGCGAGTGAAGGGGCCGAGCGGTTCCTTCGAGATGGTCTGCTCCAGCACCATGTAGTCGCCCGGGTTGCGCGCGACCGTCAGCGCGCCGGCCAGCGCGGAGGCGTCCTGTGTCATGGCATCGCAGCGGCCGGCGAAGAAGGCTTCGTACATCGTGTCGATGCGCTCGAACACCACCGGCTGGAACTTGATGTTGCGGCCCCTGAAGGTGTCGGCCAGATTCTGTTCATGCGTCGTGCCTTGCGCGACGCAGATGGTCGCGCCGTCCAGGTCCTGCACGCTCTTCACGCCCGAGTCCCGCCGCACCGCGAAGCCCTGGCCGTCGTAGAAATTCACCGGTCCCTGCGTCAGGCCGATCGAGGTGCCGCGCAGGAAGGTTTCCGTGCTGTTGCGGTACAGCACGTCGATCTCGCCGGTCTGCAGCGCGGTGAACCGCGCCTGAGCGGTCAGCGGCACGTAGCGCACCTTCGAGGCATCGCCGAGCACGGCAGCGGCGAGGGCCTTGCAGTAGTCGACATCGAGGCCGCGGAACTCGCCGCGGCTGTCGGGGGCGGAAAAGCCCGCGAAGCCCTGGGAAACGCCGCAGATAAGCTGTCCCCGCTGCTTCACCGTGTTCAGCGTCTGGGCGGATGCGCCCGTCACGCTCGCCACGGCGAAGGCCGCGGCCAGGAGCCATTTCTTCATTCGGTCTCTCCCCTCCTCTTCTGGTCAGCTCTGCACGCTGGCAAGCGCGGCGTCGATCGCATCGCCGAATCGCTCGACGATGGTGTCTATATCCGCCGCGGTCACGATGTAAGGCGGCGCCAGGATGGCGTGGTCGCCCTGGCGGCCATCTATGGTCCCGCCCATCGGGTAGCAGGCCAGGCCGCGGGCATAGGCTTCGCGCTTCACCCGCTCGTTCAGCTTCAGGGCGGGGTCGAACACCGCCTTGGAGGCGCGGTCCCGGACGAATTCCACCGCCCAGAACAGGCCACGGCCGCGGATGTCGCCGATGTTGCGGTGGTTGCCAAGGCGCTCGGTCAGCCGCTGCTCCAGCCGCCTGCCCATGGCCTGGACATTGTCCAGCAGCTTCTCCTCCGCCATCACCTGCTGCACCGCGAGCGCGGCGGCGCAGGCGACGGGATGCGCCTGGTAGGTATGGCCATGCATGAAGGCCCCGCTGCCGCGGGACAGGCCCTCGATCACCCGCCCATGGACCAGGATGCCGCCGATCGGCTGGTAGCCGCCGCCGAGGCCCTTCGCCACAACCTGGATGTCGGGCGAGATCCCTTCCTGCTCCCAGGCATGCAGGGTGCCGGTGCGGCCCATCCCGCTCATCACCTCGTCGAGGATCAGCAGCGCGCCGTGGCGGTCGCAGATCTCTCGCACCGCCTTGAAATAGCCGGGCAGGGCCGCGACGCAGCCGAGGGTCGCGCCCACCACCGTCTCCGCGATGAAGGCGATGACGTTCTGCGGGCCGAGGCGCTGGAACTCCGCCTCCAGCTCCGCCGCCAGGCGGGCGACGTACTGCTCGTCGCTCTCGCCATCGCGCCGGTCGCGGTAGGGATAGCAGGGCGAGACATGGCTGAAGGCGTCGGAGAGGATCGGCTGGTAGGGCGCCCGCCGCATCGCATTGCCGCCGGCGGCCAGGGCGCCGAGGGTATTGCCGTGGTAGCTTTGCCGCCGGGCAATGAATTTCGTGCGCTGGGGCTGGCCGATCTCCAGGAAGTACTGCCGCGCCATCTTCAGCGCGGCCTCGTTGCCCTCCGAGCCGGAGGAGCAGAAATAGGCATGGGTCAGCCCGCCCGGCGCATGGCCCACCAGCGTATCGGCGAGGCGCTCCGCGCTCTCGCAGGTGAACAGGCTGGTATGGGCGTAGCAGAGCTTGTCGAGCTGCGCCTTGATCGCCTCGATCACCTTCGGATGGCCGTGACCGAGGCAGGCCACCGCCGCCCCGCCCGAGCCATCGATGATCCGCCGGCCTTCGGCATCGTAGAGGTAGATGCCCTCGCCACGGACGGCGAGCGGCGGGTCCTGCCGCAGGCTGCGATGCACGACATGGCTCATGGGTTTCGGTCCTCCGGGTCCGGGAGATATTCGGATAGGGCGGCCAGCCGCGCCTCGCTCTCGCGCAGCCGGACGAGCGCGGCCTCACCGCCAAGGGCGAAGACGGCGGCCGCCAGGGCCTGGGCCAGGGCGATGGCGGCGGTCAGGCTGGGGAAGAAGGCGGGGGTGGCGGTGGCGAAGGTGAGCACATGGTCCGCGCCGGCGGCGATCGGTGCGGCCGGACTGTCCGCCAGCACCACCGTTGTCAGCCCGGCATCGCGGGCGGCGGCGATGGTGACGAAGCTGGCCCGCGAATAGGGGGCGAAGCCGGTCAGGACCAGCGCCTCTCCCGCGCGCATGGCGCCGAGGTCCATGTCCAGCGCCGCATCGCCGACCAGCGCCGTTTCCGGCCGGAACAGGCGAAGCTGGTAGTGCAGCAGGGTCGCCACCGCGCGGCAGGAGCGAAAGCCGGCGACATGGATGCGCGGCGCCCGGTGCAGCGTCCCGGCAGCGGCGGTGAGCGCCGAGGCGGGCAAGGCAGCCACCGAGGCGATATTCGCGGCGTCGGCTTGGAAGACGGCGAGGCCGCCGCCATCGCCGAGCGGGGCTCGGCTGGAATAGGGAGCGGGGCGGCGCTGTTCCTCGATGATCGCGGCGCGCAGCTCCTCCCAGCCGGCGAAGCCGAGGGCCTGGGCCAGGCGGGTGAAGGTGGCGGGCGAGGCCCCGGCCTCCGCCGCCAGGGACCGCATGGAGCGGGTGGCGGCATCGAAGGGCCGTTCGGCCAAGTGCCGCCCGGCCGCCGCGAGTTGCGGCGGCAACCTGGGTAGCGCGGCCTTGAGACGGTCGGCGAGCATAAGACATATGTTGCATGAGCCGCAGCAATATGCAACATATGTTTCATACCGCCCTTACGGAACCCATCCTTGCCGCCACGCCTTCGGAGGCCCGCATCGCGGCGGCCACGCTGTCCCGGGTGCCGGAGGCGAGAAGCGCTGGCCCCTGCCCTTCCCCACCACGGCCTAGCACGACGAAGCGTACGAGGCCCTGTTCCGCGCATTCATGGATGACCAGGCGGAAGCCGTGCCGCCAGGTCGCGAGTTTTCCATCCGGCCCCGGACACCAGGGCTGTTTCCCATTCATTCCCGACCTCTTTCGCAAGGCGCGAAACTAGGGGGCCCCGAGCCCGCCGCCTTGACCTGCCGCAACGCCGGCGGATCACGCGTCAGGGAGCGGTGAGCACCCCCACCGTCGCCCCGGCCATGCAGCAGGCGATGCTGGCCGCGACCAGGCTCGGCAGGCCGAGGGAGATGATCTCCGCACGCCGCTCCGGGCACATGCCGGCCATGCCGGTCACCATGATCCCGACCGAGCCGAAATTGGTGAAACCGCAGAGCGCATAGGCCAGGATCACCCGCGACCGCTCGCTCAGTCCTGCCCCGCCGGAAGTGGCGAGCTCCAGGTAGCTGACGAATTCATTGACCACCACCTTCACGCCGAGCAGCCGGGCGACCGTCGCCGCCTCCTCCGCCGGCACGCCCATGGCCCAGGCGAGCGGCCAGAAGACCCAGCCGGCCAGGCGCTGCAGGGTGAGGCCGGTCAGCGGCTCCAGCATGCCGTTCAGCAGCGCCACCAGCGCGACGAAGACGATCAGCGAGGCCATGATGCCGAGCATCAGCGAAAGCCCGTCCGCCGTGCCCCGCACCACCGCATCCATGGTGCTGTCATAGAGCCGCGGCGCCGGCCCATCCGCTGCCGCGCGGGTCCCCTCCCCCGGCAGCATCAGCAGCGCCGCCAGGATGGCGCCGGGCGCCGAGACCAGGCTGGCGGTCAGCAATTGCCCCGCCGCATCCGGCACCACCGGGGCGATCATGCTGGCATAGACCACCAGCATGTTGCCGCTGATGGTGGCAAGGCCAGCGACCATCACCACGAACAGCTCCGCCCGCGTCAGTCGGCCGAGCCAGGGGCGGATCAGCAGCGGCGCCTCCACCATGCCGACGAAGACATTGGCCGCGACGGAGAGGTTGCAGGCGCCGGAGAGGCCGAACAGCCGCTCCAGCCCGCGCGCCAGCACCGCCACCACCGCCGGCAGGATGCGCCAGTGGTACAGCACGGCGGACAGCGCGCCGACCACCAGGATCAGCGGCAGGGCCTGGAAGAACAGGATGAAGCTGCTGCCCGGCGTGACCTCCTGGAAGGGCAGCGGCCCGCCACCGAGATAGCCGAAGACCAGCGTGGTGCCCGCCCGCGTCGCCCGGGCCAGTGCCTCCACCGCATCGCCTACCGCGGCGAAGCCGGCGCGGAGCGGCGGCACATGCAGCAGCGCCGCCGCCACCAGCAACTGACCGCCACCCCCCGCCGCCACCACCCGCAGCCGCACGCCACGGCGGCAGCCGCCAAGGATCCAGGCCAGCAGGCAAAGCAGGAACAGGCCAAGCAGGGCCTGGAATTGCTGCGGGCTCATCCAGCGGCCCTCATATCCCGAGTCGACCGATTCGGACCTCCGCGCCCTCCGGCGCTCCGGTCATCGGACGGCTTCGTGGGGGATGACGTGTCGATCTCCACCGCCTCGATCCGGGCGCCGGCGGCGGTGATCTTCTGCGTGGTGATCTCGATCTGGTGGATGTCGGTCTGCGCCTCGGCGAAATGGCGCTTCAGGCTGGCGACACGGCGGTCCAGGCGTGAGACTTCCTCCACCAGCCGGGCGACCTCGGTGCGGAGGTGCTGCGCTTCGGCCCGCAGCCGGACATCGCGCATCAGGGCCCGCATGGTCCCGAGCACCGCCCACATCGTGCCGGGGGAGACAAAGTAGACGCCGCGCCGCGCCGCCTCCGCCACCAGATTCGGGTGGTTGGCGTGCAGTTCGGCATGCAGCGCCTCCGAAGGCAGAAAGATCAGCGCGCCTTCCGCCGTCTCGCCGGGGCGGATGTATTTGGTGGCAACGTCGTCGATATGCTTGCGGATATCGGCGGCGAAGCGGCGCTGGGCGGCGGCGCGCGCGGCGTCGTCACCTGCCTCCCGCTGGGCACGCCAGGCTTCCAGGGGAAATTTGCTGTCCACCGCGATCGGCCCCGGCGGGAAGGGCAGGCGGATCAGGCAGTCGCAGCGCGTGCCGTTGGACAGGGTGTGCTGCCAGGCGAAGCCATCCGGCGGCAGCCGGTCCGCGAGCATGTCGCGGAGCTGCACCTCCCCGAAGGCACCGCGCGCCTGCTTGTTGCCGAGGATGGAGGCCAGGCTGTGCACCTGGCTGCCGAGCGCCTCCAGATTGGCCCGGGCCGCATCGATCACCGCCAGACGCTCATGGATGCGCCGGGCGCTGTCCTGGGTGCGCTCGGCGCTGTCCGCCAGGGCGCGGGACAGGCGCTCGTTCTGCGCCGCCACGGCGCTGTCCAGCCGTTCGGAGAGTGCGTCCATCCGGTCCGCCAGCAGTGCCACGGCCTCTCCGCCGCCGCGTGGCCGCAGGGCCAGCAGCAAGGCGGCGGCGAGCATTCCGCCGGCCAGCGCGGCAGCCAGCGGTACCAGAAGCGGCAGCATCCAATCGGGCACGCAAATCCCCCTCTCCCCGGCGCGATCCCCCGAATCGCGCCCGCCCGCTGCTAATGGAGAGTGCCGGCGTGATGCTGGCCAGCGGTTTTTTTCCGGGCCGGCAGAGTGGGGCCGGCCTGGCATCCTTTCGTGGCCCCACGCGTTCCCTCTGCAATGCCGAAGCGGCAGCGGCCGCGGATCCGAAGGGGCGAAGGCGATGATGAATGGCACCGGGCGCGGCGGCATCCGGGCATTGCGGCCATGGTGCGTCGCGCTGCTGACTTTGCTGCTCGGCCTCGCGCTGCCAGCCGTGGCGCAGACGCAGCAGCAGGTGGCGCAACCCGCCGCCCCCGCCCCCCTCGGCGACCGCAACCAGCCGGATGCGGCGGAGCTGGAGATGCAGCGGGCGCTGCGCGGCGGCACGATCGCCGGCACCATCAGCATTCCGAACCAGACGGCCAGCGTCCTGATCCAGCCCGAAGGGCGGAGCTGGCGCGGCTTCCGCAACCGGGCCCTGACCTGGATCGGCGCGGTGGCGATCCTCGGCGCCGCCGCCGGATTGGGGCTGTACTACCTGCTGAAGGGGAAGACGCGGATCAAGGAAGGGCGCTCCGGCCGCAGCGTCCTGCGCTATGACGGGCTGGAGCGGATAAATCACTGGATGGTGGCGAGCAGCTTCGTCATCCTCGGCCTGTCCGGTCTGGTCGTCACCTATGGGCGCAGCCTGCTGCTGCCCTGGATGGGACCGAAAGCCTTCGCCACCCTGGCCATCTGGTGCCAGGCGGCGCACCAGTTCCTTTCCTTCCCCTTCGTGCTCGGCCTGATCCTGATGCTGGTGCTCTGGGCGGGGCAGAACCTGCCGAAGCAGGCCGACCTGGCCTGGCTGCGCGCCGGCGGGCCAATGGCGAAGGGCAATCCGCCGGCCGGCAAATTCAATGCCGGGCAGAAGCTGCTCTACTGGTTCGTGCTCGGTTGCGGGGCGGCGCTGGCAGTCTCCGGCTATCTGCTGATGTTCCCCTTTGCCCTCACCGATATCGGCGGGCAGCAATGGGCCCATATGATCCATGGCGTCCTGGCCATGCTGATGATCGCCGCCATCCTGGGCCACATCTACATCGGCACGCTCGGCATGGAGGGCGCCTTCGAGGCCATGGCCCGCGGCCGGGTGGACTACAATTGGGCGAAGGAGCACCACCGGCTCTGGCTGGAGGAGGAGCTGACGCAGGCGCACCGTACCCTGGAGCCTCCGCGCCGGAAATGGCGAGCCGGGGCGGATTGAGGCCGGGCGGCATGTTACGTTTCCGCGCGGATGGACAACCGGAACGGTTCTCGCGGGTTCAGCGCCAGCCTGGATGTCCCTGCGGCCTCGTCCGGATACTGCCGTGCTGGAAACACTGACCCTGCCCCCTGCCCTCGCCTGCCCCGGCGAGACCTGCTGGCGCCGGGTCCCGGCGCGGCGGGTCGCGGTGCTGCTCGACAGCGCCGCCTATTTCGCCGCCGCCCGCGCGACCATGTTGCGCGCCCGGCACAGCATCCTGCTGCTCGGCTGGGATTTCGACCCGCGCACGCGCCTGTTGCCCGACCGTGACGGCGCAGAAGGCGAGACCATTGGCGGCCTCCTGCTCCGGCTGGCTGAGCGGCCGGGGCTGGAGGTGCGGGTGCTGGCCTGGGCGATGGCACTGCCCATGGCCATCCCGCGCGGCTTCTACCCCTGGCGTGCCAGGAGCTTCTTCCGCGGCAGCAGGGTGCAATTCCGGCTGGACCACGCCCTGCCCTTCGGCGCATGCCATCACCAGAAGCTGCTGGTGGTGGATGATGCGGTAGCCTTCTGCGGCGGCGGCGACTTTGCGCCGGACCGCTGGGACACGCCACGCCACCCGGACCATGACGACCGCCGGCGCCTGCCCACCGGCCAGGAACATCCGCCGCGGCATGAGGTGATGGCCATGCTGGACGGGAATGCCGCCGCGGCGCTGGGCGAGCTGGCGCGCGAGCGCTGGCGCCGGGCGACCGGCGAGCGGCTGGCGCCACCTCCCCTGGATGGCGCGCATGACCCCTGGCCGGAGGGCCGGGCGGGCGATTTTTCCGATGTGCAGGTCGCCATTGCCCGCACCGAGCCGGCTTGGCAGGGCCGCCCGGCGGTGCGGGAGGGCATGGCGCTGCACCAGGCCATGATCGCCACGGCGCGCCGCAGCATCGTGTTGGAGAACCAGTACCTTTCCTCCACCCCGCTGGCGGAGGCGCTGGCGGCGCGATTGCAGGAACGGGACGGGCCGGAGGTGATCCTCCTCTCCTCCCTGCACAGCCCTAGCGTTTTCGACCGCTTCTTCATGGATCGCGCCCGGGACGCGATGCTGCACCGCTTGGCCGATGCCGACCGGTTCGGGCGCCTTCGGGCGCTGGCCCCCATAACCCGCCAGGGCAGGCCGATCATCGTGCATTCCAAGCTTTCCGTCGTGGACGACCGGGTGCTGCGCATCGGCTCGGCCAATATCAACCACCGCTCGACCGGCTTCGACACGGAATGCGACATCATGGTGGAGGCGCCGGAGGGGCCAGAGGGCGAAGCGCTGCGCCATCGGATCCGCCGGCTGCGCAACCATTTCCTCGGCCATCACCTCGGCCTGGATGCCGGGCGCTTCGCCGCGGCGGTGGTGGCACAGGGCAGCCTTGGCGCCGCGCTGGATGCGTTGAACGGGATGGGCGACGGGCGGCGCCTCCTGCCGCTGTACCGTGGGGCGCCGGGCCGGATATCCGCCCTGGTCGCGCGCTTCCGGCTGGGCGATCCGACGACAGTAGAAGAGGCCTGGCGGCCCTGGCGACGTGCCAGACCCGGATCGCCGTGACCGTAGCCTCTGCCGAGCCGGCGATTCACGTCCTGGGTGTTCCTCCCGAGGCGACCGCACACTGACCGCCCGCCGGCAGACTGATCTCCACCAGCACCGGCAGGTGGTCCGAGGCAGCGCGTTCCAGCACCCCGTCGCAGACCTTGGCGCGCAGCACCTCGACCGGGCCGCGCAGCAGCACATGGTCCAGCCGGAGTGCGGGGAAGCGCGCCGGGAAGGTTGGGCGCGGGCGCTGCCCCGGCAGGGCGCGCTGCGCATCCCGGAGGCCCGATTCCAGCAGGCGGCGCAGGGCAGAGGAGCGCGGCATGGTGTTGAGATCGCCAAGCAGCGCGACCGGGCCGGTGCAGTCCGGATGGCCGAGCCAGTCGGGGCCGAGCAGCTCCTCCGCCTGGATGAGCCTCTCGCGGCGGGACAGACCGAAATGGGTGTTCAGCACCTGCAGCGCTGCGCCCGGCGCCGGCTCCACCACCGCCCAGAGCACGCCGCGCGGCTCCCGCCGCGGTGGGCCGGGCAGTCGGCCGACCCGCTTCAGCCGCATCGGCAGGCCGGAGAGGATGGCGTCGCCATAGCGCTCCTCCCGCACTTCCAGCGCCGGGTGGAAATGCCCGGTCATGCGCAGGGCGCCGGCGATGGCCTGCACCTGGTCCAGGCGGCCGCTGCGGCGGCGGTTCACGTCCAATTCCTGCAGCGCCACCACATCCGGGGCATGCTGCGCGATGACTTCGGCGATGCGCGACGGGTCAGGGTCGCGGCCGATGCCCACGCATCCATGCACGTTCCAGCTCATCAACCGCAGTCGGATCCCCACCGCGGTGCCCTCGGGCCAGGCCATTCCCAGCGTCGCATTCCCCTAAAAGGCCAGCACCGGCGTGGCGGGCCACCTTCCGCGAACGCGAGCCAGGTGTCCGGGCTGCATCCCGAGGCGCGGGAACCGCGGGCAACGGCGCCGGGTTGCTGTGGCGGACCTATGTGCTGCGATGCGCGATGATGCGATGCCGAGGGTGGAGCGGGACCAGGTCCGGCTGGATACGGCTCTTGCCGCTTGCTGCGGTGCTGGCCGGGCTGGGGCTGGCCTTCGGCCTGGATGCGCATCGCTGGCTGACGCTGGCTTCCCTGGCGGAACACCGGGACTGGCTGATCCGGCTGGTGGGGGCGCATCCGGTCCTGGCGGGACTGACCTATGGGCTGGGCTATGCCTGCGTCGCGGCGCTCGGCATGCCCGGTACGGCGGTGCTGACCATGGCAGGCGGCTTCCTGTTCGGCCGCTGGCTGGGCACGGCGCTGGCGGTGCTGGGGGCGACAGCGGGAACCTGCCTGCTGTTCCTGGCGGTCCGCTCCTCCCTGGCGCCGCTGCTGGCGCGCCGGGCGGGGCGGTTCCTGGAGCGGCTGCGGCCCGGGCTGGAACGGGGCGGTTTCTGGTATCTGGTCGCGCTGCGGCTGTTGCCGGTGGTGCCCTTCTGGGCGGCCACGGCGGCCGCGGCGCTGGCCAGCATGCGGCTGCGCGGCTTCGCCGCCGGGACGGCGCTCGGCATCCTGCCGGGGACCGCCATCTTCGCGGGCATAGGGGCCGGGTTGGATGCTGCCTTCTCGCGCGGCGCGCGGCCGGAGCTTGCCTCCCTCCTTTCGGCCGAGACGCTGCTTCCGTTGCTGCCCCTGGCGGCGGTCGCCCTGCTGCTGGGCTGGTGGGCGCGGCGACGCCTGGGGTGAAACCCAGGGCGGTTCAGGTTCAGGCGCTGCCGCCCGGGTGCGTCATGGTGGGAGGCCCAGCTTCGATAGCCCGTCAGCGATGACGAGGCCGTGGAAGGGTATGACCTTCGGCATGGCCGCGACAACCTGCGTGACGGTCATGGCGGGGCAGGATTCACGCAGCACGCGCAAGGTGCGCTCCGCCGCCACCCGCTCGCCCAGCATCAGGTAGCACGGTGCCAGGATCCGATGGAGCCACGTCGCGCGCGGATTCAGTGCCAACGCCTTACGTATCGCCATCGCCGCCTCGGCATACTGCCCCTGCTTGAAATGGGCGTAGCCGATGCCGGCCGAGCAGTTGGCGAGCGGTAGTCCGGGTGGCTTCAGGCGGACCGCTCGGGCGAAATCCCCGAGCGAGACCGCGGGCGCATCGGTGAAGCAATCGAGCCACCCCAGACGTTCCCAGCCCCAGGAGGAGCGCGGATCAATAGCCAGGGCGCGCGCCATCAGCGCATGGGCCTGCTCACCGTCGTAGTATGCCAGGGCCACTCCGCTCGCGGCGACAAACGCGGTGCTGCTGCCCGGATCGAGCATCACGGCACGGCTCGCCAGGGTCCGCGCGACAGATAACTCCCCGGCGCGGTCAGTGGCGCGGAAGTAGGAGACGCGCTGCGCATGGCACCACGCAGCCAGCGCCGCCGCAGTGGCGTCGGCCGGATCCATCTCCATGGCCTCGCGGAGCCATCGCAGCGCCTGTTCCGCGCTGTTGGGATCGGCGGCTAGGACGAGCGGTGTCGCGCGCAGGACGAGGTCGCACGCCTCCAGATGCTCAGGAGCCTTCCGCCGTGCGAGTGCAATCTCGGCGCCCTCGATACGCGAGCCGACCGCGTCGAGCGCCGCGCCGACCACCCGATCCTGGAGATCGAAGAGACTGGCCCCGTCACCGTCGAAGGCATCGCCCCAGAGATGCGTGCCGTCACGGCGATCCAGCAGGCGCAGCACGACCCGCAGGCGCGCCCCCGCACGCGCGACCAGGCCGTCCAGGCCGTAGCGCGCGCCGCTATGCCCCCGCTCCCACCCCGACCGCGCCAGGGATACGGCGAGGCCCGGCACCCGGCTCAACTCGGCGACGAGTTGCTCGGCCAGCGATTCCGCGAGCGCGCGTTCCTCCAGCCCGGCGCCCACTGCGACGCCAAGCGGAGCAACCACCAGGGACGCTGCATTGCGTGCGACGACGGGGCCGCCGGTGCCTTGCGATCGGGCCGCCGCGGCGGCCCGTCCACGCTCAAGCGTCGCCGACGGCGGCTCGCCAAAGCGCCGCCGATATGCGGAAGCGAACCGGCCAAGATGGACCAAGCCGTGCGCGGCTGCGACATCCGTGATGGTCGCACCCTCGGCCGGACGTGCGAGGGCCTCTCGGACCGCTGCCAGGCGAAGCTGCCTCAGATAGGCCAGTGGGGAGACGCCAAGGAACGCAAGGAAGTGCTTCTGCAGCGTCCGCTCTGGTACGCCCGCGGCACGCGCAAGTTCGGCCACGGTGACGGCGCGCTCCATGTTGGCCCGCATATGCGCGACCGCCCTCGCGACATCGCGCGGTACCGCCCCAACACCACTCGGCGCCGCCACATCCTCCTGCAAGGAGCCGGGGTGGTTGTCTGGGGCCATGGCGTCCGCCTCCTGGTCCGGCGCGGCACGCGGCACGGCCTTCCCCCCTCCGGCCAAGGCAGCCGCGCCGGGCGAGCATAACTCTGGTCTGCCCGGGGCGGCACAACTATCGGCGGATTTCGGATGCCGCGGGCGGGAGGCGGCTGTCCCGGCGGCTGGGCCGCGGCGCATCGTTGCCCGCACGCCCGCAGCGGGCGGTACCGAGAAGGAGGCCTCCATGGTTATACAGCGCCGAAGCCTCTTGGCGGCCACGGCCGCTGGCGCATTCGCGACCCGGCCCCTGCGAGCGGCACCACCGGACGAAAGCGTCGATGTGGCCCTCGTCCTTTCGATCGACGCCTCGGGCAGCCTGACCGATGAGCGGCTGGCGATGCAGCGCCTTGGGCACGCGCGCGCCGTCACCAGTGCTGTCTTCCTCACGGCGCTGCACGCCGGTTCGTGCGGGCGAGTCGCGCTCGCCGCAATCGAGTGGTCGAACCACGACCGCCAGGAGTTGCTCGCGCCCTGGAGCGTCATCGGGGACGAGGCCAGCGCCTGGCAGTTCGCCGAGCGTCTGCTGCGCGCGCCGCGACCGATCCCGGGCTATACCTCGATCAGCGGCGCGATCGACTTTGCGGCTCGGCTGCTCGCGCAGGCACCCTGGGCGGCGGCACGGCGGGTGGTCGATATCTCTGGTAACGGACGCAACAACGACGGCCGAC
>Ga0207747_1001388_pt1 | contig 17460 bp, 25 predicted proteins | sample HigsolmetaGSP11D_FD_184839 | JGI IMG/M metagenome (GOLD analysis project Ga0207747, IMG submission 184839) | High solid enriched microbial communities from the Joint BioEnergy Institute, USA - SP1-1-D (SPAdes) | ecosystem: Engineered > Bioreactor > SSF (Solid state fermentation) > Aerobic >...
GCTCATTAAATCGTCCTCCTTCGATATTTTGAATTTATCGGTCGACGCGATTTTCGACCGGTGCGATTAGTTCAAGTTGATCCGCCCACATCCAACCATCAAACGATGATTTTACAAACACTGGTGTAGCGACGTGATATGGTTTAACCGTACCAGAAACATTGTCTACTTCTGCGATGATTCCTTCGTAATCTTCTAAGTCGGTACTGTGATCATTTATCACGCGGACAATATCGCCAACCTTGAACTCGTTGAGCTTGCGGCCGGCTTTCGCGAACGGTACTTCGCGAGCGGTCAGCTTTACCAGTTCTTCTGGTTTGGCACTCCACCCCTTCTGCTTCGGAAAGTCCACGACTACCTTATAGTCCCAAACACTGACTACCTTTCCGACATCGCCGTTTTCAACCATACCCCAATCAAAGTACGGACTTTTGCCATCGGGAATGGAGAGCTTCACATAATCGCCGACTTTAAATTCCGGCTCCGCATCCGCGGTTACGGCTTCGTCCGCGTCGGCATTTACCTTTTCGTAAAATTCAACGTAATCCTCACCTGGGCTAACCCAACCCTTGTCACTAACGTCATCATAGAAACGATAATCACCGTCATCGTCAATTTCAACAATTTCGTAATACTTGCCTACGGTAATATCAGCGTCGTCTCCGATAAATTTAATGAAGTCCCCAACCCTCGGCTCGCGTCCACTGATTTTTCGATACCCATCCGCCACCTCCCCACCATCCAACTTTTTCGCGAGTTCCGCAATTTCATCGATACTCCCCTCGACAACCGCGCCGTTTTCCAAATACAGCTTCGGCACTTTGGTTCCTCCTCGTTTTGATATTTCGGGCTTGCCGTATTTCGCCCGCGACAAGCCGCGAACATTCGTTGAATTCGCGACTTATCGCCGACGGGCGATGGGTTTCGTCAGTCCATCGCCAACAAAGCCGCCTTGTTCGTTTCGAGCTTCGACTTGATGATCTCTTCGATGCCTGGCGTTGCTATGTTCCGCGCAGCATTGTAGTCGGCATTCGTTTTGAATCCACATTGCTGGCATTGAAACTCGGCCTGTGTCGGTCGATTGCCTTCCGCGATATGACCGCATTTTGAGCATCGTTGCGAGGTGTACTTCGGGTCGATCATGCGCACTTCAATGCCGACTGCTTCCGCTTTATACTTGATCTTCTGTTGCAAATCGTAATAGCTAGCACTTCACTACGTTAAGCTCGAACCCCTAGCACCTGGAACGTAGTAAGCGGGCGGGCGGTTTTTATGCCCGCCGTTTATACCTTACCGAGCGCCGAAGCCTCGGTTTAGCGGCGCCTAGTCGCCGCGCGGTGCCAGGCTCACCGCACTCGTTCGCGCACCACGTAAATCCATTCGTCGAGCACAAGCCCGTCAAGCACCGCCTCGCGCGTGGGCCCGACGTACCGCACCGGCGGCATGCCTTCGCCGCGAATGATACCGACGAACTCGACGGGCCCGCCGCCGTTAACCTTCGCTGTGAAATCGTCAATCCACTCGATCATTTCGTCAGCCTCCGTTCGACTTCGCTATATAGGAACGCGAGAAGATTGAATAGCAACACCGCTTCAAGTAGCGCTCTAAACATACCGCGCCACTCCTTTCGCGACCGAATTGACAGACCGTTTGGCTTCGATTAGTTCCGCTGGCATTTCCGCAAGCCGTTCCTCTAGCGCGGCGATGCGGGCTTGGAGCGCCAACCGTTTCGTTTGCGACCGAGCCCGCATCAGTTCGAGCCGACGCTGGCCGAGTTCGATTTCGATGGCCGCGCGGAGCCGTTCGAGCTGCCGTTGTTGGCGCTTGCTTTGGCGCTGAACCTTTTCGAGCACGCGGAATGCAGCCGCCCGAACGGCGTTTTTGACGAGCTCGTTATCGGTACTTTTGTAGACCGTGATGATGCGATCCGCCGATTGATCAACGACCAACACGACCGAGCCAGCCGCGAACATCCGGGCCGGGTGACCGTCCTCGCCGACGATGTTTGCGACAAACCTGGCGCGCGCCCACTGCTTTTTGAGCCACGTGGTCGGCTTCATCGAGCCGAGGTCGAATCGCTGGGCAGCGCGTTGTTTTGCGTGTGCCGTGATTTGCAGGCTCATCCGAGCTTCACCGCCGAGATCGGTCGGCGAATATAATCGGCTGGGTCTTCGTCGGGCGCCGGTGCGCCGTCGTAGATGATGCGCGGGTCGGTGATTTTGACGAGTTCTTCGGGCCAGTCTTTGACTTTACGATTTTTATTTTTCATTTTAAAAACCTCCGAAACAGGTTTTAAAATTTTCAACTGTAAGCTATAATTTAATGAGGGACCTAGGCGCAATGTACTGCGCCTCAGGCCTCATGCGCATAAGAATAGGGAGTCATCCCACGGCTCTCTAAAACGCTTGCCAGGCGTTTAAAAATGCGCTTCACACGTCGCTTGTCGATACCTGTTTCCGATTCGATATACCCTTCGATGGTTTTCGGTCGCCCAACCGAGTTCGAATCTGGAAGGTATCGCAAGCCAGCTTCGACGATTGCAGTCGTCGTAGCGTCTTGCTCGCACAGTCGAGCGAGAAGGCCGGCCAGTTGCCGCTGGTCGGCTTTTCTCATTAAATCGGCTTCGAGGTTTTGCGAGTCACGCAGATTCTCAAAGATTAGTGAATCTTCACCGACGATGCTGTAATGTTGGTTGTATGATGTCTTTGATCTCAAATCGGATCTGACCTTATTTTTCATTTTCCATTCGAGGAAGTTTACGAAGTCGCCTTTTGTTGAATCAAATGCGTCAACACAATACATCAATGAATCATGAAAGAGCGTTAGAATGTCGTGATCGAGAAAATCGTACTTGACAGCGAGGTTCGATCGCGAAGCTGCGTAAACTTCATCAAAGACATCGTTAGACCTCGAGGTTTGAAATCTTGTCACTAACATATTCAGTTGTTTTTTGTTCAATTTCGTTCCCCCTTTAACGCTTTCACTATTTAATACCACCGATGACACGAATTTCGAGCCATCTTTCATAAAGTTTTTTCATGATTATATTACCATTAAGGGAACATTTTGTGAGTAAAATTAAAAAATTAAAGATCATGAGTCATCCTTTAATTTTTTTAACCGCAAATAAAAGCACACCATCGATTGGTGTGCTTAAAAAGTGCTTTTATTAATTAATTTCCACCGCTACCGCCAGCGCCAGGATCGCTGCTTGCCGGTGAGATAACTTTGTAGTCCTGGGCCACGTGTTCGCCACTACCGCCACCGACAAAGAACGCGAAGGCTGCTGATAAAGCGATCAAAGCAAAGATAATCTTTTTCACTTTTAATTCCCCCTATTTAATCTTAAAATTTTCCAATTGGATTTGATAAAGTTTCTGAATTTCCGGCCACCTCGACATAGAATTTACCACAAGTCTTGCGTGAAAGATATTGTCATTTGCGATGAACATGGAAAATGCTTTAGAAAATTCTCTAATATCTTCGCATGCAAGTGCTTTGTAGTAAATTCTATACGGTGTTTCTCCTTTTTCTTCTATAGCTTTATCGATCAAATTTTTGGCGACTTCCTTATCTCCCCACCTCGCTTCATAATGAGCTTTTTCTGAAATGTCGCTTGTATTAGACCTTACGCCCCAAACGGTACTGACAAACGCAAGATCGCGATCTTTAATTTCTCTCGCTAAATCCTCACGTCCGTCAGCGGCTATCATGTTAGCATAGTCATTGATGTACGTGAGGCATTTGTTTTGGTCATCATACAAAAACGACATTCCTAAAATATAATACCCATCTGCAGTGAATTTCGAGCCAATATCAGCATTAATTACTAATTTTGAATATTTTCTTGCCTTTTTTATATCATTTTTTGCGTATAAGTGGAACCTCGATAATAACTCGAATAGCCTAATTTTATATGAGAACCGAATATATTTATTCTCTATTTGTTTTATTGATTGCCGTACATCTTCTATCAACAAATTAAAACCCCTAAAGTCAAACTCATTGGCGTATGTATTACATTCAAGAAGAAATTTAAGAGCACGTGATACTTGACTTTTTGGAGAAAATTCACGGAGGATTTTCCTTATTTCTTTATTTGGCAAAGTTCTTTGTTGGTACACTCTTGATATTTCATAAATGCCTGCAATATTTTTGAGCATATTGGCCGCATCTGAATTTGTGTCAATTTGTTTGATATAATTAATCAGATCCGATTGTAGATCGAACATCCTATGCGTAGTTGCGAATTCTAAAGAGCACATTATGTTGTCATAATTACGAAAGTCATAGCACCAACTTTTTAACCGTTCCGCGAAGTCGAGAGGGAAGAGGATTTTTGCTATGGCATAAAATTCATGGAAATGAAGTTCATATATCTTACCTTTTTTGAGTTGGGAAAATCTCGATTCGAATATAGATGGCTTATGCGGACAAACCAAATTTGCCAGTTGTTTTGCCGTCAGACGCCCCTCGCCAGCTGGAAGACCTTTCCTAAACTCCATTTCATCAATAATTTCTTCGCGGAACATGGCTATCCTCCTTAATCTTGTGGTATAATTGAATTATAAAGCAAATGTTCCCTTTTGTAAACATCGGAGGTGAAAAATTTTGATAAGTTATGAACCTCTTCATAAACTTTTGCGTGAAAGGGGCTTAGTAATCAGCGATTTTCGTGGAATGTTGAATTCAAAAACGATCGTAAGGATAAATAATAATGAAAGCGTACAATTACGGACGATTGAGAAATTGTGCAAAGAACTTAAAGTACCGATAGAGCGTATTGTCGAAATAAAATTTGAATAACCGAAAGCCGGTGCTATATTATAGCGGACCGGCTTTTATTGTTATGACATTATTACTAATCGATCTTCTATTTTCAATTATCAATCCCACGGTCTCCATGCCATCGCTCATTAGCGCTTCATTCACGTCTTTCCAATGCGCGGGGAGCCGTCCAATACTCACCCGTTTCCGTCCAGAAAGCGCTACCAAAAGCTGTTGCCGCAGCTTTTCGCCAGCTTTGTCGTTGTCCGCGAGCACCACATATTCCTCGACAGGTGCCCGCACCAACACGTCAATCTTTTCTGGGCTTGCCGCCACTCCGCCGGTCGCAACCGCCGCATAGCCCGCCACCATCGCCGACATCGCGTCAATCTCCGCTTCGCAAATCACGCACAACCGCGGCCGCTCCCGATACACCACGTCAATCCCGTATACCAAATCGCGGATCGGCCAACCGCCGCGAACGAACCAAAACGCCTTTCCGCGCGTTGCCCGGTACTTTGCGTTGGCTAGTGAACCGTTAGGCAGTCGCCAAGGCATGACGATCGACCGCCGCTGCCGATCATATCGCACGCCCATACGCCGCTGCACCTCGTCTGTAATACCCCTTCGCGCGAGGTAGTCCACCGCCGTCGACGGTTCATCGGGCAATACTGACTCCGGCAACGGCTGCTTTCGCGGTGGGCGTGGCGTGAAGGTCAACGCGGGCAATCGCCAATGATCGTCGTCATCGCCCGGCTCGTCCGCGCTCGAACCGTATTTCTGCGTCAAATATTCGATCGTTTCGGACTCGGTTTCGCCGCGCAGGAAAGCGAGCAGCTTGACGATGCCGCCATGTGCGTACTCGGCGTCATAGGCGCCTAAATCCGCCCAAAAGCCGGCTTTCGCGCGCGTAGCTGGATTGTCGCGCAGCCACACGAAAAACGACGGCGTGCGATCGAGCCGAAACGGGCTCGCGGCGATGAGTTTGTCGGGGCCCCATGTGGCGTTGGTCCAGTCGAACTGTTCGAGCTCGGCACGTACATCAATTTTCGTTGTTGAAACATTCGTAATATTATTGTAATCCATAGCGAATCAACTCGCTTTGGGAAAATTGGTGTCGAAAAATGCAACTGAATTGAATTTTCAGCGCAATATTTTCCTAAAACCCGAAATACGATGCTGCCGCCTCACCGGTGGGCACTTCGCGGACAATGCCGTACTGCGGAATGTACGTGATCTCGAATTCCGTCCCCTCACCGCCATCGCGGCCTTTGTTGAGCCCAATCCGCCCGCGTCGCTGCAAATAGTCCGTATCGACCGCGATGAGCAAATACGCGTCTTCGAGCAGTTGCTTCGTTTTCTTCACATCCTCGCGCGCGGGCAGTTTCAATTCACGATTGCCGTTGTCATCTTTCGTTTCCTTCGTTTCATCCGCCTGGGTGATCGCGAAGATCACCGTTTTCGTGCGTCCGGCCAGTCTCCGCAGCTTTTTCGATGTTTCCGCCGCATCACCGCCGGCTGTTTTGCTCGTATTCTTTTCGTAATCTAAGTAGTAAAACGGGTCGAGCACAACCACATCGGCACCGGTCGCGAGAATGTCGGCTTCGAGTGCATGCAAGTCTCGCCGCATGAAGTCTTCATCGTCGACCGCGCGGACGATGATGGTGCCGGGCAGGAGATCGTTCATTTGGCGCAGGAATTCGCGGAAAGCCTGCTCGAATTTTTCGTTGAGCCGGCCGTTCCGAAGCTCGCTCGCGTCGAAGCCAGCCGCCATGTCGACGCCGTCGATTTCGGCGACCGTCAGCCCGAGCCGTGCCGACATGCTCACGAAGATCCGCACCATGACCTCGAACCAGCCCATTTCCATCGACCACACGAGCACAGTCGCGCCTTGCATTGCTGCCTCGACCGCTTCTTCGAGCGTAATGACCGACTTCCCGCGGCCCGACTTGCCGTAGACCACATATACGTTCGACGAATAGTAGCCGCCGACCGTTTCGTTGATTTTTGGAAACGTGCTTTTGTAGACCTTGTACGAATCGCCTCTTTTCCTTCGTTCATATTCGATCATGAACTCGTCCGCGCTCGATTTGATGTCGTGGCCGACTGATCGAACGTTTGTTCCCATTGTAATACGTTTCGTTTGCTCCGTCAACCACTCCGCGAAGTCCTCGAACGGCAGCTCGTCGAATTTTCGGCTAGCTTCGCCACCATCGCCAAAAAGTGCTTGAAATTTGCGCTTGGCTGCGCTATCCTTAAATTTTTGTGCAAGCCATTCGAACGATTCCGCAACATTCGGTATATAGTGACCGGCGAACTCCGGCACTTCGGCTTCGACAGCCGCACCACTCGGCGCTTTGCCACCGTTCGCTTCCGCATAGTCGAGAATGAAGCGAAAGGCTTTGCGCTCGGCTGCCGTGGGGAAGTCGGATTCTTCGATTTGGTATCGTTTGATTGCGGTGGTGTCGCCGGAGTCGCAGATTTTCGAGATCAACTCGGGGCCGTAGGACATATAGTCACCTCCTAGGAGACTTTCTTATCATTGTTTTGTATATTAAACATAATTTCATTAATAACGTCACCAACATTGAAATCTTTTTTATCAGGGTTATATCTGATTATCTTACAGCCAAGTTTTTGTTTTATAAAATTTTCTCGCTTTTCTTCAAGTTGTTTATCGTATCCTCGGTGACCAAATTCATCACATTCAATGGCAATATTTACATCAGGAAAATATAGATCGATTTTGTACTTACCAATAGGAAATTGAAATTCCTGTCTAAGGTGTTTAAAGGCTTTTGATATAATCACAAGTGTTCTTTGTTCTTTGGTTGGGATGATATATTTATTAGCATCAAATCCAAAAGCATCTGCAACGTCTTTCACTTTTAAACTTCTTGATTTGCTTATAATTACTGCTAATCCATCCCTGTTTACAACAACCATTTTTTGAGGTCCGCCACTTGTTCGTACACTAAGTAATTTTCGCATACTGTTAGGAACTCTTCTTACTTGCGTTCTGTCTATACCCAATAGATTACAAATATCTCTCGCGACATACCATTGATCGCCTTTATACTCAACAACTCTTACTTCTTCACCACCAATACGCTTAGTGATGCAATTTATACCTATCCCCTCCGCTCATTCATCCAAGAAAATATCCGCCAACCATTCCTCGCCACCCGCTTCGTGAATCCTCGCCCGCTCACGCCACTCTTTCGCAATCTTCCGCGCACCTTCCTCGTCACCTTCCGCGATAAGCCGATTGTATTCGTCCAAAAGCTCGTTCGACTTCCGCCGCCACGCCTGCCTCCGTTCCAACTCCGCTTTTTCGTGTTCGCGCCGATCCCTGCGCGCCGCCACTTTCGCACCTCCTTGCGCCACAATATACGCGTTGGTTGCCGCCGACCGGCCACCGCTCGTGTCCATGCCTTGGTACGCGAGGTACTCATCGGCATACTCCGCGCGGCAAATCAGCCGTAAGTCTTCGTCGTCTTGGTACACTTCGGCAAAGTCGTTCCATGTGCCGTCTGTATACACGCGCGAGAGCGAGTATTCGATGTCCTCGAATGCCATATCGAATGAACGATACGCATCATACCGGTAGCCATCCACGTACCAAAGTTCGCCGGCCCAACGCACGAGGTCGCCAATGTTGTATTTTCGATGCACGCCGAGTGACTCAAACGCGGATTCAATGGGATCGGGCATACTCGCTTCAGTCACTTCCGAATCCCCCTTTTGCTCGTGCCACCGAGCTCGATTTCGAAGCATTGGTCACGCACACGGTCCGCCAGCCGCGCATCGAACACGCCGGCCAGTTCGTCGAGCGGAATGTTCGATGTGTATATCGTTGGAAGTCCGTTGGCACATCGGTGATTTACGATATAATGCAAATACCCACGGAAATTATCGCTAGACTTACGAACGCCCAAATCGTCCATCACGAGAAAAGGCACGTTGCTCGCGGCCAACATTTTTTTTTTGAACGCTTTTACTTCGTCCTTGTCATCGCCCATCGCTATCAGGTTGTATTCGATGAGCCACTCGTTGACATCGAAAAATAATGCAGGCTTTTGCGCCACTTCACCGCCCGACCGCACAGCGCGCACGTAATACGCCGCGATCCATTCGTTGAGTAGCGCACACGCGGTCGTGGTCTTACCGGTGCCTGGCGGCCCCCAAATGTAGAGCGACTTGACGCGGCGGTCGCCATTGTGCGAAAATGATCGTACGTACTTCGTTAAGTAGTCGTTCAGTTCGTAATCAGTTCGCTTGTATTCGCCCGAAACACGCACTGTAACGCTGATATTCGCCCGTACAGGCGAGTTTCGAAGCGTGGTAGACTGATAGTCGCTGGGCATGTTTGCGGCGCTCATACGGGCGCTGACGGCGTTGTAGTGGCCGCAAAGATCGGAACAGTGCGCGGGGTTGCCGGCGAGTTTGCAAACGCGAGCCAGCAGGCAACGTGATTCGTTGGTCAAGCGAGGTCACCTCCGTCAAAGGTATTCGTCAAATTCGTCGTTTGCCACGCGTTGCACCTTCGCCGTTCGCGCCACAGCCCGTGCCACATCCGCCTGCGCCCGTGGCAATTCGTCGCGTCGATAGCTCCACATGAAACCGAAACTTATCGACGGGTACTGCGCGGTCGGTCGGTACGCGTCGAGGCAGCGCTCAATGAACCGCTTCAGCACCGCGTTTCCGTACCGCTCTTGCGCCTGTTTCAGCATGCCGCGCTCGGCGTTGAATTTCTCCGAAATGGAACCGCGGCCCATCGGCATGTAGTCGACGCCGAAGCGGCGCTTCGTTTCGTCGCTCAACCACGCGAGAAAGTGGTTGACGTTCCAGGCGTCAAGCGGGCGTGTGGCGTAGTCGTAGCCGGCGAATTTGCGTTTAGTCATTCGCAATCGCTTCCTCCTTCGCTTTCAAAATTCCTTTCGTCAGCCAATGTGGGAAGTGGTGCGAGGTTAACGTTGGTCAATCGGATAACTCCTTTCGTAATTCATAAAGTTCTGGGTATTTTTCGGTGAGAGTTTCTAAAGCTAGATCGATACCGCACATAACTCCATAGTGAAACCTACTATACTCGAACGTTCTTGCCAACCGAGTGCTGTTTTCAGCATACCTGTACAATTCTTTCAATCTATCAAAACAGGCATTTTCTGCCTCATAACCGACAACAAGCGCCTGCATCAAATCATCAATTTTGTCCGAGAAATACACTAAATCTTCGCAATTACCGTCGAGCACACGACGCAGAATTTCTTCGTTCTTCATTCCGCCACCAATAAAAGCGTCAAGAATTTCGGCTACTTCACGCGGCAATATGACTTTATCTAGCGGCATTTGATTCGGCCTCCTTCGCATTTTCTTTCGTAATCGTGACCACGATCAACTTAAAGCTTTCAGAGACATTCGTACGTTGGTAACGGTTGTCTTCAGTCACGTCTTCGTCATAATCAACGAAATACCATTCGTGATTGCCAGAATCATCGTATAAGTGGATTTGCGCGATGTCGTTGTAGTCGAGAATACGGCGGTACTCCGGTTTGTTTCGTATTTCTAGGCATACGGTATCGGCGTAGTGATAACGCTCGATCGATTTTTCTTTCCCCCAAACGTCAATGCCATCGGTTATTCCGGCAATGCGGATGTATACAATGTCGTCTGTTGGGATCGTCAAACTGTCGCAGTTTTCGAATGCGAGCTCGACGCGAGCGAGGCGCGGGGTGGTGTTGGTCAATTCTTTCACTCCTTTGCAATATACTTCTTCGAATAATCTTTCATATAATAAAATAATTAAACGCGGAAAGGGTATTAGCGTTGCAGGTACGTTAGTGCCTGCAATGTATTTATCTTGTTTAAAAGTAGTTCTTGTTTAATATTAGTTCTAGTTAGTGTGTTCGACGGCCACTGCTGGAGCGACCTACATATGGCTCCGCGTCACATGGCTATACTTCTTCTGCTTCGCCATCAAAGATCGCGAGCTGGCTAATCGGCTGAATCGTGTAAACTGTCTTTTCCCACGATTTGGTTTCGGGGTTCCTGATCCTTTTTCGCGTGACCAATGGCTGCCCGTGCCACCGATAGTCACACAACGATTTCAGCCGCTTGGCTGCCGATTCTCGGCGAATCTTCAATCGATCCGCGATGAGGTCTTGCGTCGGGTAGCATTCGCCTTTTTCGTTCATGAAAGCGGCGATCACACATAGCGTTTGCCATCGTTCCGCGCCCATGTCCGCGATGAGCCCGGAATGAACCGCGTCAACGTACATTTTCAAGAAAATTCGCGTTTCTCGCTTGCCGGTTGTGGCGCTGACTTCCGTTTGTGTTTCGACTGAAACGAGATTGTCGCGGTTCAGTTAGATCGCCTCCCTTCCGAATTGAGCCGTTCCAGCTCGTCGATGGCGTATTTCGGTAGTTCGAATACTTTTCCGGTAGCTTCTCGCCAGATAACGATTGACGGTCGCGGATCGCGTTTAACTTCGTCAAGTGATCGCCTAGTTTCGTCACACCAGTAAACGAAGTCACGAAAATCTTCTGGTGTTAATCCATTGGCTCGCGCGAAATGGCGCACAAGATTATCGAAGCGCTTGCGAGGTATTTCTGGGTGTTCTTTAATCCACTCAAATGGGTTTTTATTGCTTTTACTCAAATTCAAGTTTGAATCCAACGGATGTAAATTTTCTTTGTAAGTTCCCCCGTGCCCCCACGAAAGTGGGATAAAGTGGTCTAATTGGATGTCTTCACTCAATGTTAGACTGCATTTATAACCAAAATCGCATAGTAAAGTATCCAAATCATCTGTACCAAACGTACAAACGAGAAGCCTTTTCATTGCTTCTTTTTTGTGAGATCTTGCCTTTATCAACCTTTTATATTTATCAGGATTATTTTTTCTCCACGTTCTGCTCATTTCGTATATTTTATCTAAGTTGTTTCTTGCCCACTCTCTATTTATAGCTCTAACCTTTTCAGCATTCTTTTTGCGGTATAACAATGTCGTTGCATCGTGACATAATTTACATGTATTCCTAACACCCATAAAACCATTAGAATCAGCATAGAAATCATCCAAATTTTTCAGTTCATTACAAACAGTGCATTTAGTAAAAATAAATTCTCCAAGAAATTCACACCGCTTATATTCTAAGTATTTGAATAAATTTCCATAACTTTGTTTAAGGTATTGCGATAATCTATAATCGCAATCAGTCCTTTCTGAAGTATCCGGAATGACAAAGGCGTAATCGTCAAAAGCACGATTTATTATATCTTCCAAGCAATCTTCCATATACATCCAGTCATACTCGAATGCTTCTTTTTCTGGCGTATTTTCATCGAATGGTGTATAGATTTCCAACAGCCCTGCTTTCAAAAGTCTTCCAACTTGTTTTTCACTAACACCGTTTTTACGGGCCACCTCAGAAATACTCATACCGCCGTCTAAATCCTCTTGAATTATGTTTAGGCGGTCAAGCACCCTACCTACATTCATCACACCCTTTCTTAAAATAGCCTTCACTATTTAATACCCGCTCCGCTCGAATTTCGAGCCATTTTCATCTGATTCCAAATTCGTTTCCAACGTTGCGAAATCGAATGACTTGAAACTCCAAGCGAAAGAAAAAGCGCCCGATGGTGGGCGCCGATTTTTAATCTCGCAATATTTTCCGATCTTTATTTAGTTTACCGAATACTCGGTTTAGCGGAGTATATTTCGCATGTTTCTCCGCGATTGATTTGTCTGATAGATGTATATATTTACGAATTGATCGATCGTCTGTGTGCCCGAGAATCAAGCGAAGATAGGTCGAATCCATACCATCTTCAAGTGCCATTGTCGCGGAAGTGTGTCTGAAAATATGCGGATGAACGCGTTTTGTAATGCCGGCTCGTTTCGCATGCAATTTCAAGCGTTTCCGAAAATGATTCGCAGTGAGGGGCTCGCCATAATTAGAAAGAAAAACATAATCGCTATCGAAATCCTCATTTTCCTTTTTTAATTCGGCGAGCAAACGGCTTGTCCGCTTCGAAATGGGTACGGTTCGGCTTTTACGAACTTTAGTTGTATTCGCGCGGAATGTGATGAGTCCTTGCGCTAAATCGACATTTTCCCACTTAAGCTGGAGAGTTTCGTTAATTCGACTGAAGCAGTCGATCAACACGTTCATGAGCACGTAATCACGAAAGTCGGCCCAGCGTCGTAAATCGGGCGCCTTAAGCAAAGCGCGCATTTCTTCCTCGCTCAATATGTCCGGCTCGTTTTCATCGTCCTTCACATACTTTACCTCTTTAATCTCATTTACCTCGATAATACCTTCATTTTCGAGAAAACTGAAAAATACGCGCAAGGTTTTTAGCCGGTTGTTCGCCGATGATGCCGAAAGTCCTTTTGTTTTCGATGATTCGGGTTTGTATTTGTGGCCGTCAAACTTCACCTTATCACGCATGGTCCATGCAAGATATTCGCGAACCAAATCTTTTGTCACATTCCTAACGTCGTGCGCGATACCGTGCATGTCGAGATATTCGAGGAAATACTTGAAAAAGTTCCGGTGATTCTCGACGGTTTTTGCGGCGGCGTTTTCGGCGATTAATGCGCTACAAAATTTTTCGAACAATACGTCGAGATCATAGATTGATTTTCGATGTGTACCGGCCACACGCATTGTTTTAGTCGGCTTACCCTTGCGCTTGTCCATTTTGAATCGCCCCTTTCCTCGTAAAGTCATCGATAAGGGGCGCTTGCCTGCACGATGCAGGACCGCTTGCCTGCGAGTAAGTCATCGATAAAATCAACGAAAAGAAAAACGCCACAATCGCTATTGTGGCGCTGATTTTTTCGATATGGTGGAGCATAGCGGGCTCGAACCGCTGACCTCTTGCATGCCATGCAATATGGCGATAAGTCATCGAAAAAATCCCGCTAAGTCAAGCGAAAAATCAAGCGCCCTAACCAAATATACCACGCAGCACGTCTTTCATGCAAGCGATGGCGGCGCTTGCGAGAGGTCGATTGAATGCAAATAAATAAGCGCCCATCATCGGGCGCCTTTTCGTTATTTCAATTCGATAATTCCCTTTTGCGTTCCCCAAAAACCGGTCTGAACTTGCAGCTTCAGATCGTTCGATTTAGCAACGTCGGCCGGCACGTCGAATACGATTTTTCCCTTGACCGTCACGTCAGGGTTGACGTCTTGCGCGAGGAAGTTATTGTCATTGTTTGCATAGATCGTCGCTTCCCCATCGGCTTCATACGTCTTCCCATTCGCTTTCAATTTGAAGAATGACGAGTCCGTTGTTATAGATTCTTTGTCATTATTCTTGACCGATACGTCAAGTATTAAAAACGTTCCGTTCGCTTTCTTTTCGAGCATTTCTGGCCCAACTTTGCTGGCCGTGGACTTTTTCGAAACTACGAATTCGACTTTGCCGACTTTGAGCGTATCTCCGATTTTTGCTGTTTTAGCCTCTTCTTTTTGCTTTGGCTGCTCTTTTTTCGGCTCGCTTGATTTCGATTCGGTTTTCTGAGTTTTCGAGGCTTCTTTGCTGTTATCACTGCCTCCTCCTGCCCCCGCGGCTGCAGCACCGACGATAATGACCACTATGACCCAAAACCACCAACGTTTCCAGAATGGCTTTCTTGCTTTAGTTTCACTCATTTACCTATTTCCCCCTTTTCATTCCGAATTTAATAGAAAGTGAAAACGTTGTCAATGATTTCTTATATCCGTCCACAAATACACATCGGCCTTCAGTACCGCTTCATCGCACCACTTCGCGAGCTTCTGTCGCCTCACCTCGCTCATTGTCACCCAAATCAGCCGCGGAAAATTGCCGAACCGCTTCTGAAGGGCGCCGATTTCTTTCAACCGTTTATACGAATCAATCTTCTTTCGGTTTTCAAACATTTTTTGTTCGCGGTCGATTTCAACGAAATATGGCCGACCGTGATTGTCGATGAAAAACGCATCAGCAACGATTTTGAATTTGCCGGGCACTTCAACGATCTGCTCGTTCTTCCATTCCGCCGGCTGACCGAGCCAAATGTATAGGTCATTTCGCATCAACGTATGGCGGTAATTTTGATTTCGATTTAAAACGCGGTTAGCCCCGACCCGTTCCGCGCCGCGCTTGTTGAGGTAGTAAACGTTCTCTCCGTCACGAAACCAATTCACGTAATCAATAAGATCGCTCAACACACGGCATGCATTCCGGTCTCCGCCGAGATTATGGATTCGTTGCAACTGCGATCGGCTCGCGAACCCGAGCCTACTTAAAGATGATAATATCGCCTCCTGTCGCGCTTCCTTCATCTGTCGGCGGTTCAACATCGTTCACCTCCCGCTTGTTGGCCGCGATGATTTCGTCGATCCGCTCATCATCGATATAGAATACCTGCAATTCTATATCGCGGTCAGTCCGATATATGGCACGGCCGGGAATTGGCGGCAAGTCTTCCGCTTTGCCGCTCTCATCGAAAACCACGCGACTTGCCGTGCTGTTCCGAAGCCGAAAACTAATCGTAGCGTCACAGTTTTGTTTGATTTGCTGCGGAAGTGTCGCGGCCGTTGGGTATTGTGTGCAGTAGATCAGATGAATGCCAAGCCCAGCCCCGACTCGCGCGATATACGACAACAGCCTTTCGCATTCTTGGTACGGTTGAGCGTCCTTTCCTCGCCGCCCCTGCATCGTCAACTCGGCCGCTTCGTCAACGATGACGAAAATTCGCGTATATGGCTTCGTCAAGTCCTCGATTTTCTCAACGCTATTCGCGAGAAAGTATTGTTGCCTTCGCTTGGCTTCATCGGCGACCCATAGCAGCGCTCGAATCGCTTCGTCAACGTTCGTCGCGAGCCATTTCGTTTGATTGAGCGCGCTGAACCTGTTGAACGCGAGGCCGCCTTTCATGTCGATGAGGACGAGCTGGGACGCTTTTGGTTTCGCTGCGACAATCGAGCTGATGAGCAGTTTCAGAAATACCGTCTTGCCGTATCGAGTCATGCCCGCGACCAGCAAATGCGGATATTTGCGGAAGTCGTGGAATACCGTGCGCTCAACGTTTCGGCCGATCGGGATGCGCCAGCCCGTTGGTTCGCCATCGTATGTTGCGGTTTTCGTAAGCGGATCGGCGATGACAATTCGCAATGTTCGTTTGAATTCGATTTCGACCGCTTTGTTCGGGAAGGCATCGCGAAACACTTGCTCTTTCGCTTTGATTTGATCGAATGACATGCCGATTGGCAATCGGAAAAGGTATACGTTTCCTCGCCGCTTTGAAAACCTCGGTATTTGGGCGCCACTTTTGATGTTGTTGGTTTCGAAAATTTGGCATAGCTTTTCGAGATTTGTGTCTCGATGCGTGAGCCAATACCATGACGCAGAAAGGAACGCTGTGCCGGCGATTATTTCGTTGATCATCGACGGGCCTCCAAGTATTCTCGGCGCACGCGGGTATGGAGTATGGTCGGCGGAATATAGATGTCTTCGTAAAGTTTCGGGTTAGCCGCCATATGTTTTTCTTCGATTTCTTTGATTTCAGCAAGGGATTTCATGGCTTCGGCCGCGCCCTCAAGGATTTCCAGGCGCTTGATGCGACGCGTCTTAAACCGAATACACTGCATAGCAACGCTGGCTTCATAAAAGCAGTAAAATGCGCCGGCCAGGCAAACAGTCGAAAGCATATTCTCACCACTATTCTTTTGATTGTTCTCGAGAATGTTCGGGGAGTGAAGGTTTAATTGGAATAGTGTTTTTGGGGAAATTACGAGTAAATGTCATGTTGCTTCTTTCTTCTTTTCCCGTTGGACGGTTATAAAAATAACCGCGTCATTTTCCACAATAAAAACAAACCGAACGTACCAAACATGATTGGTAAAATTATTTTTGAAAACTGTCCGTATCCGCGTTCATTAAGTATCGCCGATAACACAAACAAAGTTCCACCAGCAAATGTAATCGTGATCAACTTTTCACCTCCCATTCCGAAGATCATTCGGATGGTAAAAGTTATGATCGCCCGGGCTTGTCCGTTGCTTGTCCATCGATAAAAAATTTCAAAATTTTAAAGGGAATTGCAAGTCCAAGGCGAAATAATTGTTGAGGTGATTGAAGTGACCCCATTGGAATCAATTCTGAGGGAGCGTGGAATAAAGAAAACTTGGCTTGCTCAACAAGTAGGCGTATCGAATGGAACAATGACACGTCTATGTAGCGGAGAAAGCAAACCTACAATAGATGTGGCGCTAAAAATCGCTCGGGTATTGGAGACGAGTATTGAGGAATTATGGGGATATCTTATCGAGGACTGATTTGTGGATTGCCGACGACATAATATCGGTATAAAATAAGAACAAACGTTCTTATAAAGGGTGATCACATGGGAGAACGTTGGATAGATGAGAAAGGGCGTCTCGTCGGCCGCTGCATGTACTGCGATCGCGTCGGCCTGGCGGAGAATCTGCGGAAATTACCTCTCAAATACCTTGGTGACGAGCGTATACCGGGGTGGGAATATTGCCCGAAATGCTATGACACCGTGTTGAAAGCGTTTCGGGAATTGCCTTGGCTTGAGGAAATTGAAGGTGAATAAAAAAAAGCCGCCCTGGGTGGGCGGTAATATTTCAATTCTCGTCAAAATTATCTTGTTCTCTTTGTTCTATCTCTTTCAACCCTTTTTCGATGGCT
>Ga0207747_1001389_pt1 | contig 17459 bp, 17 predicted proteins | sample HigsolmetaGSP11D_FD_184839 | JGI IMG/M metagenome (GOLD analysis project Ga0207747, IMG submission 184839) | High solid enriched microbial communities from the Joint BioEnergy Institute, USA - SP1-1-D (SPAdes) | ecosystem: Engineered > Bioreactor > SSF (Solid state fermentation) > Aerobic >...
GCCGGTGCAGCCGATCTTCGAGGCGATCGAATTGATCGCTTCCCATTCCGAAGCATACTCGCCTCGATGTTCCAGAACCATTCGAACCGCGCGCTCGCGCACTTCAGGTGAATAGGTATTGCCGTTCCGTTTCGTCATGATGGCTCCTTACTCTCAAGAGGGGGAGCCTCCGGCAATCCCGGCGCGGTTCAATGCAATAGATTCGGTGATCGGCATAGCCCGTGGCGGGTCTGGTGATCCGGACGAGCTGTCCGACATGGAATGCCTCTTTCATCGGCGCCTCCAATCCCTTGGGATGCGATGAACAAGCGCTTGAAGCGGTTCAGGAACACCACGCCACCTCTTCCTAGCCGCCAAGCTTCGATCTTCTTCTCGCCTCTTCCCGACTTTGGTGCGGATCAAGAATGAAGGCTGAGGCGAAACGATGGCGAATTGCCGTTTCCTCCAGCTCCGCGGCATCAGGACGCCTCCCGATTCAAGCATCGTCCAGCAGAGCGCGAATGCCCTGTGGGCGCATTCACATGCGATAGCCTTGACAATTGAAACGCTCGAGCCTCACCCGCGCGCAATGACGTGGAAGAAGCTGCCCGTCACGAAGCCCCGTCGGTGGCCGGCGGTGCCCAGGTCATTGCCTTCGGCGTCCGCGATTGCGGCAAAGGCGGCTTCCGGGCTCGTGTCGCTTCGCGTGACAGAGGCATAGTGGAATTCATGGCCCACGAGACGCTGGCCGGAGGCTCCCAGCCCTCCATGGTGAAGCAGATGCGCGACCCGGTAGCCGAGATGCATCTTCCGCTTGGCATAGCTCGTCTCGACCGGCAGGAGGCCCGCCATGGGGTGCACGCGGCCGTCCGCGTCTTCCAGGGACTGGCCCAGCACCATGTAGCCGCCGCATTCGCCATGCACCGGGCGGCTTTCGGCAAAGCTGCGGAGGCCCTCGAGAAAGCGCCGGGCTCCGGCGATCCGCCCAGCGTGAAGCTCCGGATAGCCCCCGGGCAGCCAGCAGACATCGCAGTCCGGCGGCGGCGGTTCGTCCGCGAGCGGGGAGAAGGGCACGATCTCCGCTCCCGCCTTGCGCCAGCCCGCGAGCAGATGCGGATAGACGAAGGAGAAGGCCTGGTCGGAGGCGAGCGCGATGCGCTGGCCCGGCGGCGGCAGGGGGACCACGCTCTCGACCGGATCGAGCCGCGTCGGGCGGGCGAGCGCCACGAGCCGGTCGAGGTCGAGGGCGCCTTCCACCGCATCGGCCAGACGCTCGAGTCGTGCATCCAGTTCCTCGGTCTCGCCCGCCTGGACGAGGCCGAGATGGCGCTCGGGCAGGACGAGGTCGGCATTGCGCGTGAGAGCGCCGAGCACCGGCAGGCCGATGCGGGCCATGCCGTCCTCCACCAGCCGCCGATGACATTCGCTCGCGACCTTGTTCAGCACCACGCCGGCCACCGTGATCCGCGGGTCGAAGCGGGCGCAGCCGAGGGCGACGGCGGCGGCCGATTGCGCGTGCCCGGACACGTCCAGGACGAGGATGACCGGCCAGCCGAAGAGGGCGGCGATGTCGGCACTGGCCCCCGTACGGCCGATCTCCTGGCGGATGCCGTCGAAGAGACCCATCGAGCCTTCCGCGATGACGAGATCCGCATCGCGCGCGGCCTCGGAGGCGATCGCGCCGAGCAGGGGCCCGTTCATGGCGAAGCTGTCGAGGTTGAAGCTCGGAGCACCGGTGGCGGCGGCATGGAAGGCCGGGTCGATGTAGTCCGGGCCGCATTTCACGCCGCGAACATGCAGGCCTTTGCGGGCGAGCGCCCGCTGGAGGCCGAGAACGACGGTCGTCTTGCCCGATCCAGAACGGGGCGCGGCGATGAGAAGGCCGGGGCTGATGCTCACTGGGCCGCCTCGCTTCCAAACTCGAGCAGATGATTGGCGATGGCCGAGCGGAAGGCGGCAATCGCGCCGATGGCGATGATGGCGGGGGAGCGGATGAGGCCGTCCTCGGCGAGCTTCGGCAGGGTCGCGAGCGTTCCTTCCACCACGCTTTCCTTGGCGGTCGTGGCGCCGTGCACGGCGAGCGCCGGCGTGTCGCCGGAAAGCCCGCCGTCCATGAGGTCTTTCACGATGGAAGGCAAGCTCGACACCGCCATGTAGAGCACGATGGGGGCGCCGGTCCGGGCAAGCGACGTCCATTCGATTTCTGCATCCGGAGCGGAATGGCCGGTGGCGAGGATGACCGCATGGTTCGTCTTGCGCATGGTCGCCGGCACGCCGTGGATGGCGAGCGAGGCGAGACCGCTCGAGACGCCGGGGATGATGCGGAACGGAATGCCGGCTTCCGAGAGGGCCAGCGCCTCCTCGCCGCCGCGCCCGAAGATGAACGGGTCGCCACCCTTGAGGCGCAGCACCCGCTTGCCCTCGCGGGCGAGCAGGATCAGCCGCTCGCAGATGTCGCGCTGCGCCGCCGAGGGCCGGCCGCCGCGCTTGCCGGCGAATTCCATGGCGGCGCCCTCGCGGGCAAAGGACAGGACGGCAGGATCGACCAGGGCGTCGTAGACGATGACATCCGCCGCCGCGAGGGCGTTCAGCGCATGGATCGTGAGCAGGCCGGGATCGCCCGGGCCGGCACCGACGAGCCAGACCGTGCCAGGGGCAAAGGGGGGCGAGAGGCGGGAGAGGTCGGTCATGCGGGCCTCCGGCCGTGACCGGCGATCACGATGCGGCTATTGGAATTCATGGTGACGATGTAAGAGGGCGTATGGACGAGAGTAAACCCGCCGGATCGTTGCGCCGTGGCTGGACCACGGGCGCCTGCGCTACGGCGGCGGTCAAGGCGGCCTATTGGGGCTGGCTGACCGGCGATTTCCCGGATCCGGTGGAGATCGTGCTCCCGGGCGGAGCGCGTCCCGCCTTTTCCCTGGCGCTCATGGAGCCGGTCGAAGGCGGAGCGCGGGTGGGAATCGTCAAGGATGCGGGCGACGATCCGGACGTGACCCACGGCGCTCTGGTGGTCGCAACCGTTCGGGCCGGCGCGCCGGGATCGGGCGTGACCTTCCGGGCGGGCGAGGGCGTCGGCACCGTTACCCGCGCCGGGCTGCCCTTGCCGCCGGGAGAGCCCGCCATCAATCCCGCGCCGCGCCAGATGATCCGCGACAACCTGGATGAGGCGGCACGCAGCCTCGGCGGGCCCATCGATATCGAGGTCGAGATCTCCATTCCGGGCGGCGAGGCCATTGCCCAAAAAACCCTCAACCCGCGGCTCGGCATCCTGGGCGGGCTGTCGATCCTCGGCACCACCGGCGTGGTGGTGCCCTATTCGTGCTCGGCCTGGATCCACAGCATCTATCGCGGCATCGACGTGGCTCGCGCCGGCGGTCTCGACCATGTGGCGGGCGCGACGGGCTCCACGTCCGAGAAGGCCGTGCAGGCCCTGCATGACCTGCCGGACCACGCCCTCATCGATATGGGCGATTTCGCCGGCGGCATGCTGAAATATCTGCGCCGCAACCCGGTGCCCAAGGTCACCATCGCGGGCGGCTTCGCCAAGATGACCAAGCTCGGCCAGGGCCTGCTGGACCTGCATTCGCGCTCCGGCACGGTCGATCTCGCCTGGCTCGCCGAGCGTCTTGCCGAGGCCGGCGCCGAGCCCTCCGTCGTCAAGGAGGCGCGCCAGGCCAACACGGCGCTCGAAGTGCTGGAGACCGCAAAAAGCCTCGGCCTTCCGCTCGCGGACGTGGTGGCGCAGCATGCGTGGCGCACGGCCGCCAAGGCCCTGCGCGGCGCGGACATCGCGCTGGAAATCATGGTGTTCGACCGCAAGGGCGAGCTCGTCGGCCGCGTGCCGTTCCATCCGGTCGCCTGAAGCCGCGCGTCTCATCGGCTGTCCTCGCAGGCGCTGGGGCGGAAGCGGCGGTCGTAACCGGTCGAATAGAGGGCGCTGTCGCGGAAGTCTTTTGCTGCAAGCGTCTGTCCGACCAGGATCAGCGCCGTGCGTTCCAGTTTCTCGGCGCGGACCATGGCGGCAATCGTGCCAAGGGTGCCCTTGATCACCCGCTCGTCCGGCCAGGAGGCGCGCCAGACCACCGCGGCCGGGCAATCGGCGCCGTAAGAGGGCAGCAGGTCCTCGACCACCTGCTCGATCACGTGGATCGAGAGGTGGATGGCGAGCGTCGCCTTCGTCTGCGCGAAGGTGGCAAGCCGCTCCGTCTCCGGCATGGCGGAGGCCCGACCCGAGGTGCGGGTGAGAACCACCGATTGTCCGACCTCCGGCACCGTCAGCTCGCGCCCGAGCGCCGCCGCCGCCGCCGCGAAGGCGGGGACGCCAGGTGTGATCGTATAGGGAATGCCGAGCGCATCGAGCCGCCGCAACTGCTCGCCCATCGCGCTCCAGATCGAGAGATCGCCGGAATGGAGCCGCGCCACGTCCTCAGCATTCTCATGCGCCCGCACATACTCGGCCGTGATGGCATCGAGATCGAGGGGAGCCGTATCGACGAGCCGTGCGCCGGGCGGACACCAGGACAGGATTTCCGGCGGCACGATGGACCCGGCATAGAGGCAGACGGGGCAGCTTTCGACGAGCGTGCGCCCGCGCACGGTGATGAGATCGGCAGCGCCGGGGCCTGCGCCGATGAAATGGATGGTCATGGGCCGGTCTCCAGACGCGCGAGGGCACAGGTGGCAGAGGGGGAGGCGATGCGTTCCAGGATGAGTTCGGCCCGGGACCCCGCGGCTGCGAGCGCCGCCGCTTCCGCCACCGAGCCGATCCCATGCGCGGCAATGGAGCGGGCGGATTGCGTGCGCACGCGCGGCGCCGCTTCTGACAGGGCGGGCTCCGCAACGGAGGCGGCGACGACATTGAGCCGACGGGCCGCTTCCGTGAAGGCGGGAAGGGCGGCGAGCGCTTCGACGGTCGCAAGCTTTCCGAGCGCATCGGCTGCGATTGCAGCGCGATCCAGCGCCTGCTCCACCAGCGCCACGATCTCGTCGGCGGCGACGCTGCGCCTGAATCCTATGCCTGCCACGATCATGGCTTTGTCACCACCCACTGCGTGACGGGCATCGCCGCCCGCCAGCCGTGCATGCCGCCGACGGCTTCGAGACGCGAGACCGCCAAGCGCCGCATGGTGCCGCCATGGCGGGCGTAGAGCATGCCGAGAAGTGTCTCGGTTTCCAGCGTCACGGCATTGAGGACGAGGCGTCCGCCCGGTTTCAGCGCCGCCCAGGCCGCCTCGAACACGCCGGGTTCCGACGCGCCGCCGCCGATGAAGATGGCATCCGGCGCGGGAAGGTCGGCCAGGGCTTCCGGCGCGCGCCCGATACGGATGTCCAGCGCCGTCGCCCCGAGCTCGAGCGCGTTGCGGCGCGCCCGTTCGGCGCGTTCCGGGCGCTCCTCGATCCCGATGCAGCGGTTGCGCGGATGGCGCAGGCACCATTCGATGGCGATGGAGCCCGCACCCAGGCCGATGTCCCACAGCAGCTCGCCGGCCCGGGGCGCCAGCGCCGCCAGGGTCAGGGCACGGATCTCGGCCTTGGTGAGCTGGCCGTCGTTCTCGAACCAGGAATCGGGGAGACCGGGTGCGAGGGGGACGATGCGGGCGTCCCCCGTCGCCACGATCTCGAGGGCGATGGTGTTGAGCGGATCGATGTCGGCGATGGTAAAATCGTTCGCCACCGTATGGCGGATGCGTTCGCGCGGGCCGCCCATGGCTTCCAGCACCGTGATCGTCGAGGCGCCCAGGCCGTGCGCTTTCAGGAGCTCCGCGAGTTGGCCTGGCGTCGAGCCGTCCCAGGACAGCACGAGGAGGCGCGCTCCAGGCTGGAGGGAGGGAATGACCCGCTCCAGGGCCCGGCCGTGCAGGCTCAGGCATTCGCAATCCGGCAGCGACCAGCCCATCCGCGCGGCTGCGAGGCTGAAGGCGGAAGGCTGCGGAAAGCAGACGATCTCATCGGCAGGAACCAGCCGTGCCAGCTCCGCGCCGACACCGTAATGGAACGGGTCGCCCGTCGCGAGAACGCAGGTCGGCTGGCCCCGGCGGGCGAGGATCATCGAATAGCCATCGGAGAAGGGGCTCGGCCAGGTTTGCGTCTGCGCGGACAGAGGCGCTACGAGGGCGAGATGGCGGACACCGCCGATCACGAACTCCGCCCGGTCAAGCGCGGCGAGCGCTGCGGAGGAAAGCCCCGCGCGTCCGTCCTCGCCGATGCCGATGACGGTGAGCCAGGGAGCGTTCGGCGCCATGCTCGACTTAGCGCTAGAATTCGGGGAAAAGGGGCTCATGCGCATCCTCATTCTGGGCGGCACTTCCGAAGCCTCCGCACTCGCGGCGCGGCTTGCTGGCCAATCCGCCTTCCGCCCGCTTCTGTCCATGGCCGGCCGCACCAGCGACCCGCGCCCCCTGCCGGTCCCGACCCGCATCGGCGGCTTCGGCGGCGTGGAGGGGCTCGCCCGCTTCCTGGCGCAAGAGCGGATCGAGGCGGTGATCGACGCGACTCATCCCTTCGCGTCCGCGATGTCCCGCAACGCGGCCGAGGCCTGCGCGCAGGTGCAGGTTCCGCTGCTCGCCCTGCGTCGTCCGCCCTGGGTGCCGCAGGAGGGGGACCGATGGATCGAGGTCGCGTCCATGGAGGAGGCCGTCCGCGCCTTGGGAGACATCCCTCGCCGCGTCTTTCTCACCGTCGGTCGTCTCGAGCTTCCGCCCTTCGCAGCCGCGCCGCAGCACACCTTTCTCGTGCGCACCATCGAGCCGATCGGCGAGGCGTTGCCCGTGCCGCACGTCATCGCCATCCGCGACCGCGCGCCCTTCGACGAAGCGGCCGAGCGGGCGCTCATGGAGCGCGAGCGCGTCGAGGTGGTGGTGACGAAGAACTCCGGCGGGGCCGCGACCTATCCGAAGATCGCGGCGGCGCGGGCTCTCGGCCTTCCGGTCATCGTCGTGGCGCGGCCGGAGAAGCCCCGCGGCGTCGAGGAGGTCGCAACCGCCGATGCGGCCTTCGATTGGCTGGAGCGCCGTCACGGCCGCACCCCGTAGGACCGCGGCGTGTAGACGAAAGGCGCTTTGCCCTCGGGCCGCTCGATCAATCGCGTGGTGCTCGCGCCGATGATCACGATAGTGGACATGTCGGCCATGGAGGCCTCCACCTCGGAGAGCGGCAGAATCCTGATCCGCTCGTCCGGACGCATGACGGCGCGCGCCAGGATGATCGGCGTGTCGGGACCTTGCGTCTCCGCGACGATCTTGAACGCCGCGCCGAGCTGCCAGGGCCGGGCGGAGGAGATCGGGTTGTAGAGCGCTACGACGAAATCGGCGGCGAGCGCCGCACGCAGCCGCGCCTCGACGACCTCCCAGGGCTTCAGGTTGTCGGAAAGCGACATGGCGCAGAAATCGCCGCCGAGCGGCGCGCCCACGCGGGCGGCGGCGGCGAGCATCGCCGTGATGCCGGGCTCCACGCGGATGTCGAGGCTGCGCCAAATCGGATCGCCGTTCTCCACCGCCTCGAACACGGCCGCCGCCATGGCAAACACGCCGGGATCGCCGCCGGACACCACGGCCACGCGGGAGCCTTTCGCGGCAAGATCCAGCGCGAAGCGCGCGCGGTCGAGTTCGACGCGATTGTCAGACGCGTGGCGGCGCTGACCCGGCCGTTCCGGCACGCGGTCCACATAGGGTCCGTAGCCGACGAGATCGGTAGCGGAGGCGAGCGCCTCCGAAGCCGCGGGCGTCAGAAAGCGCGGATCGCCCGGGCCGAGGCCCACGATGGTGACGCGCCCCGTCATACGCGCCTCCCTTGTCCCGGCACGATGATGAGCGAGAAATAGGGAGCGTCGAAATCCTCAGGGAGTTCAGGCAGCGGGACGATCCTTTCCTCCGCCATGGTGGCGCGCTCCACATAGATCGCGCGCTCCAGGAGCCCGGCAGAAGCCAGCGCTGCGCGAATCTTCGGCAGGTTGCGTCCGAGCTTCATCACCACGGCCGCATCGGTGCCGGAGAGGCGCCGCGTCAGCTCCGCCTCGGGCAGCGTGCCGGGGACCACGGTGAGGACGTCGTCGCCCCAGGTGATCGGGGCGCCGGCGCGGGTCCAGGCGCCTGACATGGCTGTGACAGCCGGTACCACTTCAATTGGAATGCGGTCTTTCAGACGCCACCAGAGATGCATGAAGGAGCCGTAGAAGAAGGGATCTCCCTCGCAGAGCACGGCAACGGTACGCCCGGCCTCGACCTCGGCGAGGATCCGCGCCGCCGCTCCCTCATAGAAGGGGTTGAGGGCCGCCGCGTAGTCAGGATGATCGGCCGGGATCTCCGTCGTCACCGGATAGACGAGGGCGATCTCCCGGTCAGGATTCTGTCCGACCACGGCATCCGCGATGACGCGCGCATTGCCGCGCCGCCCGCGCTTGCAGAAATGAACGAGCCGGTCGGCGCTCTCCAGCACCTTGCGGGCGCGCACGGTCATGTAGTCCGGGTCGCCGGGGCCGAGCCCCAGGCCGAAGAAGCGGATGGAGCATTCCGTCATGCCTCGCCTCACTCGACCGGGTTCGCGAGGGCATTGACCGCCGCGGCCGCCATGGCGCTGCCGCCGCGCCGTCCGTGGACGACGAGGTACGGCACGCGGCCGTCCCGGGCCAGCGCCTCCTTGGATTCCGCCGCCCCGATGAAGCCGACCGGAATGCCGATCACGGCGGCGGGCTTGGGCGCGCCGGCATCGAGCATTTCGAGCAGGCGGAAGAGGGCGGTGGGCGCATTGCCGAAGACCACGAGGGCGCCTTCCAGCCGTTCGCGCCACAGTTCCATCGCGGCGGCCGAGCGGGTGTTGCCGAGCTCCGCGGCGAGCGCCGGAACGCGCGGATCGTCGAGGGTGCAGATCACCTCGTTGTTCGCCGGCAATCTTGCGCGGGTGATGCCGTTCGCCACCATCTTGGCATCGCACAGGATCGGCGCACCGCGCTTGAGGGCGGCCTCCGCGGCTTCCGCAAAATCGGGCGAGAGATCGATATCGGCCGGCAGGTCCGTCATGCCGCAGGCATGGATCATGCGCACGACGACGCGCTCCGCCGTGCCGGAAAAGCGGGAAAGATCCGCCTCGGCGCGGATGATCGCAAAGGAGCGGCGGTAAATTTCCGCGCCCTCGCGGATGTAATCGCGGGAGGTGCTCATCGCGGGCTCCCCGGAAAGGCGCGGCGCAGGTCGTCCAAAGTCTTTAGAGGCAATAGGCGGGTCATGAGATCGTCGACGGAAAGGTGAAGGGAGGCCGCATCGCGGCTGGAGCCGTTCGGCACCACGTCATAGCGGCCATCGCCGCGGCCCACCAGAGTGAGATCGGCCTTGCCGGGATGGGCGCAGCCTTTCGGGCAGCCGGACACGTGAAGGGAGGCGCCTTGAGCGAGAAGGCCCGTGCAGGCCTTCGCGATCCGCAGGGCATCGGCGGAGGCGGGCGTCATGGCGCCCGCGCAATCCGGCTTGCCGGGGCAGGCGAGCAGGGAGAGGCGCGGGTCAGACGGATCGGTGATGAAGCCGGTGCGGCCGGCCTCATCGATCAGCGAGGATACGTGATGGCCCGCAATGTCCGGCAGCATCACGCCGCGCGTGAAGGACAGGCGGATTTCTCCGGTGCCGAAGCGCTCGCTCCAGGCCGCCGCGTGATCCAGTTGCCCGGTGCTGCAGCGGCCGAAGGGAAGGGCGAGGAGAACGGCCTGCCCGTCTTCAAGCGGCATGGCGCCCGCGCGAGGGGCCATGGGGCGCCGGCGCGGAGCCGGGCATGGTTCGAGGGCGGCACGTTCCGCCAGTTCGCGAAGAAGATCGGGCTGAAGATCGCGCAGCCGCCGGGTTTCGGTCCGGCCCGTGCGCCTCATGGCCGCAAAGCCCGAGAGGATCATGTGAACGGCTTCCGGCGCCCGGGCGAGGGACGCCGCGCCGATCCCATGCAAGCCGTTGGATGAAGGCACGCCGAAAGCCATGGCGGCGTCCTCGCCTGTCGCCACCAGATGAAGATCGGCGCCGATGGCATCGAGCGGCATCGAGCCGCCGCCATCGACAGCCACGAAGAACTTTGCGGGCAGACCCTCGATGGCATGGGCTGCATTTTCGATGGCCTGCGCCAGGGCGAGGGTATCGCAGCGGTCGCGCGGATCGAGACCGGCGAGCGGCGAGAGAACGGTCAGACGGTTCGGGCCTTCGCCCTCGGGCTCGACCAGGCCTTCGCGGTCGACGAGGGCGAGCAGGTCGGGATAGGTGTCGTCGCTGACGCCGCGGATCTGCAGGTTGCCCCGGGCGGTGATGTCGAGATGGCCGTTGCCGTACTGCCGCGCAGCCTCGGCGATGAGCCGCGCCTGACCGGCGGTGAGCCTGCCGCCGAACGGGTGCAGGCGCACGAGCAGGCCGTCGCCGGTTGCCATCGGGCGGCGTACGCCCGGACACCAGCCGCGACGGCGCGCGATGTGGCCGTGAGCGCTCATTCGGCGGCCTCCTTCCGGTCATCGTCGAAGAAGGCTGCAACGGAATTGAGGCGGCTCTCCCACAGACCCCGCCGGCGCGCATCGGCAAGCCGGTCTTGGATGGCCTGGGCGGCGGCGGGATTGGCAGCGGTAATCTGCTGCCAGACCTGCTCGTCCGCGATCAGGGCCGTGAAGACGAGATCGAGAGCCGTGGCGGGAACGGCATCCGTCGTGGCGGCGAAGGCGAAGAGAGCATCCACCCCTTGGGCGATTTCCGCCGCGCCGCGCCAGCCATGGCGCAGCTGGCCCGCGATCCAGCGCGGATTCGTCAGGCGGCCGCGCACGAGCCGGTCGATATCTTCCTCAAGGGTGCGGGCTTTCGGAGCCTCGGGGCGGCTCGTGTCCAGGCTGTAGAGGGCCGGGGACGCGCCCAGCGCCTGGGCCGCCGCGGCGAAGCCGCCGATGGCATCCGCCGCCGAGTCGCCGTCGAGAATGTCGCGCTCGGCCACATCGCTCACATGGACGAAGGCCTCGGCCTGTTCGACCCTTTGCGGAAAGCTCTCATCGGCCTGCGCTTCGCCGCCGGCGCCGAAGGCATGGGAGGTGCTGTCGAGATAGGTGCGACCGAGATCGCGCTTCGTCCTCCATTCGCCGTCGAGCGCCTGCGCCGACACGCCCGCGCCATAGGTGCCCGGCGCCGATCCGAACACGCGCGAGAGCGTCTCGCCGCGTCGCCGTGCGGCGGCGAGTTCGTTCCACTCGTCCTCCTCCTCGAGCGCGGCGACCGCGCGGGCGGCCCGGTCGAGCAGGGCGATCTGATCCGGGAACGTGTCCCGGAAGGCGCCGGAGACCCGGACCGTCACATCGGCGCGGGGGCGGTCGAGGAGCGGCTGCGGCACGATCTCGAAGCCGGTCACGCGGGTGGAAGCATGGTCCCAGGTCGGGCGCACGCCCATGAGCGCGAGCGCGTGGGCGATATCCTCGCCGCCGGAGCGCAGCGTCGGAGAGGCCCAGAGATCCATCACGATGCGGCGCGGCCAGTCGCCTTCTTCCTGCAGATGGCGGCGCACCACCTCCGCCGCAGCACGCCAGCCGAGTTCGGTGGCGGCGCGGGTCGGGATCGAACGCGGATCGAGAGTCGCGAGATTGCGGCCGGTGGGCAGAACGTCTTTCTGGCCGCGCGAGGGCGAGCCCGAAGGGCCGGGGACGACGAAGCGACCGTCGAGGGCTTTCAGCAAGCCTTCACGCTCACCGGCGGCGCATGTCTTGAAACCATCGGGGGCGCTGCCGAAGACATGCAGGCCGTCGCGGATCGTGACCTCGCCGAGATCGCAGAGATGGGCATCGAGCCGGGTCAGGGCTTCGTCCATCGGCATGCCGTCATCGACGCCGCAGGCGGCAGCAAGTCCGCTCGTCCGAGCACGCTCCAGAATCTCGTTCGCGACGAGTTCCGCCCGGCCGGGATGGAGCACCTGGGCGGATGAGAACTCCTCGACCAGCTCGCGCAGGGCGGCGGCCTCGCCGTGCAGGCCCGCTTCGCTCGTCTGCGGCGTGAGATGGCCGATGGTGACGGCGCCGATCCGGCGCTTGGCGGGAGCCGCCTCGCCCGGATCGTCGACGATGAAGGGATAGATCACCGGAACCGTGCCGATGGCGAGGCGCGGCCAGCATCGGCCTGAGAGCGCCACCGCCTTGCCCGGCAGCCATTCGGTGGTGCCGTGGGTGCCCAGATGCACGAGGGCGTGGATCTTCTCCAGGACCCTCAGACCGCAATAGAAGGCGAGATAGCCGTGGCTCGGAGGACATTCGGGATCGTGATAGAAGCCCTTGCGGTCGAGGCCGTGCCCCCGGTCGGGCTGCAGCGCCACGAGGACGTTGCCCGCACGCATGGCGCGGAAGCGGAACCTGCCGTTCCCGAAGGCAGGATCGTCCTCGACACGGCCCCAGCGCTCGTCGATCGCGGCGCGCTGCTCCTCCGGCAGCGTGTCGAGCCACGCGCGATAGACGACAAGCGGCACATCGAAGGATGCTTCGCCTTCGGTGAGGCGCGGCATCAGGTCGTCGGCCGTGAAATCACGCGCGGCGTCGTAACCGGCATCGCGCAGCAGATCGAGGATCGCGCAGGCGCTGGCCGGCGTGTCGAGCCCCACCGCGAAGCCGGCGCGGCCGCCGCGCGCAGGGTAATCCGAGAGAACGAGCGCCAGCCGCCGCTCAACGCGAGGCGTGCGGGCGAGGCGAATCCATGCGGCCGCCATGTCGGCGACCGCATCGATGCCGGATCTGTCCGGCGCCTGCACGCGACGGGAGAAGGCAAGCGCCGGGTCGCCCGCTTCCTCCGCCTTGAACGAGACCGGGCCAGCCACGATGCGTCCGTCGAATTCAGGTAACGCGATCTGCATGGCGAGATCGGCGGCGGAGAGACCGCGCGGAGAGGCTTCCCAGGCCTCCCTCGTGCTGCCGACCGGGATGGCCTGAAGGATCGGGCAATCGGCTTCGTCGAGCACGAAATCCGCATCGTCGCGGGACGAGAAGGCGGTCGTCGTGATGACGATGTCGGGACGGCGCGCTCGAATTGCGCTCCGAGCGACTGCAAGCGCTTCCGGATCCTTCAGGCTCGACACGGCGAGCACGAGCGAGTCGATGCCGCGCTCGTCGAGCGCCGCCGACAGAGCCTCGATGGCCTGCGTGTCGCCGGAGAGAACGGCGGAGCGATAGACGAGAAGATAGGCGAGGGGGCGTTCGCCGGAGAGGCGGGCAAGCAGGGCTTCGGGCGAGACGATGGGGCCAATCTCTCCTCCCCCTTGTGGGGAGGAGTTGGAGGTGGGGGTGCCGGCGCCTGTCCCGGATAGGCTATCGCTCACACCCCCACCCTTGATCCCTCCCCGCAAGGGGGAGGGAAAGGAGCCTGCGCTTTCAGAGGCGTTCAATCTCCTTGCCACCCACACGAAAGCACGCGGCACGACGCGCGGCGGCTCGATGACCTGATCCGTCTCACCGATCTCAACACCGATACGCGCGAGAAGCCGGCGCATGTTGTCGATGCCGCCGGCCTGGAAATAGGCTTCCAGTTCATTGCAGAGCGCTTGTGGAACGGTCGCATAGGCCGCAAGCCGCGGATCGGGGCGGTCGTCGCCGGGCAGCACCGCGAGCTTCACGCCGCGGGAGCGGCAGGTCTCGGCGAGGCGTTCGATGCCGTAGCGCCAGTAATCGAGCCCGCCGAGGCAGCGCACGAGGACGAAGCGGGCTTTCGCGGCTGTCTTGTCGATGTAGAGATCGACGGAAAGAGGATGGCGCAGGCGGCGCAACGAGGCGAGGCGGAGCGAGGCTCCGCGCCCTTTCAGACGATGCGCAGCCGCCAGCGCGCCGAGGTCACTGTCCGCAAAGGAGAGGACGACGATATCCCCCGGGGGCTGCTGGAGGTCGATGGCCTCCTGGCCCTCATCGAGGGAGACCGTTGTGACCGGAAGGAGGTGCATGTCATCCCGCGCGTAAAGCAGCCTCGACGGCCTTCACGTCGAAGCCTTTCAGGCCGATCACGACCATGCGTCCGTCCCGCGCCTCGCCGGCCTTCCACGGCCGGTCGAAATGGTGAGCGATGCGCTGGCCGACGCCCTGGACCACGAGGCGCATGGGCCTGCCGTCAACGGGCGCGAAGCCCTTGATGCGCAGCACGCCGGCCGCCTCCGCCGCGCGCTCGACGCGGGCGACGAGCGCCTCCGGCGTGGCGACGGGATCGACGGGGATGGCGACGCTCTCGAAATCGTCGTGGTCGTGATCCTCGGCCGTCTCGTGATGCGAGGGGCGGGATTCGAGATCGGCCTCTGCGGCCGCGCCGAGGCCCAGCAGCACTTTCGGGTCCACCTTGCCGTGCGCGGTTTCGATCACCTTCACGGCGCGGGGCAAATGCGCGTTGATCTCGGCGACAACCTTGCCCTTGTCGCCGGCCTGCATCTGGTCGGTCTTGTTGAGAATGATGAGGTCGGCGCAGAGGAGCTGGTCCTCGAACACCTCCTCCAGCGGGTTCTCGTGATCGACGGAGGTGTCGGCGGCGCGCTGGGCTTCGAGCGCCTCCGGATCCTCCGCGAAGGCGCCGGAGGCGACCGCCGGGCCGTCGACCACGGCGATCACGCCGTCGACCGTCACGCGGGAGCGGATGTCCGGCCAGTTGAAGGCGCGAACCAGGGGCTTCGGCAGGGCCAGGCCCGAGGTTTCGATCAAGATGTGTTCGGGCGGGTTCGGCCGGTTGAGGAGCGTGTTCAGGGCCGGGACGAAATCGTCGGCCACCGTGCAGCACAGGCAACCGTTCGGGAGTTCGACGATGTCATCCTGCGTGCAGCCTTCAATGCCGCAGCCCTCGATGAAGGAGCCGTCGAAGCCGAGATCGCCGAACTCGTTGACGAGGACCGCAAGGCGGCGCCCGCCCGCATTTTCCAAAAGGTGGCGCACCAAAGTGGTTTTGCCGGCTCCCAAGAAACCGGTGATGATCGTGCAGGGGATCTTTCGAAGATCGCTCATGAAAGCTTGCCTTTCGGCGGCTTTTCCTCAAGCCGCGCTGTTTGCCTTGAAAGGGGGAATGCGGGCGACCACGCCTTTGCGGAAGGCCTCAGGCCGCTCGCGCCAGGGCACGAGGCCGTCGGACGTCGCCGCATAGCGGCGCAACCCGTCGAGGATGGTCTCGACCGAGGTCTCGGCATTCAGGTCGCCATAGATATAGGTCCAGCGCCCGCGACCGGAGACCGCGATGGTGCAGGGCCGCTTGCAGACGGACAGGCACTCGACCGCCTCCAACCGCACCTTCGGCGCGTCGGGATGCTGAAGCGCCTCCGTCAGGGCCCGGTGGAGGATCGCACCGGGCCGGAGCGCCTTGTCGTCCGGGCCACCCGCCTGGCGGCAGGTGACGCAGACATGCAGGCAGATCTCCTCATGGGTTGAGGTCATCGCTCTTGGGCCGATCCGCTCAGGCGAAGGCGGGCAGGGCCAGGGTCGCGACGCCCGTCACCAGGACCGCGAGACCCGCGAGGCGGACCTGCAGCGAGGGAGCGGCCAGCGAACCTTTCGCGAGAGAGCGGGCGACGAAGGCGATGCCCGTCGTCAGGGCCGTCTGAACGACGACGAGGCCGACGAGATAGGCGGCAAGCGGCGTGGTTTCCGCGCCGATGATCGATTCTCCCAGGGTATAGCCGTGCACGGCGCCGCCGGCGGCGAAGAGGGCCGCGATCAGGGCGTAGGGCAGGGTGGTACGCATGGTGGCTGCGATGCCGATGACGACGACGCTCAGCGCCACGAGCAGTTCGGCACGGGGCAGATCGGCGCTTGCAAGGTGCAGGCCGACGCCGGCTGCCATGGCCACGACCCAGAAGGCGGGGAGCGTGAGGCCGCGGGCGAAGCGCGCGGAGACGAGGCCGACGCCGACGAGGGCGGCGAGGTGATCGAGGCCGATGACCGGATGGCCGAGGCCCGAGAGCAGGCCCTGAACGAGGGTGGAAGGCGTCTGGCCGTCCATGGCGTGATGGGCCAGGGCGGGCGTCGCGGCGACAACGCCGGCAAGCGTCAGGGCAAGGAGGCGGGTCTTGGGCAGAATCGGTGCAGTCATCGTTCTCTCCGTCGGGAGACTCGTGTTGGGGGTCTGTTGCGCTTCCACGGACGGAACCGAACGACGGGAGGTCATTCGACTACGGTCACCATCGGCACACCCCGTCCGACAGACCCGATAGAAGCAAAGGCTGACGGCAGGTCTCCTGGCTCGCGGGTCGATGCTTTTCGCCGCCTTCCCGGGCATTTCAGAGCCCAGTGGCCTATGGAGCGAAGGCTCGCCGCTTACAGTTGCGGGGGCAGCTGCGGTGTCTCACCGCATTCCCTTTTCACCCCGTCGCCGGGGCACCGTCGTTACCATGCTTACCGGGGGCAGGGGCATCTTTCAAGCCTGAGCGTCGAAATCGTCCAGCCTTGAAATCCGGACCGGGGGTGTTCATGGTGCGACCCCTCCACAGGAAGCAGGATGCCATGACCCCGGACGAAGAGGCGCGCCACCGCGCCAAGATGATCAAGCGCAAGGAAGTGCAGGACCGGGAGGTCGCCTCGAAGACCATCGAGAAGGGGCTCCTCATCGTCCATACGGGCCCCGGCAAGGGCAAGTCGACGGCGGCCTTCGGGCTCATGCTGCGGGCGCTCGGCCGCGGGTTCCATGTCGGCGTGGTGCAGTTCATCAAGGGCGCCTGGGAAACCGGCGAGCGAATGGCCTTCGACCGCTTCGCCGATCAGATCGAGTGGCACACCATGGGCGAAGGCTTCACGTGGGAGACGCAGGACCGCTCCCGCGACGTGGCGGCGGCGGAGCGCGCCTGGGCCAAGGCGAAGGAGCTGATGGCCCGCGAGGACATCCGCCTCCTGGTGCTCGACGAGCTCAACATCGCGCTGCGTTACGAGTACCTGGACCTGGCCGAGGTGGTCGAGACCCTGAAGCGGCGCCGGCCCGATCTCCACGTGGTGGTCACCGGCCGCAACGCCAAGCCGGAACTGATCGAGGCCGCCGATCTCGTGACCGAGATGACCCTGGTGAAGCATCATTTCGCCGCCGGGGTGAAGGCGCAGGAGGGCGTGGAGTTCTAGATGCGCGCGCTCATGGTGCAGGGCACCGGCTCGAATGTCGGCAAGTCGCTCCTGGTGGCGGGCCTGTGCCGGGTCTATGCGCGCAAGGGTTTGAGGGTGAGGCCCTTCAAGCCGCAGAACATGTCGAACAATGCCGCCGTGACGGCCGATGGCGGCGAGATCGGCCGCGCCCAGGCGCTCCAGGCGCGGGCCGCCGGTGTCGCGCCCAGCGTCCATATGAACCCGGTGCTGCTCAAGCCCCAGAGCGAGATCGGCGCGCAGGTGGTGGTGCAGGGCCGCGTCGTCGGGACCGCGAAGGCGCGGGAGTACCAGCAGGTGATGTGGGAGCCGTTTCCATCGTTCCGAGCTCGCCTTCAACGCGATGGATCCGCAGTCTGGGCCGACAGGACGAGAAATGGAGGAGCGTATGGGCGGAGACCGTGCCGTGGACGTTTTC
>Ga0207747_1001391_pt1 | contig 17453 bp, 12 predicted proteins | sample HigsolmetaGSP11D_FD_184839 | JGI IMG/M metagenome (GOLD analysis project Ga0207747, IMG submission 184839) | High solid enriched microbial communities from the Joint BioEnergy Institute, USA - SP1-1-D (SPAdes) | ecosystem: Engineered > Bioreactor > SSF (Solid state fermentation) > Aerobic >...
GTCGCTCCCTACTTGGGGGCGTGGATTGAAATATATGCCGGCAGTAGTATCTTTTCCGGATGCTTAGTTGCTCCCTGCTTAAGTTCGTGGATCATATGAATGTGAGAGAAAAGGGATAAGAAATTACTAATAGTTGTATCAGTATCTTTCCTTAGCACAAAAAGAATGGATACCCCTTCATATCACCGCGGCCGATTGATTTTGGTCATGTAGCACAGTTTTGCTGTTCTTTTCAACTGAACCTATAATCTTTTTAAAAGATTCGCTTGTAGCTTCAGTTGTCGGCTAAAGGATACAGCAACCGATGCTTGCTTTAGGGAATTCCTCCACCTGGACATTATATTGGTTGGAATCGGAAAGCATGGTTTGGACTTTATCGGCCATCGTTTGGACAGATAATTTTCTGATTTCCTGCGAGACGATTGCGTAACCTCTATCATGCTTTCCTGCACGGGCTACTTCAATGGCAGAATTTAAAGAAACCAAAATTTGTTTATTCGGCAATATCATTTACGGACAGGATCATATCCTTCTTTTCTCAGGAGGACTTGCCCTGTTTTTGGATAATATCCAACTTTTCTTTTGTCGTCCATGCAGCGATTGTTTCCGCATTCCAATCGACTGATTTAGCTTTTTCTACCCAATTTTGGTATTGGCAGCTGTCATACTTGTCCGCTGGGCTGCTTTCTATTGCGCTTTCATCCACTTACTTGCTGGATATTGAAACTTAAAGGACTCTACAAACGCCTCTGTATTTTGTACGAATGCAGCCAAACCTTCGATGACTTGTATCATTTTTTCTTTTAAATCATTTTGCCCGAAGCAAACAGTCTTGAAATTGCAGAAGATTTTCAATGATTCACCTAACGAAACGCGACAATTGAAACATTCATCTTCCTCGCCTTTTCCATCAAGCCTTGGGTAGGAGTGCGGGGCTTTTTTTGAAATGAATCCACTTCATGTAAATTCCCCCAATTGATGGCCGGTTGCGTTGCCAGCCCAGGTTCTTCCAAGCGCCCTCATACAGAAAAATTATCATTGCTTCCATAAAAGAAAAGTATGGATTTTGTAGTTTATGTCGATTGTGGTTTTGCTTAACAATCTTGAATAAACAGAGAAAATTTATGAAGCAATATCCATCGTTTTTTGCCTGTAACAATAAAAAAACCTAAGGCAAAGCAGGTCATTTCTCGACCCACTCCTCCTTAGGCCTGTCCAGTTCCATTTTCTGTAATTCTAATTTCATTTTCTCTGTTTCTAACAAAAAGTTCTCGTTTTTCAGTTTCTCCAGTTCCAGTTCTTTTTCCAACACTTGCAACTTTATCTTTTGCCTGTCTTTAAAAAAATTTGTAATTACTGCGATAATGGGCACAGAAAATATAAGTACAACGGTAACCATGCCTGTCGACATAAGCGCGCCCCCAGTCCTGCTATTTGTCCCTATTATACAATAATTACTGAAGTTTTTAACACTTTTAAATTATAATCCTTTGTCCGATGCGGCAGCCAAGCAGAAACATTAAAAAAAGCAGTGTGGCCTGCCATTGGCAAAACCGCACTGCTTTTCTGCGTTAAGCCGGATCTCCGGATCAGGAACTTGAGAACTCTCCATCACCCCGTATTCCTCAACCCTGCGGCGATGCCGTTGATCGTAAGCAGGACTTCCGTCAGCAAGTCTTCCGCTTTCTCGTCGTTGTTTTCGCGTTCGCGCAAGTGCGAGATGAGATAGACCTGGAACAAGTTCAAAGGGTCAACGTATGGATTGCGCAGGCGGACAGATTCTTTGATGTTCGGCGTGTAATCGAGCAGCTCTTTCTGGCCTGCGACTTTTAACACCATTTCCTTCGTCAGTTCGTATTCTTCTTTAATCAGGCCGAATATGCGGTTTGCGACGGCCGGGTCTTTCACGAGCCTCGTGTATTCTTCAGCTGTCAAGAGCTCGGCTTTAATCAGGGCCATCTGCAGGTTATTGATCGTTGCTTTAAAAAACGGCCATGATTCGTACATTTGCTGGAGCAGGCGCAAATTGCCGGTTTCTTCCACATATTTGCTCAAACCCGTGCCGGCCGCGTACCACGCAGGGAGGAGCTGGCGGCTTTGCGTCCATGCGAACACCCACGGAATCGCGCGCAAGTCTTCAAAGCGTGCGCTCCCTTTCCGGCTCATCGGCCGTGAGCCGATATTCAGTTTGCCGAGTTCGTTCAAAGGCGTTGCTTCTTTGAAATATGCCAGGAAATCCGGGTCGTTGAAAACGAGTGCCTGGTATTTTTCAAGGGCGTATTCCGAAATTTTATCCATAGCCCGGACAGCTTCCTCGTTCGGCGCTTTTCCTTTTTTCTCGTTCAGTTTTTGTTTTGCAATCGCGACCATCATCGTGGATGTTGCCTGCTCAAGGCTGCGGTAGGCAATGTCACGCAGCAAATACCGCGATGACAGCACTTCACCCTGTTCGGTGATTTTGACGCCGTCGCCGAGCGTGACCGGAGGCTGCGACAAGAGGCTCGAATACAGCGGGCCGCCGCCGCGCCCGAGAGAACCGCCGCGCCCGTGGAAAAATTTCAGCTTGATGCCGTATTTGGCGCCCATTTCGTGGATTTCTTTCTGGGCCTTATACAGCTGCCAGTTCGCGGTGAGCGTACCGCCGTCTTTGCTGCCGTCGGAATAGCCGAGCATGACTTCCTGCAGGTTGTTGCGCACCTTTAAATGGTTCCGGTAAACCGGGAGCCGGAACAAAGTCTCGAGCATTTTCGGGCCGTTCCGCAAGTCTTCAATCGTTTCAAGAAGCGGGGCGATATGGATTTCGCTTAAAATTTCCCCGTTCGGGTACACGCGGTACAGGCCGGCTTCTTTTGCCAGCACAAGCACTTCGAGCACATCGCTGACCGAGTGCGCCATGCTGATCAAATAAACTTGTATGGAGCGCTCGCCGAACGTTTGGTGGGCGCGTTTGATCATCCGGAATGTATTGATGACTTCCTGTGTTTCCGGTGTAAACGTGTCATAAATGGAAATCATCGGCCGCGGATCGTTTAATGCTTTCAAAAGCACCTGTACTTTTTCCTCTTCTGGCAGATTTTTGTAGTCTGCGGCAATGTTAACATTATAAAGTACCTCGGCAAGCGCCGCTTCATGCTCACCGCTGTGGTTGCGGATATCAAGCGAAGCGAGGTGGAAGCCGAACAGCTCGACCTGCCGGATGACTTTACGGAGCAATTTAATCGGATGGCCGTCAGGATGGTGCTGGCTGATGCTGTTCCGGATCATGTACAGATCGGCCAGAAGTTCCTCTGCGGTTTGGTATCCGCCTTTGTGATGTTCTATGCATTCAAGTTTATGCAGCATGATCGTCAGTTTTCTGCGGTAAATTTCATCTTTTGTCGGCCAGGTATCACTAACCCGCATCCCTTTTTCTTCGTTCTCCACAGATGCGAGCAGGGCAGGGCTGGCGTTGACTTTTTTGGACGAATGGCTGAGCAGCTCCCTGAGCATGCGGAGCGATTTTTTATACTTGTTCAAGACAAGTTCGCGCTGCATCTCGAGCGTTTTCCAAGTGACATCTGCGGTGACGTTCGGGTTGCCGTCGCGGTCGCCGCCGATCCATGACCCGAAATGGAGATAGGGAGGGACTTTGAAACGCTGCCCATACGTTTCATACAGGTAATCTTCCAAATCTTCATGGATTCGCGGCAGGACGTCAAACAGGACGTTGTCAAAATAATAGAGGCCGTTTTCCACTTCATTCGAAACAGTCGGTTTCTTTTCTCGGATTTCGGCACTCTGCCAAAGAATGGTGATTTCATTAAAAATCGTTTCTTCAATAACTTTTTTCTCATAACGCGTGCTTGCAAATTCAAGCGCCTTTAAAAGGTCCGCAATGCGTTTATGGATTTTCAGAATCGTCCGCCTTGCTGCTTCCGTCGGATGTGCCGTAATAATCAGTTCAAGCGATAAAGTATCCAACATCTCTGCGACCATATCGGCAGGCACATGTTCTTTCTGCAGCGTTTCGATGCCGTCTTCCAGAGAACCCGGCTGAACCTGGTACGTATCTTCCGACTGGTATTCCCTCCGGCGCTTAATTCTGAAATTTTGTTCGGCGATGTTGAATAATTGCAGATAGGTGGAGAAAGCGCGGATCACTTCCTGCCGTTGCGGCGGTTTAAGGGTAGTAATTTCATTTTTTAATTGAAGGTAAATGGACTGGTCTCCTGTTTCCCTCGCTTTTTGCGCAAGGGAGCGAATGTTGGTAATAATGTTGAGCAGGTCTTCGCCGCCTTCAAATAAAATGACTTTGTCCAACAAGCCGGCGAGAAAATCCATGTCCTCCTGCAATGCCAGCCGGCTTGTTTTCTTTTCGTCAATTTGATGCAAAGATGATCGCTCCTTTCTGGTTGGTAAGAAAAATGCACAAAGAAAAGGTTATTACTATTATACTTGTAAACTTTAAAAAGTCTAATACTTTATAAAATTAAAAAACAGTTACATAATTATATTCCCGCTATTTTGAAGTTGAAACCTTATGCTTACAGTTTTTTATAGATAACAAAAGCATAAAATACGAATATTAAAAAGTCAATAACATATATTGTTCGGATTTGAAAACCTCCTATTTGAACTTTCTCAATAAAGATTTAAAGAATCAATTGGTTCATTAATAATAAATTAAGAAAACGTTGCTAAAGTAGAAGAAAAGTCAGCCGGCAATAAAAGAAAAGGGGGAATGTTTTTCGTTGAAAAAAATCCATTTATATGAGATCGACTTTATGCGCGGCTTCATTATGCTCTGTGTACTGTCTGTCCACACGATGTCCATTTACGACAGCCGGTTGGAAGACTGGACAGTGGAATTTCTTGCGATGTCCGCCGTGCATTCTTCCATGCATGTCATGCGAATGGCATTTATGTTTATTACCGGGCTGGTGCTGTTTATAACGTATTACCGGCGCGATTTCCAAACTGTGGCTTTTTGGAAAAAACGCCTGTTTTTCACAATGATTCCTTATGTATTTTGGAATATTGCCTATATTCTTTTTAGAAGTGCCGCTTCTTCGATAAATCTGCACGGGTCTTTTTTCAACTTTGTAAAAACTTTAATGGTTTCCCTGATCCACGGAGATCAGTTTTACATTTATTATGTGTTGGTGACGCTGCAGCTGTACATGATCTTTCCGCTGATGCTGCACGGTTTGCGCAAATTCGAAAAATACCACATGCAGATTTTTCTCTGGAGCGCGTATCTCCAGCTTGCAATGACAGCGTTTTTCAAGTTTGGAATACCTCATCTGGACACTTCCCATTGGCCTTATCTTTTCGCGAATTATGGCGTATTTGTGCTGACGTACCAATGCTATTTTATTGCCGGGGGAATTGCTGCCTGCCATTACGATAAAATTGTCAAATTTATTGAAGAACATGCTCGTTTTTTAACAAGCATATTCTGTGCCAGTTTGGTCATGATGTGGATCCATTACTACCTGAACCGCTTTATTTTGCATGAAAGCGACCATAAAGCCCAGTCTGTGCACCAGCCGGTCTATCTCCCATGGGCCCTCCTCGTGGTGGCGCTCGTACTGTATCTTGGGAGGTTGTGGGCAAAACGGCGCACAGAGAGGAAGTGGAAGCTATTCAGCTGCTTTGTGATGACAGCTTCTCAAACCTCGTTCGGCATGTATTTGGTGCAGCCGTTTTCTTTATATGTGATGGGCAAATACATGATGCCTCATTTGGCTGGAAACAAATGGCTGTTTTACGGGTCCCTGCCGTTTGGCATTTTATTTGTTTATTTTTCTTCCATGCTGATTGCGTACATTTTCTATAAAACTCCGATTTTGTCCTACTGCATCGGCAGGAAATCGAAATTTCCGGTCCGCGCCAAAACGGTACAGGTGCCGGACAAGCAACAAATTTAATGATTTTAGGAGCTGGTATGATGTCTTATTTAATAGAAAGACTGGACGATTTGTTAACTGGCCCGGATAAACCATTGATCAAAGATGCCGGGCGCTGGTATTCGACACATGAATTACAGGGGGATATTGCAAAAATACAAAGCGATCTCGCAGCGGCGGGCGTACAGCCCGGCGACCGGATCTTGCTCAGCCTTCCGAATTCCTATACTTTTGCGGCCGCCTATATGGCGGTGATCGGCTACGGGGCAACAGTCTGCCCGGTAAATCCGGAAATGCCGGCGTATGAGCTGCGGGCGTTTGTCAACCGCTGCCGGCCGGTTTACGGTATTGCGCGCGGTGTTCATGCGGATGAACTTTTAAACGGCGAAAGTTCTCTTAAAAATCTTTTTGTAGCGGATGAAAAAATGCAGAATTTTCATTGGTTTGTAAGAAGCGAAGGCACATGGGAGGAGAGAAAAAACCAGGGTGCTGCAATCGTTCGGAAGAGCAGGGAACCCGCTGGAGATCAAATTGCCATTCTGCTCTATACATCAGGAACAACCGGCAGCCCGAAAGCGGTCGGGCTTACCCATGACCAAGTGTTTGCGGCGGCCCAAAACATTATTGCCTCCCACCGGCTGACTTCGGATGATATTACGTATTGCTTCCTGCCGCTTTTCCATATTAATGCGGAAGTGGTAGCTGTCCTGTCGACGCTGCTTTCGGGCGGAAAAATCGTGTTAGAGTCGAAATTCAGCGCCTCGAAGTTTTGGAAAACGGTTTGTGAAGAAAAAATTACATGGATATCAGCCGTGCCTGCGGTGATTTCCATTATTTTAAATATCGAAAAACCCAAAGAAATTCCGGATCATCTGCGGTTTGTGCGCTCAGCATCCGCGCAGCTACCGATTTTGCATGCGCGGCGTTTTGAGCAGGAATTCGGCATTCCAATCATTGAGTCGTACGGGATGACGGAAGCGGCCAGTCAAATTTGTGTAAATCCGCTTCCGCCGGAAAAACGGGTACTTGGTTCGGTAGGCATCCCGGTTGGGGTGGAACTCGCCATTTCCGATGAATCCGGGCAGCATCTTCCGCCGAAAACGGTCGGAGAAATTGTGATCCGCGGCAAAAATATCATTACGGAATATGTGAAGGCCGAAAACCAGGACGATTTCCGGGACGGCTGGTTCCATACCGGCGATGTCGGTTATGTGAATGAAGAAGGATACGTCTTCATCGTAGGGCGAAAAAAAGAGCTGATTAACCGCGGTGGTGAAAAGATCAGCCCGTATGAGGTTGAAGAGGTGATCCGTGGGCTGCCTGGCGTGCACCAGGTGGCGGTCATCGGTGTGCCTGACCCGAAATACGGCGAGCAGGTAGCCGCCTGCATTGTGCCGGAAAACGACGACCCGGCTTCATTAAAAGCGTTGGAAGAAGCGGTGATGGAGCATTGCCGCCGGTCTTTATCGAGCTATAAATGCCCGTCAAAAATCAAATTTGCAGAAGAACTGCCAGTCGGCCCAACCGGAAAAATCCAGCGCATCCGTCTGAAACAGGAAATGGGGCTGCAGAAAATCGCCGGGCAGTCCGGACGCTAAACCATTACGAAAAAATCACGAGAAATATCGTTCCCAAGGGACTCACAAGTTCCGGGGGAATTATACGGCCTTGTGAAAAACATGCATGCCATATTGGGCAATTTTGCTTAACTTTAAAAAGGAAGAAGGGAAAAAAGTGAAAAGAAAGAGACCGCTTGTTTTACTGCTGGCATTTTTGCTTGTTGCTGTTTCCGCCCTGGCCGGCTGCGGTTCGGATTCGAGCAGCTCCTCAAACAGGAAAACGATCCGCATCGGCTACCAAAAGGGCGACCCGCTACATATTACAAAATCACTCGGTGAATTGGACAAGCGCCTGAAGGAAATGGGCTATAAAGTCGAATGGAAACAATTCCAGGACGGTTCCGCTCTCATTGAGGCACTGAACGCGGGCAGCATTGACTATGGACGTACCGGGGATATTCCGCCGATTACCGCACAGGCTTCCGGTTCCAAAATTGTCTATGTCGGGGCCGGTCATTCGAAAGCAAAAGGGAGCGGTATTCTTGTCCCTAAAAATTCTTCAATCAAGTCCATCTCGGATTTAAAAGGGAAGAAGGTCGCTTTTTCGAAAGGGTCCAGTTCCCATTACCTCGTTGTAAAAGCTCTGCAAAAGGCGGGCTTGTCATTGAAAGATATAACCCCGGTTTATTTAGATCCTTCAGAAGCGCGGATCGCGTTTGAAAAAGGCAATGTCGATGCATGGGCGGTTTGGGATCCTTACACTGCTTCCGCACAGGTGAATGCGGGTGCAAAAATGCTTGTAAGCGGCGAAGGATTGACGACCGACCGGGATTTCATTATTGCATCAAAAAGCTACGCCGAATCGCATAAAAAAGTGACGGATGCGGTTTTGGAGGAAACGGAAAAAGCAATGGAATGGGCAAACAACCACCACAGCGAACTGGTTAATAAACTTGCCGGAGAACTGAAAATGGATAAGAAGACAGTACAAACAGCGGTTGAACGGCGCGTATACGGCTTCAGCAAAATTTCGGATACCATCTTGAAAGAACAGCAATCGATCGCTGATTTATTTTACGAATTAAAAGTCGTTCCGAAGAAAGTAAATGTCCAGGATGCGGTTTTGAAATAGGGAGGTGCAGATGATGCAGAAAGAAAAGAAATGGGCGGCGCGTGCGATCCCGTGGGCAATACCGGTTCTGCTTGTGGCCGTGTGGCAGGTGTTGTGCACGGCCGGCGCCATTCCGGTGAATATCCTGCCTTCGCCCGTTTCGGTTGTGAAAGCTGGGATCGGGCTTGCGGCATCCGGCGAACTGGCGCAAAACATCGGTATCAGCCTTTACCGGGCGCTGATGGGTTTTCTCATCGGGGGGTCCATAGGGTTTGCGCTTGGCATTTTAAACGGGATATTTAAAATATCCGATCTTCTGATTGATTCTTCCATACAAATGCTACGCAACATCCCCCATCTTGCCTTGATTCCGCTTGTCATTTTATGGTTCGGGATCGATGAAACATCAAAAATTTTCCTCGTTGCGCTCGGGGTTTTATTTCCGGTTTATATCAATACGTACCATGGTATTAAGTCAGTTGACAAAGGGTTGATTGAAATGGGAAAAGCCTATGGGTTGAACGGGATGTCGCTGTTTTTTCAAGTTATCTTTCCGGGTGCGTTATCTTCTATTTTGGTCGGAATTCGCTATGCGCTCGGCGTGATGTGGACGACGCTCATTGTAGCGGAAACGATCGCCTCGAATTCCGGTATCGGCTATATGTCCATGAATGCCCGTGAGTTTATGCAGATGGATGTCATCGTGCTCAGCATTGTGATTTACGCCATTCTCGGAAAAGTATCGGACATGGTTGCGAAATTTTTTGAAAATAAATGGCTGCGCTGGAGAAAACAGACGGCTTAAGCGGAAGGGAGTGGAAACGTGAAAGAAGAACAATTTGTGTTAAAAGCGGAACATGTCGGGAAAGCTTACGGGGATCTCCATGTGTTAAAAGACATCAATTTGCAAATTGCAAAAGGGGAATTTGTGGCGGTTGTCGGAAAAAGCGGGTGCGGGAAAAGCACGCTACTCCGCCTGATCGCCGGGCTCGAACAGCCGACGGAAGGCACCATTACCCAAAACGGGGAAAAGGTGGCAGGCACAAACGGCCGGGCTCGCATGATGTTCCAGGACGGGCGGCTTCTGCCATGGAAAAAAGTGATAGACAACATCGACCTCGGCTTAACAGGCGGCTTTAAGGATAAAGCAATGGAAGCTTTGCGGAGCGTCGGGCTGGAAGATAAGGCGAAGCATTATCCGCAGTTCCTTTCCGGCGGGCAGAAGCAGCGGGTGGCGCTTGCCCGTGCATTGATCCACGAGCCAGAGCTGCTTTTGCTGGATGAACCGCTCGGCGCGCTGGATGCATTAACGAGGATGGAAATGCAGAACTTGATTGAGGAGGTTTGGATCAAAAACCAATTTACCGCAATTCTGGTGACACATGATGTAGAGGAAGCGGTTCGCCTCGCTGACCGTGTGATCCTGCTTGCGGATGGCGAAGTCAAAATGGATAAGGCGATCAGCCTTCCGCGTCCGCGCATCCGTACGCAGCCGGCTTTTGCAGCTTACACGGAAGGAATTCTCGGGGAAATTTTAAATCCCGGTTTTCAGCAATACGACAGACGAAAAGCAATCGGAAAATTTTAATACGGTAAGGTAGGGCTAATCCTAAAAGCCCATTTGAAACAAGAAAACCCGTATAGGGAACGTTATGATTCCCAACGGGTTTTCTTTGTTTGTTGATCTGCGGAACAGCCTTTTTTAAAAACCGCTTTTTCACCCGCACGGTGATATAAACCGGCGTGTAATTGGGCAACCTATAGGCATGATCTATGTGCGAAGGGGTTGTTTGGGATGAAAAAGAAAATTTTTAAAAAAGGCGCTAAATTTTTGGTGCAGCCCATCGGCCGTTACCTGCTGAAAGAGAACCACCGCCTTGCCTGCCAGTATGCCGGTTATTACGAACGGCTCGGCATCAACAAGCGGGCCATTTTTTACGAATGCCGGGATGGCGCCGGGATAACGGATAATCCGTATGCCATTTTTAAATATCTGCTTGATCATCCGGATTATCAGGATTTCATACATATTTGGTCATTCAGCGATTTCGCCGCGGCCGGACCGGTGATTGCAAAATACCGCAACCGCCCGAATGTGAAATTTGTCAGGCGGAATTCGAAAAGCTACTTAAAGGCGCTCGCCTCATCCGGGTATTTGATTAACAATGCGACGTTCCAATCGTTTTTTTCCCCGAAACCGGGCCAGATTTATATCAATACTTGGCATGGGACGCCGCTGAAACGCATGGGGTTTGACATTCCGGGAAATCCTGCGCATTCGCAAAATGTCGTGCGCAATTTTTTGAGCGCGGATTATTTGCTGAGCCCGAATCCGCATACGACAAAAATGTATACGGACAGTTACAAATTAAAAGGGCTTTACGGGGGCAGGATTCTTGAAACAGGTTACCCGCGCATCGATTTGACAATCCGGACCGAAGCTAGGAAAGTCAGGGAGGAATTGGGAAGTCTCGGTTTAAAGCTTGATCCTGAGAAAAAAACGGTTCTTTATGCCCCGACATGGAAAGGGGAAGATGTATCACATGTGGAAAATGATGCCGAAAAGATTATGGAAGATTTTTTTGTGCTCGTGCGGGAAGCAGGCGATGCATACAATTTCCTGCTGAAAGTCCACCCGTATCTTTACGGGGAATCGGCAAAACTACCGGCCCTCCGGAACAGGCTTGTACCCGATTCGTTTGATACAAATGAACTGCTTGCAGGCGTCGATGTGCTGGTGACCGATTACTCCAGCATTTTCTTTGATTTTCTTGTGACAAACAGGCCGATATTGTTTTATGTGCCGGATGCAGAGCGCTATAAAGAAGAACGTGGTTGTTATTTTAAATTTGAGGAACTGCCGGGCCCCGTATTTTCCCATGTGAGGGATGTTGTAAAGGCGCTCCCGCAGATTGGGGATTTACAGGAACAGTACAGGGAACGGTATGAAGCAGCTAAGCAGGCGTTTGTGTTGTATGAGGACGGGAATGCAACGGAGCGGATTATCCGTTTTATTTTTCATGGCGAAACCGGCGATGTAAAGGTATTGGATCATTTAAATACGGGAAAAGAAAAAATCCTGATTTATCCGGGTGGATTAAAAGATAACGGGATCACTTCCTCTTTTATCAATTTAATGAATAATCTTGACCACAGCCGTTATGACGTCAGCTGTTTCAGCGGCTATCCGCGTTCACAGGAAGTGCTGAAAAACATCGCGAAGATCCATCCTGCTGTCCGCCTGTTGTTTAAGCCCGGGCTTCCGCTGTACACGCTTCCCGAAGTGTACCGGGATAAATGGATCCACCATTTTGGAAAGCGCGGCCGGCTTGAGCAAAAGCTTTATCCGCACCGGGCGTACAAACGCGAACACCGGCGTTTATTCGGGCGCACGGCATTTGATTATGTCATCGATTTCAGCGGCTATAGCCTGTATTGGGCGAAACATCTTCTTCCGGCAGAAGCAAAAAAGAAAATTTGTTTTATGCACAATGACCTGCTTTCCGAAAGCCGTAAAACTATAAACGGGAAGATGCCGCACTATATTAATTTGAGGGGGCTGTTTACGGTCTATAACGATTTTGACAAGCTTGTAAGTGTTTCAAAAGGGACAATGGAGCTGAACCGTGAACGTTTATCGAAATATGCCCCGATGGAAAAATTTTACTATGTGATGAATTCGATTCAACCGGAGCGCATCTTTAAGATGGAGGAGAAGCGCCCGCAGTATCAAATGGAAATGGGGGGAGAAATCACGTTTATTCCCGAGAAAGACCGTTACCATTTCGTCAATATGGGCAGGCTGTCACCTGAGAAAGGGCAGGACAGGCTGATCCGGGCTTTTGCCAATGTCTATGCGAAACATCCGGTAAGCCGTTTGCTCATCCTCGGCCAGGGCCCGCTGAAAGAGGAGCTCCAGTCGTTAATCGACAGTCTGGGCATTGGGGATGCTGCTTTCCTTTTGGGGCAGATCGAACATCCTTTTCCGCTTTTGCGCCGATGCGATTGTTTTGTCCTGTCTTCGCATTACGAAGGGCAGCCGATGGTTCTGCTTGAAGCGATGACGCTCGGCATGAAAATCATTGCGACAGATATCGTCGCCAACCGGACCGTGCTCGAGGGCGGCAAGTACGGCCTCCTTGTTGAAAACAGTATAAACGGGCTCGAAAAAGGGATGCTTGCGGTGCTGGAACGCGGCGGAGAACTGGCTTCAGAGCCGTTTGATTACAGGCGGTACAACAAATTGGCGATGGAAACTTTTTATAATTGCCTGCGGGAAGGGTAAAAAATCCGCAGATAAAAAGGGGCCGGCCCCAAAAGTCAGGGAAACGGCACCCCCTTTTTTAGTTGCAATACGATTTCACTGGATTTAATGGGACTCTTGCGGGGAAAGAGGCCGGGCGGGAGCCGGGACCCTTATGCGAAACAAAGACCGCCCGTTCCCCCTGAAATTGCAAAATCAGCGGAAATTGCGGAAAAATCGGCGGACTACCCAGGAAAATCGGCGGGGACCTTAAAAATATCAGCGGAAAAGTGTGAAAAATCAGCGAACAGGAGAAAAAGCAGGGAGAAGAGGCACTGCTGTATGCAAATTTCCTGCATTAAAAGAGCCCCTATTGAGAAGAATGTCCTTCTCAGTATTTTTTTCATTAAAATGGCTTTTACGATTGTGAGAAGTCCTTCCGCCTTGCGATTTTGCGGAAGATTTTCTAACAAGAATAATGATAAAAGCGGGAAAACGTTGGATAATGGTTACAAATGGAAGTATATAAGCGGCCAACAAAGGAGGTTTAACGCGGTGAAAGTATTGTTTTCGATCGGGCGTCCTTTTTACGAGGCATATCCGCAAATCGTGGAAAATCTCGAAAACCTCGGTGTGGAAGTTTCCTGCCTGATTAAGGACTATGCAGCCGATCAGCGGGAATTGATGGCTTACTTAAAAGATGCTGATATTTACATCAACGGCATTGACCGCGTGGATAAAGAAGTGATTGATGCGGCTCCGTCTCTGAAATACATTCTCAAATATGGTACGGGGGTGGATAATATTGACCTCGATTATGCAGCGGAAAAAGGCATCTTTGTTACAAACGCCCCCGGACAGAATGCATCCTCCGTTGCGGAGCTTGCGGTCGGGCTGATGCTGTCCGTTTCAAGGCAAATTCCAAAATCCGACCGGGCGGTAAAAGCAGGTGGATGGGGGATTGCAATCGGCAATGAACTCGGTGGCAAAAGGCTCGGCATTATCGGCTTCGGCAGCATCGGGCAAAAAATCGCGCAATTGGCATCCGGCTTCGGAATGGAAATCGTGGCAAGCGGAACATATATGAATGTGCAGGCGGCCCGGAAATGGGATGTTTCGTTTGTTGAACTGGAAGAGCTGCTGGAAACCTCCGATTATGTCACGGTCTGCACGGCGCTAAAAAGCTCCACTTACCGCATGCTTGACCGGAAAAGGCTTGCTCTAATGAAACGTTCGGCTTTTTTAATCAATATTGCGAGGGGGGATATCATTGACGAAGGCGCCCTGTATGAAGTGTTGAAGGCCGGTAGCATAAAAGGCGCCGCACTAGATGTTTTTTCAAAAGAACCGACCGATTCAAAACTGGCCGGCCTCCCGAATGTGGTCGCCACCCCGCATATCGGAGGGGCAACGGCGGAATGTGTACGGAGGATCGGCAAAATCACCGAAAAAAATATCGGCAGATTCTTAAGTGGTTTGCCTGTTTCCCACCTTGTCAATACGCCGCAAACAATACAGTAGTGAAACAGCGTCCGGAAGCGAGCGCTTTTTTTCGGAAGGTTCCAACAGGAATATTTTAATAAGCACCCGTACCTTTTCCGAAATTTAAGCAAGATTTAAGCAAAAAGCGCTATACTAGGGCTAGTAATGGAAAAAGGATGCGGGTGGAACGAACATGAAAGTGGAAAAAGGCGTGAAAACAGCACTCATTGTATCAATGGTGGGGCTTGGGACGGTTTCGCAGCTGCCTTATACAGCATTAGCCGCAGGCACTTCGGGTCCTTCAACTGCCGTGCAGGAGGATCAAAGCATCTCTTCAACAGCCGGGCAAAGTGGTATGGCTGCAATCCAAACACCACAAATGGGAACATCGTTAACAAGCCAAACGTCGGACTCAGGGACATCGCCAACAAACTCAACGTCGCAAACGGGCTTGCCTGAAACGGAACAGGCAGCTAAACTCTCGGAAATGACGATCAACGGTGCAACACTTTCCCAAAAATTTTCTCCGGACACGACGATATATGAAGCGACTGTTGCAAACAGCGTGGCCAAAATCGGCCTTATATTAAAAAGCAATGTTGAAAATGCGGTGATCAAAGTCAACGGAGAAAAGGTCTCAAACGGGGTGGAAACGGGTTTGGATCTTAAAACCGGAAAAAATACTTTCACGATAGAGGTTTCGGATTCATCCGGGATAGCAACTCCGACTGTATATTCACTGGCAATCACCCGGGAATAGAGCGCCGATAACCGCTTGTCCGGCATTCTATTATCTGCGGGGCGTTTGTCGCCGGCATTTCAATCATCTAAAACTTCATATAACGTGACGGTTCCAAACAGTACATCGGTTCTCAAAATTACGCCGAAAGTGAAAGACAGCACAGCTTCTGTCAAAGTAAACGGCATTATGTATAAATCGAAAGCTGTTTCAGTCAAGCTGCCGGTCGAAAAAACAACGATTTCGATCATAGTAACGGCAGAAAACGGCGAAGCCAAAACGTATACATTACATGTGACGAGAAAGGATGATGAAAAACCGCTGAACCAAGGTAAGCAGACGGGCGGAACGAAAGCCGAATTGCCTGGCAGCACCTCTAAACAGCCGGGCACAAAAAACACAGGCGCGTCAAAACAAGCGGGGGCAGGTAGTGAAGGCATAGTGAAGCAAGGCGCGTTGGCCGGGAAAACAGCAAGCGGCATGTCGGAGGCCTGGAATCAAACATCAGGCGGAAACAGCATGGCTTCACAAGCCTTAAACAAGACTGCAGCCGGCACCGCCTTCAAAATGGCGGCAGCTTTTTCGGGGAAAAACAGTTCCTTATCCGCCGGCACAACGGCGCTGAAAACTTCGGCGGCTGTTTCGGTGAAAAATATGGGCACAAAAGGCAGCACTGCGGCAGTAAGCAAAGCGACGCTCTCATCGCTTACAGTTTCCAAAGGGACGTGGAATAAAGATTTCAGCAAAAATGAGTATACGTACCATATTAAGCTTGCCACCAGCTTAGAATCCGTTACCATTACGGCAACGCCAACATATTCAGGATCAACAGTATCCATTCGAGACAGTTCGGCCGGCAAAATTTCAATTGGGAAAAACGAAGCGGAAAAAGTCGTATCGGTTGTTGTGACTAATGGAAGCGAACGGAAGACGTACGTGTTGGTATTTAAGAAAAAAGTAACAGGCACTTCTACAACTGTATCCGATACGGGCAGTACATCCGCAAGGCAGGCAGATGATGCGTCTTCCTCCGGCACGGCGCAAACCCGAACAGCAGCTACTGCCGCGTTCCAAACACAGCAGCAGCAACCTTCTTGGTGGTCGAAATTCGTCAGTTCGATTGAATCATTTTTTAAATCGTTATTTTCTTTTAATTAAGCGGGCACCCCACTTTTTTTATTCGACTTTCCCAAAAGGATACGGGCAGGCCCCCGGGTGAAACAGGTTTCGCTGCCGTGAAATATGTCAAAAACAGTCCTTTTTTCCTGAGTTTTGCTTTGTTTAGGTATTATGATTGAAAACGGTCGCAATATCGCTTATTGTAAGAATACAAGTAATATGAACAAAAAATGAAAGAGCAAATTACTGAAAGGTAAAGGTGCAAAGCCACAGGTCTAAGGCATGATTGCTATGACGGCAGGGTTGCCACAAACAAGGAGGCAAAATCTATGAACCAGCTGGAAGAAGCCGACCGGGAGTGGTACCAATTAATTTTAGCAAAGAGAATTGGCTTCAGCATCGAAGAAGTCCGTCTTTTTATCAACCGCAGTTTTTTCCTTTCGTAAGATGCTTTTGCCCATCAGAAATTGCGTTATCATGAAGCCTAGTCGATTAAAATCCACAGCATTCATCCTCCTGCCGGGGGATTTTTTCTTGTTAAAATTTAACATTTTCATTTGGCTTATTTTTTACATATAGACACCAAAAAATGCGTAATAGAAATATCATTTTAAATAAACAGATTAGCGAAAAATGTAAACGGATGATTTGAAAAAAACGTCATAATCATTCAAAATCACGCAAAAAAGTGGGGAAACTTTCATTTTTTTGCCATAAATTTTGTGAATCTAATCACAAAAAAGGTGGTATACTTAGTTTTGTGGCATGAAGGAAAATGAAAAGAACGTTCAAATCCAGTCATGCTTGTGCGAACAGTACAATAAGTTTCGGAAGCCATGCCGGCACATTCCGCGGCAAGTTTCAATTTCCTGTTATGAAGGAAAAACAAGTGTATGAAATCCATTGAAGTTGGAACAATACTTTTAAAATTGCCTGTACTTGGAACTGTGTTCAAACGGCGGCTTACTGGGCTTGTAAAACTGGTTTCATACAGTGGATACATTCTTAACTTTTTGATAGGAAAGGAAGATTAACACATGAAAAAAGTAAACCGTGTTGCAGTGATCGGAACTGGCGCAGTAGGCACAAGTTATTGCTATGCAATGATTAACCAGGGCGTTGCAGAAGAACTTGTTTTAATTGATATTAACGAAGCAAAAGCGGAAGGGGAAGCAATGGATTTGAACCATGGCCTTCCGTTTGCCCCGACGCCAACCCGTGTATGGAAAGGCGATTATTCGGATTGCGGCACCGCCGACCTTGTTGTCATTACTGCAGGTTCCCCGCAAAAACCGGGCGAAACAAGGCTTGA
>Ga0207747_1001393_pt1 | contig 17440 bp, 14 predicted proteins | sample HigsolmetaGSP11D_FD_184839 | JGI IMG/M metagenome (GOLD analysis project Ga0207747, IMG submission 184839) | High solid enriched microbial communities from the Joint BioEnergy Institute, USA - SP1-1-D (SPAdes) | ecosystem: Engineered > Bioreactor > SSF (Solid state fermentation) > Aerobic >...
CTGCTACTGGTTTTATTTTGATAATATACTTGCCAATTTTTTTATTATGATAATATTAACTGAGTCGCCGGTTCTAATAAATTAGTAAAATAGCTTTCCAATTCCTCTTGTTTGAAAATGATATCCTTACCAGTTTATTTTATTTTAATATTTGGATTTAAACAAATACACTTTATTTGTTGAAATTTATGCAATCCTTAAAAAGCTGTTTATTTCAATATAGATTTGCTTATGATAAACTTTAATCTGGTTCGAATTTCAACAGTTGTACAAATTTGAAATGATTTTATTTTCTTTATGCACTTGGCAAGAGTTTAAATGATTATGTGTGAAATTAAATGCTTCTGTGTAAAATACTAGTTATATGAAAGGTATGGTAATAAATGAGTACTCTCGTTAAATTTGAGAATGTGAATAAGATATATCAAACCGGTGATGTAAAGACAACTGCATTGCATGATGTTTCTTTTACAATAGATGAGGGTGAAATCTGTGTTATCGTAGGACAGTCCGGTGCCGGTAAAACAACACTTCTTAACATATTAGGAGGTATGGATACATTAACCTCCGGCAAGGTAATCCTGGGGGATAAAGAGATTTCCGCACTGAATAAGCATGAATTGACAAGATATCGCCGTGAGGATATTGGTTTTGTTTTTCAATTCTATAACCTCATCCCGAACCTGACAGCACTGGAAAATATAGAGATTGTAACACAGATGATTAAGGATCCTCTGCCGGCTAAGCAGGTTCTGGAAAGTGTTGGTTTAGGTGATAGGCTGCACCATTTTCCTGCACAGCTCTCCGGTGGGGAACAGCAGAGGGTAGCCATTGCCAGAGCTTTGGCTAAGAAGCCGAAACTGCTTCTATGTGATGAACCTACCGGTGCTTTGGATTACCAAACAGGAAGGCAAATTCTAAAGCTGTTGCAGGACCAAAGCCGGCAGAATGGTATGCTTGTAGTTATCGTCACTCATAACACTGCATTGACAGCTATGGCAGATCGCGTTATTCATGTAAAAAGCGGTACCGTTGTATCCGTTCAGAAAAATAATCATGCTTTATCGATAGAGGAGATTGAATGGTAATGATACGAAGTACAGCTTGGCATAGAAATAATCGACGAGAAATTAAACATACCTTGGAACGCTATCTGGCTATAGTAGCAATCATTGCATTGGGTGTAGGCTTTTTTTCAGGTTTGAAAATTACAAGAACGGCTATGGTAAATAATCTGGACACCTATGTGTCTGAGTTTCAGATGTATGATTTTCGGCTTCTATCAACCTTAGGATTAACGAAAGATGATGTGGATTACTTTACCAAAATGGATGGTGTTACAGCAAAAGGAGCTGTAACGATGGACTTTATCGCTGATATCAGCACGGATCAGGATAAGGATGTGGTATTAAAGGCACATTCCGTTACCGATGGGATAAACCGATTAAATATCCGGTATGGAAGAATGCCGGAAGCAGACAATGAATGCGTTGTGGATGCCCGCTACTTTACAGAAGATTTCATAGGTTCAAAGATAAGAGTTACAGATACCAATGATGAGGATACAAAGGATGCCTTTTTATATACGGAATATACCATTGTGGGGTTAGTGGACTCGGTGAATTATTTAAATTATGATCGAGGAACCTCAAGCCTTGCGGGCGGTTCTGTATATGCATTTGTATATCTTCCGGAAGACGGATTTTCGGTTGATTATTATACGGAGATACTCATTGATATTAAGGATGAAAGTAGAGTATATAGTGAGGAGTATAAAGCTTTCGTCTCCGAGTATGAAGAAATCTTAGAGGAAGCATTGGAAGACAGGGGCGAGCTTCGATATCGGGAAATTGTTGAGGAAGCCAGGGAAAAAGTATTAGATGCACAAAAGGAATACGAGGATGGCTATCAGGAATATCTTTCGGAAAAAGCCGATGCAGAGGAAGAATTAAATCAAGCGCTACAAGAGCTTCTGGATGCGCAGCAGGAAATCAAGGAGCAGGAAGAAAAACTGACGAAAGCAGAAAAAGAAATCGCTGATGGTGAAAGGGAGTATCGTAAGTCCCTTAAGGAATACGAGAAATCTCTTAAGGAGTTTCAATCAAAGAAGGCAGAAACATTAGCGGAGTTGGAGGCTCGGCAGGCTGAAATTGATCAGAATAGGGTATCCTTACTTGCCGCTATGGAGCAGATAAAGGAAAGCGGAGCTATGGATCAGTATAGCGAGCAATATGCCACTCTGGAAGCTTCCCTAGCGCAGCTGGAAGCCGGGCAGAAAGAACTGGATCAAGGACGGGAGCAAGCAAACCGAGAGTTTGAAACTGCAGAGGCAAAGTTAAGAGATGCAAAAGTCCAATTAGACTCTGCTAAGGTAGAGATAGAAAAAGGCAAGCGGGACATCCGGACAGGGTGGGAGGCCTTGGAGGATGGTAAGACCGAATTGGCCGACGGCTTTAAGGAATATGAGGAAGGGAAAGAGGAAGCGGAAGAGAAATTTGCTGAGGCAGAAGAGGAACTAAGGGAAGCAAAGCAGGAAATTGATGATGCCTGGAAGGAAATCGGAGACATCCCAACAGCGAAGGTCTATGTATTAAACAGGGATCACAATGTAGGGTATGCTAACTTTGAAAATGACTCTGCCATAGTCGATGGTATTGCAAAAGTTCTCCCCATATTCTTCTTCCTGGTGGCAGCTTTGGTTTGCCTTACTACCATGACTCGTATGGTGGATGAACAGCGTACGCAGATTGGAACGCTGAAAGCCCTAGGATATAGTGACGGTGCGATTGCAAGGAAATATATCTTCTATTCAGGCAGTGCAGCTTTGTTTGGATGTATCATCGGATACCTTCTTGGTACGAAATTTTTCCCGATTGCTATTTGGGAAGCGTATGGTATGATGTATGAGTTTTCTGAGATAGAATATGTATTTGACCTGCCATTATTGGTATTCTGTCTGGCGGTTTCCATGATTTGCTCTGCCGGTGTAACCTATATCTCCTGTAAGGCGGAGCTGGTTCAGATGCCGGCACAGTTAATAAGACCGAAAGCTCCAAAGTCCGGGAAACGGGTACTGCTTGAGCGTATACCGGTTATTTGGAACAGAATTAGTTTCCTCCATAAGGTATCCATTCGTAATATCCTACGATATAAAAGAAGGTTTTTCATGACGATCTTTGGGATAGCAGGTTGTACGGCATTAGTAGTTGCAGCTATGGGAGTTGGAGATTCCATTCGTAATATCGCCAATGATCAATTTGATACCATTATGACCTATGATTATAATATTGCTTTTACGGAACCGCAAAGCGAAGAGGAGCAAATTGAGTTTATAAAAAACCATGCAGATGTGTTATCGGATAATGTATTTGTAGCGATGAATGAAGTAGAAGTCGTACAAAAGAATCAAACAAAGAAAGCATCTATCGTTGCTTCCAATGATCCGAATATCACAAAGGTGATTGGTCTATATTTCAATGGGAATACAGTTCCTTATCCGGATGACGGAAAAGTCATCATCAATAATGGTTTGGCAGAAGTATTTGGTCTTGCTCCGGGAGATACCATAACGATAAAAATAAATGAAGTCGATACGGTAGAAGCAGAAATCAGCAATATCTTTGAGAACTATATGAGCAATTACCTATTTATGACCGGTGACACCTATGAGGCACTGTTTGGAGAGGAAGCTGATTACAAGAATGCATTTGCAACTACTGACAAAGAAGATTTGTATGCGGTATCAGCAGAACTTGCCAATGATGAAAATGTTGCAATGGTATCAGTTATTAATGACTTGAGGGTTATGGTCGAAAATATGATGCATAGTCTTAATTCCATCATTTGGTTGGTAATCCTTTGCGCTGCTGCATTGGCCTTCGTTGTAATCTATAATCTCAATAACATTAATATAACAGAGCGTAGCCGAGAGATTGCAACAATCAAAGTACTTGGTTTCTATTCCAATGAGACGAGAAGCTATATCTTCCGGGAAACCGTTATTCTGACTGTAATTGGATCCCTCTGTGGTTTACTTCTTGGGAAACTACTTCATGGTTTTATTATGGACCAGGTTAAGATTGATGCGATAACGTTCAAACAGCAAATATTAGGACCGAGCTATCTTATAGCAATCCTTGTTACCTTTGGAATTACCTTCTTGGTAAACCTCATATTGAATAAGAAAATAGAAAAAGTGAATATGACAGAATCATTAAAGTCTGTGGAATGAGTCCCCCTAATTTTAGAGGCTGTTGCAATCAATGGGATATACAGTATCTATTTATCCCTTAGATATTTGCAGCAGCCTCATTTGATTCATGATATTATGCTATTCATATAATACTGACTTAGTGACGTTTTTCTTAACTTTACTGGTGTTACCGTTTTTGATATGATATTAATATCTTTTAAAGAAAATCGGTATAGGAAGGAGAAACGTGTGAGGCAATTGATGGATTGCATCACACAGGAATCTATATGAACAATGATTATACGGAAATAAATTCGAAAACAATTGATCAATGGATTGCGGATGGCTGGGAGTGGGGAAAACCAATCACTCATGAGACCTTTAAGAAAGCAAAAAATAACGATTGGTCTGTTGTTCTAACGCCTACCAAACCGGTACCAAAGGAATGGTTTTGTGAAATGAAAGGTGCTAAGATCCTTGGTTTGGCTTCCGGTGGCGGACAGCAAATGCCGATCTTTGCAGCTTTGGGGGCAGATTGCACCGTTTTGGATTATTCAGAAAGGCAACTGCAAAGTGAAATCGAAGTGGCAAGAAGAGAAAATTATAAGATTAACACGGTTCATGCGGATATGACGAAACCATTACCTTTTGAAGATGAAACCTTCGATTTGATTTTTCACCCGGTATCCAATTGCTATATAGAAGATGTTCTTCCTGTTTGGAAAGAATGCTATCGAGTGCTTAAAAAGGGTGGTATCCTGCTTGCAGGCTTGGATAATGGGATAAATTATATTTTTGATGAAGAGGAATCCAAGATTGTACATAAACTGCCGTTTAATCCGTTAAAAGATAAAGAATTATATGAGAAATCTATGAAAAATAATTGGGGAATTCAATTTTCCCATACGATTGAGGAGCAAATCGGTGGGCAGTTGAAAGCAGGATTCATTCTTACGGATATCTACCAAGATACCAATGGGTACGGCAATCTTCATGAACATAATGTGCCTACTTTCTATGCCACAAGAGCAATAAAACCTTAGTAATCAATATATTAAACTAAAGATATAATAATGATATAAAATATTGATCAAAAAATAAATGTTAAAATACAGGTACTATAAAAAACGGTTGAACTTTAAGAAGTTCAACCGTTTTTTGCGTTGCTAAGGGGATTTTTCACTAAGTCAAGGAAAGTATTCCATTAACCTTATTATTGACAATTATTACGGTTAGTGATACAAATGTTACAGTAAACGATATAACAGAATACGTAATAATAGTTGACATAATGACATCTGATAAGCATTTTACTATATGAAAGATTAGGAGGATACTATGCGTGATAATGTAAAAGGTGGAGCTTTGACGGAAGTAACATTCTTTATTTTGCTGGCGTTGTATGAAAAAATGCATGGATATGGCATCATGCAGTTTGTAGAAGAAAAGACGGAAGGACGCTTGGTTTTAGGGGCCGGATCGTTATACGGAGCACTGAACAATTTACAGGAAAAGGGCTGGATTACTCCGGTGGATGATGGTGAAAGCAGAAAGAAGGAATATGTTATTACAAAGAGGGGAAAAGAAATAGCCGAAGCAGAATTACAGCGTATGAAAGAGTTGGTTAAAATCGCAGAACAAATTATAGGAGGGGATGGAATATGATGGAGGAATACCAGTACTGTATTGATTTTGTCGCAGGTCAATCCTATCAAAAAGTGAAAGATTATAAAAGTTTCTTGGAAGACTTAGGTTATCAGGTGTTTTACAAAAATGGTCTTCTTGCAATACCTTTTCTAATACCGGCGCTACTTTATTATTATCAAGTGATTCATTATTCTAAGAAGTCCGGTACCGAAGAAAACCGTATGGAAATAAATTAAGAAATATTAAAATAATCAAATAAATAGCAAATAAATCAAAATCCATTAATGAAATACATTTATTATTCCGAAACGTTTGGGTGAAAAGATGATAGAAAAATTATTAAAGATCGCGCTTAGTGACAAGCGATTTATTTGAATACGGATAACAAGTTGCAGCATGGGACAATAATAAAGTATAATAAAGATGTTGAAAGGAAGAATTTACATGAATAGGAAGGAAGACTATGCCTATGAAAAAGGAAATAGATAAACGTAAGTTATCATCCGCTGAGAGGGAGGAACTACTTCATACATTGCAAGTCCGTTTTGAGAAACACAGGGAACGTCATGGAGATATTGCATGGGAAGATGTATATGTTAAACTGCAGGCAAACGAGGACAAACTGTGGTCCCTTTATCAAATGGAAGTAACCGGCGGTGAACCGGATGTTGTATCCTATGATGATGAGACAGGAGAATACATTTTCTTTGATTGTTGCGCAGAAAGCCCGAAGGGGCGTAGAAGTATATGCTATGATCGTGAAGCATTGGAAGCCAGGAAAGCAAATAAACCGGAAACCAGTGCGATGGATATGGCTAAGGAAATGGGAATTGAAATTTTAACAGAAGAAGAGTATCGGAAGCTTCAAAAACTTGGACAATTTGATTTAAAAACTTCCAGCTGGGTAAAAACACCGGATAACATTAGAAAACTTGGTGGGGCAATTTTTTGTGACCGTCGATACGACACAGTATTTACCTACCATAATGGTGCGGATGCTTACTATGGCGCTAGAGGTTTCCGAGGTTCACTCAGAGTTTGACATGCATGTCTTATCCTGCTAATATAGAATATAATTGACATTTTAATGAAAATGAATATAATAGGTTTGTTTGAAACTTAAGTTTATTCCATATCGGATTATAAAATGTCATTGAAATAGGATATTACTATTTTAAAAATTTATAAAGAGAGGCTATAATATGGCAGATAAGAATGTAATATCAAAGGATCATTTGGAAATGGATACGAAAAAGGAAGAAACCTATCAAAGACTGATATCTTTAATGAAGAGTATTCGATGTATGACGCCTTGTCATGATAAAATAGAAATGTACCATCGTGTGGCAAAGCAATTAGGAGATTTATCCGGTTACAAAGAATCTGAGGAATATCGAAGTGAATGTATTAAATTAGCGAAGCAAACGCAGGAAGATATTAAACAACGGATTTATTCTTTAGCGGTTCGAAAGAAAAATTCCGCAAAGCTTGCATCCGATTATAGAGCAGCAAGGGATGAATTCCGTAGAATACCGGGGTACTTGGATGCCAATGAATTGGCTTTGGAATGTGACAAAACCAGTAACATGATTGAGAAAAAATTCATTATGAGAAGAGTGATCATAAGCTCCCTAACCGTTCTCGTGGTTATCCTTGCTATTGTTGGAGCTTCGCTTACGACTACGAAATATTATTTTGCTAAAGCAGCGCAGAATATTCATGCTTATGAAACGGCGATAATTACCTATCAAAAATTAGGCAATTATAAAGATAGCGAGGAAAGACTGATAGAATGTCAATATCAAAATGGATTGGAACTTGCCAAAGAAGGAAGTTATAAAGAAGCTAGGAAAGCTTTTGCAGCGGCTGGTAACTATAGGGATAGTGATGTTCAAAAAGTTAAAATGGAAAAGCTTATCATTCGTAATGCCAAGCCCAAAGATAATGTTAAGGTTGGAGATACAGAATGGAGAATTCTTGAGCTTCAAAATGACCGTGCATTATTAATGAAGCGAAATGCTATGTCGGAAATGCCGTATCATGATGTTGCCGGCAATGTTACCTGGGAGACTTCCTCAATTCGGAAGTGGCTAAATTCAGAGTATTTAGAAGCTACCTTTTCAGAAGAAGAGCGAAAGCAGATTATCCTTTCCGATGTTGTAAATAATGATAATGTTGCATATGGAACCGATGGGGGCAATGATACCAAGGATTATCTTTTCCTATTAAGTATAGAAGAATGTGAACAGTATCAATCGTTGTTTCCGGAGTTTAAAAATAACTTCTGGCTTCGATCTCCTGGGCATAGTTCTGACAGCGCAGCCTTTTTATCCGTTAACGGGCAAATTATGGATTATGGATATATTGCAACCTGTAATGAAATGATGATACGTCCGATATTTTGGTTTAAGATTGATTAAATATTAATTGTTGACTTTTAAATTGAATAACGTTATGATAGTATAGTGTAAAGTTTGTTAATTATATAACTATTTTCACCTAACCGCAAAGATTTGTTCTGAACGGAAAGGCGAACATATACGACGAATTGCATTATACTATTATGCCGTTAGGTTCCCTTTCCGCGCATTATTGGAAAGGGAACTTTTTATAATGATTGAAAGGAAATAGGGTATGCGTAAATTAATCGATAAATTATACCGGGAAAATGGTTTAAGCAAAGAAGAATTTGTAACCTTACTTAATGGATTTGGAGAAGAAGATTCGGAATATCTATTCTCCAAATCCAGAGAGACAGCGCATAAGTATTTTGGAAACAGAATATATGTGAGAGGATTAATTGAATTTTCGAATTACTGTAAAAATAACTGCTATTATTGTGGAATACGGAACGGAAATTTAAAGGTCGATCGCTATCGATTGAGCAAAGAAGATATTTTATCCTGCTGTGCACAGGGGTATGCATTGGGCTTTCGAACCTTTGTATTGCAAAGCGGGGAGGATTCCTGGTATTCCGATGAGAAGCTCATTGATATCATATCTTCCATAAGAGAAACTTACCAAGATTGTGCAATTACCCTATCCATAGGGGAGAAAACCTATGAGCAGTATAAAAAGTATAAAGATGCAGGAGCTGACCGTTACCTTTTAAGACATGAAACGGCGAATGAAATGCATTATGCCAAACTTCATCCGGATAATCTCAGCGGCAGAAATCGCAAAGAATGTCTCTATAACCTAAAAAAAATCGGATATCAGGTTGGAGCCGGCTTTATGGTTGGTTCGCCATATCAGACAACAGAACATTTAGCGGAAGATCTGTTATTTATCAAGGAACTTCAGCCGGAAATGATAGGAATAGGACCTTTCCTATCTCACAAGGATACACCTTTTGCTAAGTTTCCTAATGGCACTCTTGAGATGACACTTTTCCTAATAGGAATATTGCGGCTCATGATACCAAATGCCTTGATTCCGGCAACAACAGCGCTAGGAACCATTCATCCGAAGGGACGTGAACTTGGAATATTGGCAGGGGCCAATGTAGTTATGCCCAATTTATCTCCTGTTAGTGTAAGAAAAAAATACTTACTCTATGACAATAAAATTTGCACCGGTGATGAAGCAGCAGAATGTAAAAACTGTTTACAAAACCGTATGCAGAGAATCGGCTATCAACTTGTCGTTGATCGGGGAGATTTTCAACCTATAAAAAATAATCGATATGCATTTTATGCAAAATAAGGAGTGATAAGATTGAGTTTCAATGATACACCAAGATCGAACCGATTGCATATTGGTATCTTCGGTAAAAGGAATAGCGGAAAATCCTCCCTGGTAAACGCGATAACAGGACATACTACCGCGTTAGTATCGGATATCGCTGGAACAACTACAGATCCTGTGTATAAGACTATGGAAATTCATCCCATCGGTCCATGTGTTCTGATTGATACGGCTGGTTTTGATGATGAAGGGGTAATTGGGGAGTTGAGGATTAAAAAAACACAGGAAGTAACCCAGAAAGTAGATGTTGCATTACTTGTGTTTAACACGGATGAAGATCTTACAATTGAGAAAAAGTGGATTGCGATATTGAAAGAAAAGAAAGTACCAATCATCGCTGTTTTAAATAAGGCTGATATATTAAAGGATTCAAAATCTGCTTCTGCATATATCGAAAGGGAAACCGGCATGAAGCCGATCCCTGTCAGTGCACACGCAAAGACCGGCATCAAAGAGGTAATCAATGCAATTGTGCGTAACCTACCGGAGGATTATGATGCAATTTCAATTACCGGTAACGTTGTCAATGAAGGGGATACCGTACTACTTGTTATGCCGCAGAACATTCAGGCACCCAAGGGGCGATTGATTCTACCGCAGGTACAAACAATCAGAGAGCTGTTAGACAGAAAATGCCTTGTAATGAGCGCAACAACCGATAATCTGGACGAAGCGCTGATGGCATTAGCAAATCCCCCGCATGTGATAATTACGGATTCCCAGGTGTTTAAGGAAGTTTATGAGAAGAAACCAAAGGAAAGTAAACTTACATCGTTTTCTGTGCTTTTTGCTGGCTATAAAGGAGATATTGATTATTATGTGAAAAGCGCTTCTGCAATTGAGACTTTAAATGAAACTTCTAAAGTTCTGATTGCCGAGGCTTGTGCCCATGCTCCAATGACAGAGGATATTGGGCGTGTTAAAATACCAAGGTTACTTCGTAAAAAAGCAGGGGATAAGCTAAAAATTGATATTGTAAGCGGAACCGATTTCCCAGAAGATCTAAAACAATATGATTTAATCATTCATTGCGGAGCATGTATGTTCAATCGTAAGTACGTATTATCGAGGATAGAAAAAGCAAAAGAGCAAAATGTTCCGATAACCAATTATGGTATCACAATTGCTTACCTGTCGGGGATACTTGATAAGATAAGTTTATAGATTTTAGACTTTTGTGATCGTTACAGTGCGGTTACAATTAAAATGGATTCGACAGAGTAAATGAAACTGCAATTCGATTTTTATTGCATCAAGTTGAAATCTGATATAGTATTTATGTATAAATTGATACTATGGGAAAAGGAGAGAACCTATGAATAAAATTAGAATTGGTATTGTCGGATATGGAAATCTTGGAAAAAGTGTTGAGTTAGGATTAAAGCAAAATAATGATATGGAATTGGTTGGCGTATTTACAAGACGTGAGCCTTCATCTATAAAAACGGTTTCCGAAGGGGTAGCAACATATCATATTGATGAAGCTAAGAATATGTTGGAGCAAATCGATGTTATGATACTCTGTGGCGGAAGTATGTCCGATATTCCGGTACAAGGCCCGCAGTTTGCAAGAATGTTTCATACTGTTGATGCCTTTGATACCCATGCTAAAATCCCAGAGTATTTTGATGAGGTTAATAGAAATGCGTTAGAATCAGGCAAAGTATGCGTTGTAGCCAGTGGATGGGATCCGGGAATGTTCTCCATTAACCGCTTATATGCAGAGGCAATTCTACCGGTGGGAAACACTTATACATTCTGGGGAAAAGGAGTTAGCCAAGGGCATTCCGATGCAATCCGAAGAGTGGAAGGGGTACTGGATGCAAAGCAGTATACCATCCCAGTGGAAAGTGCTATCGAAGCAGTAAAAAGAGGAGAAACTCCGGAATTTACAACCAGAGAAAAGCATAGAAGAGTGTGCTATGTAGTTGCCAAGGATGGCGCTGATAAAGCTCGTATTGAACAAGAAATTAAAACGATGCCTAACTATTTTGCTGACTATGATACGGAAGTGCATTTCATTTCGGAGCAGGAACTTAAGGAGAAGCATAGTGGCCTTCCTCATGGTGGATTGGTAATCCGTTATGGTAAAACCGGAATCAATGAAGAGAATAGCCACACCATTGAGTATCAATTAAATTTGGATTCGAATCCGGATTTTACGGCTAATGTATTAATCGCTTATGCAAGAGCAGCATACCGCTTGCATAAAGAGGGAGTATCAGGCGCGAAAACGGTGGTAGATATTGCTCCGGCTTATCTGTCCAGCAAATCAGCAGAAGAAATTAGAAGGTCATTAATCTAATGAAGAAATTAGTAGTTGGAATTTTGGCCCATGTGGATGCTGGTAAAACTACCCTGGCAGAAAGTATCCTGTATCTGACAGGCAGTATTCGTAAATTTGGGCGTGTTGATCATAAAGATACGTTTCTTGATACCTATGAACTGGAACGAACCAGAGGAATTACTATATTTTCCAAGCAAGCGGTTTTTAAACTTCAGGACATGGAAGTGACTTTACTTGATACACCGGGACATGTGGATTTCTCTGCAGAAATGGAACGGACATTACAGATATTGGATTATGCCATTCTTGTAATTAACGGAAGCGATGGGGTACAAGGGCATACAGAGACCCTTTGGACTCTGCTTACAAAATATCGGATACCTACCTTTCTATTTGTCAACAAGATGGATATCAAAGAAAATGATCGCCATGCGCTTATGGAGGAATTGACCAATCTGTTAAGTGAAAGATGCATGGATTTTGATGTAAATCAGAATTCCGATGCATGGTATGAAAATCTTGCCATGAGCGATGAGGCAGTACTGGAATATTATATTGAAAATGGAACGATAGATATTAAGGATATTGCAAAACTGATTGCCAATCGTAAGGTATTTCCATGCTACTTTGGATCGGCTTTAAAATTACAAGGCGTGGAAGAGTTCCTTAATGGGTTGGCGCAGTATACGATACAACCAAGCTATCCTGCGGAATTCGGCGCTAAGGTATTTAAAATCTCCAGAGATGATCAGGGTAGCCGATTAACGCACATGAAAATTACCGGAGGCAGCTTGGCTGTAAAAACGCTGTTAAGTAACCGCATGCATAATGACATCGCTAAGCAAATCCATACTGGTAATGACACGGATAATGCATGGGAAGAGAAAGTCGATCAGATACGAATTTATTCCGGCACTCGATTTGAGCCGGTTGATAAGGCAGAAGCAGGAACGGTGTGTGCGGTTACCGGATTAAGTAAAACCTTACCTGGAGGCGGTCTTGGTATGGAAGCCGGTTCGGATACACCGATACTGCAACCGGTTCTTAATTATCAGGTATTGCTGCCACCGGAGTACAATGCTTATCAAATGCTATCAAAATTAAGGCAGTTGGAGGAAGAAGACCCGCAGTTGCATATCGTATGGTCTGAGCAGTTAAAAGAGATCCATGTTCAGTTAATGGGTGAAGTACAGATTGAAATATTAAAAAGCATCATCAGTGAACGCTTCGGTGTTCCTGTTGAATTTGGACCCGGAAATATTGTTTATAAGGAAACGATAGCAGAACCCGTGGTAGGTGTAGGGCATTTCGAGCCATTACGGCATTATGCGGAAGTCCATTTACTGTTAGAACCAACCGAACCGGGAAGTGGGCTTACCTTTGACACCATTTGCAGTGAAGATGTCTTAGATCGAAATTGGCAGAGATTAATCCTGACCCACTTGGAGGAGAAAGAACATGTGGGAGTATTGACGGGATCTCCAATTACTGACATGAAGATAACTTTGCTTACCGGACGAGCGCACCAGAAGCATACTGAGGGTGGCGATTTCCGACAGGCAACCTACAGGGCGGTACGGCAAGGGTTAAAGAAAGCAAAGAGCGTACTTCTGGAACCTTACTACAATTTCAAAATGGAAATTCCTTCGGAAGTTGTAGGAAGAGCAATGACGGATATTGGGCGGATGAATGGTGAATTTAATCCACCTGAAATGGAAGGAGAAATGTCCGTTATCATCGGTAGTGCGCCTGTAGCGACCATGCGCGGGTATCATACGGAGCTGGTAGCTTACACAAAGGGCAGAGGAAGATTGTACTGTACTTTGAAAGGATATTATCCTTGCCATAATGCAGAAGAAGTAATCGAGGCAATTGGCTATGACAGTGAGCGAGATCTCGATAATCCAACAGGATCTGTATTTTGCGCCCATGGAGCAGGCTTTGTAGTGGAATGGGATAAGGTCGATGCGTATAAACATTTGGAAAGCGGTTGGACTCCAGTATCCAAAGAACAGGAAGCAACATCGAATTTAGAAAAACCAGCCGGAAACCAGGATTTTAGCAGATCAAATAGGAACTATCGAAGTTTATTAGAGGAAGATAAAGAACTGGAGGAAATATTTGTCCGTACTTTTGGACCAATCAAACGGAAACTCGACTATTCTCAAGGAAGGCTGGGATATGAGAAGAAATCGACCGAGGAAAAGACGTCAATAAAACAGAAAGCGGCTAGAAAAGAGATAGAACCGGTAGAGGAATATTTATTGGTGGATGGTTACAATATTATTTTTGCCTGGGATGAGTTAAATGAACTAGGTAAAGTAAATATGGATTCCGCAAGATATAAACTTATGGATATTCTTTGCAACTACCAGGGGTTTAAGAAATGTAACGTCATTCTTGTATTTGATGCCTATAAAGTAAAAGGCAATATTGGTGAAGTACAGGAATATCATAATATTCATGTCGTTTATACCAAGGAAGCGGAAACGGCGGATCAGTATATTGAAAAAGTTTCTCGTGAGATTTCCAAAAAACATCGGGTAACCGTTGCAACTTCGGATGCTACGGAGCAATTAATCATCTTAGGGCATGGTGCAACAAGACTCTCTGCCAAAGACCTGAAAGAGGATATCCAGCGTATCAGAGATCAGATTCGAAGAGATTACTTGGATAAGCCACAAAATGGCCGTGCCTATTTGGGTGAGCAATTTAATACAGAGATATGGGAATTCTTACAGTGAAAAATCAAGATGAATGGAAAAGCCTATGGTGCCAGTGTGGCATCCATAGGCTTTTCCTACTTTTATTTGTAGTTGCATTGTGCCAATCTACGCTCTATAATACCTATTAGCGCTAATTTTAACGGAATAGGAGCACATATAGATGAAATTTTATTTTGCACCTTTGGAAGGTTTGACCGGATACATATATCGGAATGCATATCATACCTATTTTGGGGAACATATAGATAAATATTTTACCCCGTTTATCGCAGCAAACCAAAGCAAGGGATTTAAAACAAAGGAAATGAACGATATCTTACCGGAAAATAATCAGGGAATTACACTCATTCCTCAGATATTAACCAATAAAGCCGAGGATTTTATCCATACTTCTAAGAAAATAAAGCAATTAGGCTATGATGTGGTTAATCTGAATCTCGGATGCCCTTCAGGTACCGTGGTTGCAAAGCATAGAGGCTCCGGATTCCTTGCCTTAAGAGAGGAACTGGATAAATTTTTGGATGAGATATTTACTGCATCTATAACCCGAATATCTATTAAAACAAGACTGGGAAAGGAGAAACCGGAAGAGTTCTATGAATTAATCGAAATATTTAATAAATATCCAATGGAAGAGTTAATCATTCATCCCCGAACCCAGAAAGACTTCTATAAGAATACGCCGAATTTGACCATGTTCAAAGAAGCATTAACGCTAAGTAAGAACCCTGTTTGCTACAATGGTGATATCTTCTCTGTGGAAGATTTTCATAGAATTACAAGCCGTTTTCCTGATGTGGATACCGTAATGCTTGGCAGAGGAATCATAGGCAATCCGGGACTGATTCACCAAATCAAGCAAGGCGAAAGCTTAGATAAAAATTTACTAAAAAAATTCCATGATCGCATATATGAAGATTACAAAAAAGTTCTGTTCGGGGAACGTACGGTTCTGTTTAAGATGAAGGAAATCTGGTTTTATATGATAGCATTATTTACTGACAATGAAAAATATGCAAAAAGAATTAAAAAAGCCGAAAAATTCCGTGATTATGACGATGTGGTTGAAAGACTATTTAAGGAGCAGGATATTTTGAAAAATTAACTGAATTACGGATAAACTTTGATAGTTTTTCATTTAAAATGAAATGTAGTCCTAGAAAAATAGCAATCTATTTAATATTTCTCCTATGGAAAATTCGTGTCGTTTTAATTTTTGCTAGAAGAAACCGTCAGTATAAAAGTCGAATAGCTACAAATAATAGTTATATCAATTATTATTTAAGAATTCCTTCTTGGATTTTACTTGCTTTTCATCATAACAAAGGAATTGCTTGCCAATGCATTTGTTATAACTTCAAAAGGGGGATTATCATGGATAGGAAACGTGCAAGGGAAATTATATCTTCTTTGGAAATGGCAAATGTAACTTACAACGGAAGACCGGTTTACCTGGAAGAACTGAATCCATCAAGAGACTGCGTTAGTGTCCACTATTTAGATCAACCCCATTACAGTTATGAGGTTCCATTAACTCATCTTGTAGAAACAGCAAAATAATTCATGCAGACAGAGGCTGGGTTGCCTCTGTTTTTTGCTTATCAATACGCAAAGCACTTATTACTTGCTATGATAAGCGTATATAACCTATAATAAAGTATATTGCATATACAAATATCTGAGCAAGTTGTAACCTGGAATAGGAGTTTAGATGAATGAAACGATTTAAAAGGGTATATATCGAGATTACCAATGTATGTAATCTTCAATGTAGTTTCTGTCCGAAAACGAAACGACATATGGCATTTATGAACATGGAAACCTTTCAGAAGATATTGGATCAAATCAAACCATATACGGATTATATTTACTTCCATGTAAAAGGGGAACCATTGCTTCATCCGGAAATCGACAGATTTTTGGATATTAGCCATGAAAAAGGGTTTTATGTGAATATTACTACCAATGGAACATTGATTTCCAAGGTAAAAGAAAAAATCATTGATAAACCTGCTCTTAGACAAATAAGCTTTTCCTTACATAGCTTTGACGGAAATGACAGGTTAGTAAATAAAAAGGAATATATCAGTAATATTCTTTCCTTCCTAAAGGAAGTCAAGGAAAAGCCGATTTTTATATCCTTACGGTTATGGAATTTGGATGAAGATAATCGAGTAAATATTGAGACAAGTAAAAATCGCGAAATACTGGAAATCATGGAAAGGGAATTCAACCTGCCTTTTAAGATTGAGGAAAAAGTAATTCCGGGCAAGGGAGTTAAAATTTCTAATCGCATTTTTATAAATCAGGATTATGAATTCCAATGGCCGGATTTACAGGAAAAAGAAGACGACGGTGTGGGATTTTGCTATGGCCTTAGAACACAAATAGCTATACTTGTTGATGGTACCGTGGTACCTTGCTGCTTGGATGGAGAGGGAGTGATTAATCTTGGAAATATTCATACCTCGCTGTTCTCAGCTATCCTTGCAAGCAATCGGGCAAATAATATAATAGAAGGTTTCACCAGAAAGCAAGCGGTTGAGGAACTTTGCAGAAAATGCGGTTATCGAAAAAGATTTGGAGTCTTAAATTCATAATGGCTTTCATAGATTAGTTACGAGCATAAAATAGGCATTTGGATTTAAGAATGATTTGGAAAAAGGCATATTTTCATAAGATTGTGATTCTCGTAGGATTGTTTGCATTATGCTATCTGTTGGTATCGTTATACTTTACACAGCATTTCTTTTTTCGTACGGTAATCAATGGTGTAAACCTCGGTGGGAAATCCTATGAGAAAGCAGAGAAGTTGATTAAAAACTATCTTGATAATTATGA
>Ga0207747_1001394_pt1 | contig 17439 bp, 16 predicted proteins | sample HigsolmetaGSP11D_FD_184839 | JGI IMG/M metagenome (GOLD analysis project Ga0207747, IMG submission 184839) | High solid enriched microbial communities from the Joint BioEnergy Institute, USA - SP1-1-D (SPAdes) | ecosystem: Engineered > Bioreactor > SSF (Solid state fermentation) > Aerobic >...
AGGAAAAGATATAAAGGATATGCCCTTTGCTTTTGCAAGCCCCGAATGGTCCAATGAAAAAGGGGTTGCGGCAGCGTTAGGTTTCAGGCTCCTTGGCATAAACTCCTACCACTGCGTATATCCGCCGGTACAGGGATCTGAAAATGTAATGAAGTATCTCTTTGAAGATACGAAAGAAACGCTGGGCTCAGTAATGGTGGTAGAATTGGATCCTATTAAGCTTGCAGACAGGATAATAACCGATATTAACAGCAAAAGGAAAGCTCTCATGTGGGACTAATGCGTTTTTCTAAAAAGGAGGAAATGAAATGTTCAAATATATTTTATTTACTCTGACTTTGATTTTAATAGCCTTCTCAGGATGCAGCAGGAAGGAAAATTTTGCCGAAACATCGAAAAATGCAGCTTATACACAGCCAGAGATTAAAACAATAAAAATTGCATATATACCTATTACTCATGCACTTCCCCTTTACATAGAAAATGAACTTGTAAATAAAAATCCGGGCAATTTTAAGCTTGAACTTGTCAGGTTCGGTTCATGGCCTGAACTGGCAGAAGCCTTAAATTCAGGCAAGGTTGACGGAGCTTCCATGCTGATAGAACTGGCAGTAAAAGCAAAGGAGCAGGGAATTGACCTAAAGGCAGTTGCTCTGGGACACAGAGACGGTAATGTGGTGGTAGTATCAAAAGACATAAGCAAAGCGGAAGACTTGAGAGGAAAAAGCTTTGCCATACCCAGCAAGCTTTCCACCCATAATATTCTCTTACATATCATGCTTAAAAACAGCGGCCTGACATACAGTGATGTGAATGTTGTTGAACTGCCGCCTCCTGAAATGCCTGCAGCCTTGGCCGAAGGCAGAATATCCGGATACTCTGTTGCAGAGCCTTTTGGGGCTCAGGCGGTGGCTGCCGGGAAAGGAAAAACATTGTATGAGTCCCATGAGCTTTGGGAAGGTTCCCTTTGCTGCGGACTTGTACTTAGAAATGACTTTATACAAAACAACCCTGACCTTGCGCAAGATTTCATTAAGGAATATGTAAATGCCGGGTTAAAAGCTGAGTTAAAAGATGAGGAAGTCACAGAAATCACCTCAAAGTTTCTTAAAGCAGAAGCTGAGGTTCTTGATTTGTCTCTTCAGTGGATATCATATGAAAATCTGAGACTGGAAGAAGAGGAATATAATGAGCTTGTTAAGTACATGGTGGAGACGGAACAATCCCAAAATCCTCCGAAGTACGGCGAGTTTGTGGACAATTCGTTAATAGACAGGGTGAAATAATAATGAATATGTTAAAAAAGTCAGTAAAAGCTGTTGTAAGTTTATCAGTACTTATACTGATTTGGGAGCTTTCGGTTCTTACAGGAAGATTTGAGAAATCTCTTCTTCCATCGCCTGCAGTAGTGTTTACCGGAATATCGAAAATGATTATGGATGGGACATTATTTGCCCATCTTAAAGTTAGTATTTCCAGGTTTTTAGCAGGATACTTAGCGGCAGCATTGGCTGGGGTGGTTTTAGGTCTGTTGCTTGGATGGAATAAAAAAATATGGTCTTTTATAGATCCTGTAATTCAGGTTTTAAGGCCGATTTCACCTATTGCCTGGTTCCCTTTTATAGTTTTGTGGTTTGGAATAGGAGATGCCCCTGCTGTTGTAATCATATTTATAGCAGCTTTTTATCCGATTCTGCTTTCCACTGTTTCAGGAGTCGCAAATGTTGATGCAATTTATATGAAAGTAGCCGATAATTTCGGAATAAAACAGCCGGGGCTGTTATTTAAAATTGTCTTTCCGTCAGCGTTTCCACATATTGCAAACGGCCTGCATCTGGCTTTAGGGTCAGCCTGGGTGTTTCTTGTGGCAGGTGAAATGGTGGGGGCGCAGTCCGGTTTGGGATTTATGATTATTGACGCAAGAAATTCATTAAGGTCGGATTTGGTGCTGGCCGGAATAATCATTATAGGGGTTTTGGGGCTTTTATTGGATCGCTTAATTAGACTGCTTGAAAACAGAATAAAAATACAATGGGGAGTAATCCCGGAGGAGAGGAATTAGTATGTTTATTTCAATCAGTGATGCGTCCCGGGAATATATTCTAAAAGGCAAAGGAAAGACAACAGCCCTTCATAAAGTAAACCTGGAAATAGAGAAAGGGGAATTTATCTGCCTTTTGGGGCCAAGCGGATGCGGAAAATCAACATTGTTAAATCTCATAGCCGGCTTTGACAGACCTACTTCGGGTCAAGTCAGTATTAACGGAGAAGTTGTTGTAAAACCGTCGGAAGACAGGATTACTATTTTTCAGAATTACGGGCTGCTTCCCTGGAGGAATGTTTTAAGGAATGTCGAATTAGGACTCGAGGCCAAGGAAATTCCTAAGAAAGAAAGAAGGCGTATAGCCGAAGAATATATTGAACTGGTAGGGCTTTCTGCATATAAGCATCATTATCCTGCACAACTTTCAGGGGGAATGCAGCAGAGAGTCGCACTGGCAAGGGCATTGGCAGTAGATCCTGATATACTTCTTATGGATGAGCCGTTTGGTGCCCTCGATGCCATGACCAGGATGAGCATGCAGGATGAGATAGAAAGGCTATGGCAGGAAAAGAAGAAAACCATAATCTTTGTCACCCATGATATTGAAGAGGCGGTTTTTCTTGCCGACAGGATTGTGATTATGACACCGTCTCCAGGCAGAATAAAAAGCATCATTAAAGTGCCGTTGGCAAGAAAAAGGGACAGAACCGGGGTTGATTTTTTAAAAATCAGGGACAGGGTTTTTGCGGAATTTGGACTAAAAGATACTGTTGAATTGGATTACTATTTATAAAGTTTTTTAGTGAGCAATAATTACTTTTTATATATAAATTTTCATATAAAATTGTCTAAAATATAATATGATATCTGTACCTTGTTTTAATTACAGTATTTATTTTTGTAATATTTATTTTGATACATCTGTTATTGAAGTTTTAATTCTCGTACTGAAGTTTTATTCCCCGATGGAAGTTTACAAGTATATCGGGGGATTTTTTATTTATTGGTATGATGAATTAAAACATAAAAATAAGATTTTATTGATGCATGTACACTTAATATCTTAAATAATTTGCATATGGAAGTATATGGATGTATAATTGTAGAGAAATTATATTATAATCTCCGGTAAAATAAGATTAGAATGTTTTATAATTTATGACAGCAATAGATAACAGAAGTTATTTTTTCTCTTTAGCTTATTAAGAATGCACATTCGTATATTTAAGCTCCGTAGAATCTCATTTATATTAAAAAGAATTAATATAATTGGGTGAGATATTTATTCTTTATACAAACATGAAACGGAGGAATGATTGATGTCAAAAGAAAATCAGGATGTCATCAAAAATAAAATTTTTACTTGGATTGAAGAAAAGCTTAAACCGGAATTTTGCACATCAGAAGAATTCATCTATAACGAAATGGAATCACAATCGGATTTTAGCTTACCTGTAATATATCAGGACTTTGATGCCAATAATAAATGGCATTGGAGTGACAGAGGAATGCTCTATGATTACTTATACACAACCAATGGAGAAGGAAAAAAGCTACTTGACTTCGGCCCCGGGGACGGTTGGCCTTCCTTAATTGTTGCTCCGTTTGCAAAAGAAGTAGTAGGAGTAGATTCTTCCGGTAAGCGGGTGGCTATATGCACTGAAAATGCAAAAAGATTGGGAATAAATAATGCAAGTTTTATAAGATATGAAGCCGGTAGTATATTGCCGTTCGAAGATAACAGTTTTGACGGAATTTTAGCTGCATCCAGCATAGAGCAGACTCCGGACCCGAAGGCTACATTATATGAGTTACATAGAATATTAAAACCGGGCGGAAAAATCAGGATTTCTTACGAAGCATTAAGCAATTATAAGGACGGATATGAAAATGATATCTGGATAGTAGGATTGCCGGAAAACAGATGTAAATTAATTCTTTTTGACAGGAATATAGAAAATGAGTTTGCCCTGCAATATGGATTAACAATTGCCATGGCAGAAAAAGATTTAAAAACAAGATTGGTAAGCAACAAATCAAACTGTGAAAAAGATGCAAATGTCAGATTTGAACAGGTATCTGTATCATTTTTGGAAAGTATAAAAGAACTTATAATTAAAGCCCAGGTATGCAAAACCATTCATCCTTCAGGAAAAACATGGGCATCATGGTTAAAAGAAGTTGGATTTAAAAAAGTATTACCGACATATAGCGGAGGGATGGCTGCTTACGAACTGTTTGATTTATATTCAGAAGATGACAGGCCATCAGATCTGAAAGCGGTAGATGAAGCGGTAAAAAAGGTTGTAAAGATAGTGACAGAATTAGAAGCACCAATTGATCTTGATCCTATGATAACTGCTATTAAATAAATCAGTAAAAATATACTATGAATAAGTTGACCGAAATTGATGAAGATTTTGAAGTGACATTTATTATGCCGACAGACCGGTAAAGGAATGAGAGAAATTCATTTTACTACAAATGATAAAGGCGATATGTAATCTATAGAATGGGAGTAAACAGTTTAGTTCCGCAATTTTGGTCGAGTGATTTACATTCTTTTTTGCTATATTGGATATCGGAGGTGGATAATGGAATTTTCGGAGAAGGTTAAGGCTGTGAGCAATATGCAAAAATACATCATAGAGCATTTGGATGAAAATATTACACTGGATGAAATAGCAAACGTAGCAGGTTACAGTAAATATCATGCATTGCGGATTTTCAAAGAAATGACCGGCCGGACGCTCTATGAAACCATCCGTGCTCTTAAGCTTACAAAAGCGGCGCAGACTTTGATATTTAATAATGAAAAAGTCGTAGATGTGGCAATGAGCAACGGCTTTGATTCCCATGACGAATTTACAAGGGCATTTTACCGGCAGTTTGGGATTACCCCGCAAAAGTACCGCAAGGAAACCCCTCCGATAAACTGGTTTGTCCACTATCCGATAGAAGATTATTATATACTTAAAGAAGGTGGTAAGAAGATGCCTATGCTGAACGAAAAAGTATCAAGGACTGTTACAGTTTCGGTAGTGGAAAGACCGGCAAGAAAGCTTATTTATCTGCGTCACAATGGTACCGACTATTTCTCAGGATGCGAGGAGGTCGGTTGTGACTGGGAAGGATTTTACAACAGCATTCCCGAAAAGTTTGATACCGCGGCCGGAGGACGTTTGCCAAAATTTTTGATTTTACCGGATACAAACGGCATGGCATTTTTCGTTGAGGTTCCCCTGGATTACTCTAAGCCTGTTCCCAAAGAATATGAAATAGCGGATCTACCACCCTGCACATATTTGTATTTTAACGGTATGCCGTTTGAAGATCCGAATGATTTTTCTATCGCAATCGGTATTTTGAATGAGGCCATTGAAAATTACCCTTTTGAAAAGTTCGGATGGGAGATTTCTGATGAAGGCCCATATTTGGGTATGGGAGCGAAACCGGAAACAGGAGCACGGGCAGCCGTCCCGGTAAGAAAAATTACAAAAAATTAAGAAAGAAGAAAGGTTGCTAAATATGGAAAAACTTTTAAACTTAAAAAATACTTTAATAGATGAGTTTAATTCGCTTGGAATAGAAGGCTTGCATTTAACTGACTTAAATTTACTTGATGGTTCATATATTAATTTGGAATATATGCTTCCTAACGGGCAAAAGGTGAAACTCCTGGAAGATGATAAGACGTATTTAGGAAATCAGATAGAAATTGAGGGCAAAGAACGCTGCTATGGAGTGGCAGCAGATGAAAAATATCTGCTTGTCTGCGAATATGGATGTAACGGTTCAGATCCGGAGATAGTTATTTATAAAAGAAGATAAAAAAATCCTGAAAATATAGTGATATGATCTGATTAACCCTCGATGTTCTTGTAAAAGAGCATTTGGGGGTTTTAGTTAGGGATTGAAAGTAAAAAATTAAATGTGGTAAAATTAACATAACTGTTCATGGGAATTTTGCTAAAAAGGCATTTTATTTAATAAGTTCAAATTGCTGCTGTACTTCATTTTCTGAGTCTTACTACAGCTGAAAATTTTATCCAAAAGATAAGATTATTGGTTGAGAGGAAACGCAAAAGATGAAAAAATTACTGAAGTATATTTGGTATGGTATTTTTATTTTAGTACAGTGTACTTGGGGGATTTGTCAGACACTGGTCGGATTGGTTTTCTTCCTGATTAACATAAAAAAACCGCACACCTTCTTTAGAGGATGTATTAATACAAAATGGAACTCATATAGCGGACTTAGCCTTGGGTTATTTGTTTTTACACCTGATGAAAACTGTGTAAATTTACTGAAATACGCTAATGATTCTAAAGAAGAACTTGCAATACGAAGTAAAATGATATTGGTGCATGAGTACGGACATTCTATCCAATCTTTTGTTTTAGGGCCACTTTTTATAATTCCAGGAATATGCTCTATATGCTGGGGAAGAATGAAACGCTATGAAGAGCTTCGGAAAAAATATAAAGTGCCGTACAGTTTCTTTTGGGTAGAACATTGGGCAAATTCTTGGGGTGAGAAGATAACCAAACTTCCTTCAATTGGGCAGATTGATTAAAATATATACATAAATTTGATCTATGCGCAAAACATGAAAAAGGTTCCTTTAACAGAGGCAAATAAGATAACTATGTAAAGAAAATAACCCTGCAAGATTAAAACACAAGGTAAAGCAATCTAAAATAATAAAGTTGGGGGAAATGCGCATATGTCCATTATGGATATTCAGCTAAATTTTGAGGAAAAAGGTACAGGCTTTCCTATGATTTTACTCCATGGAAACGGAGAAAATCTCGAGTACTTCAGAAATCAAATTGAATACTTCAGCAGGTTTTATCGGGTAATAGCCATTGATACGAGAGGACATGGGAAGTCGCCACGGGGAGAAAAGCCATTTACAATTACCCAGTTTGCTGAAGATTTATATGATTTTATGGTGTTATGGGATATTCAAAAAGCGATTATTTTGGGATTTTCAGACGGTGGTAATATTGCTTTGAATTTCGCATTGAAGCATTTGGATATGGTTGAAAAATTAATCCTTAACGGTGCGAATCTGACGCCTGAGGGTGTAAAACGTTATGTGCAAATTCCGATTGAAATAGGATATAAAATTGCATCAGTTTTTGCCAAAAGATCAATTAATGCAAAGAAAAATGCTGAAATGCTTGGGCTTATGGTTAACGAACCCAATATCAAACCTGAAGAACTTACAAAGGTGAATGTCCCTACATTGGTTATTGCAGGCTCAAAAGATATGATTAAAACCTCTCATACAAAACTGATTTATGAAAGCCTGCCCAATGCCCGTCTTGAAATTTTAGAAGGAGATCATTTTATAGCAAATAAAAGGGCAGAAGAGTTTAACAGAGTGGTCCATGATTTTTTAAATAGCAATTTTTAATCATTACATATAAAGCTTGTTTTTCCCTGATATTGACAGGCGTTTCGATCTGTTATGAAATAAGATTAAATTAACACTTATATTTTTTGTCCTAACGAAAAGAGAATTTTATTATTAAGGTAATGTCCCGGCTCATGGAGCCGGGATTTTTAATTGTGCAGATAATACTTAATATACGAAAGGGATATATCTTTTAGTTCTTTTTTTATATTCTGTGTACTTTACACCATGCACTAAGCTAAGATAATCTTCTTCACAACGCACCTGAATTTCAAGAAACAGAAAAAATGTTAAGTTCAGAAGAAATACAGCCCAGGTCGGCCAGATGAACCAAACACCTATATTTAATAAAAACAACCCTAAATAAGTTGGATTTCTTATGTATTTATACAAACCGGTAGTAATTAATTCTGTTTTTATTTTTTCGTCAATTCCAACCCTCCATGAACTGCCCATTTTTATCTGGGCGTACAAACATAATGATAAACCGATTAAACCGGTTAAAAAACCGATTATGTCAACAAGTGTGGCACTAATAGCTTCAATTCCGGTAAACATTGAACCTATTTTTATCTGTGCCGCATGTAAAATTATAATAATAAGTGCGTATACAGTTAAAGCATTCGCTATATGGCTCATATATATCTGAACATTTGATGATGATTTTGCCATAACATTTGGATCAATACCGGTATTTTTTCTTAGGGTTAACTGTTTAATTCTCCATAATCCTAAATAAATAAGGAATAATGTGATTACAAAAATGGTTTCTAAGATTTTCATAATATAACCTCCTGTAAAAAGTTTTGATATCAGATTATTTTACTTTTTTTACATAGAGATATATTGAAAGTTTATTGCTTTCTAAATAATATCAACTAACACCTCTTTCTTTATATGAATATATGAACATATAATCATATATTTACCCTTATTTTATAGCTAAATTATTAAATTGTCAATAGTCATATGAACGAATATTCATATGTATTTATTTGAAAGAATTAAGCATGAAGATGTTAATAATATCTGCTTACTTGAAAGTAATTTATATAATGTTTATAATCTTATGTAAAGCCTGTATATTTATGGTTATAAGTTTAATAAGACAGGGTATTGGGCTAGTTAAGCCATCCTTATAATAGAAAGTGGGGAGTATTATGCAATACAGATTAGCAACCAAATCAGATTTAGATGAAATATGCATCTTGATTGAAAAAGCCATTGATCGTATGGAACAACAGGGTATATACCAGTGGGACGAAATTTATCCCACCAGAAAAGATTTTTTGGAGGATATCAATAAGAATACATTATATGTAGCTGTTGAAGATAGCAGGATAGCAGCAATTTATGTTATTAATCAGGAATGTAATGAAGAATATAATGAATGCCAATGGAACAATCCGGATGAAAGTGCGTGTATTATTCACAGATTATGTGTTTTACCGGATTTTCAGAATAAAGGTATAGGTTCTAAGGTGCTTACACATATAGAAGAGCAAATTAAAAACATGGGGTTTTCATCAGTCAGATTAGATGTATTTTCAGAAAATCCGTATGCTATCAGGCTATACGAGAAAAATGGTTATGAAAAGCGCGGATATGCAGACTGGCGGAAAGGACGTTTTTTCCTGATGGAAAAAACACTTAATTAGTTTAGAATACGGGGAAAAGTTAAAGATGACAACAGATACTGTAAAAAATAATATTTGGAACAGGGATGTAATAAAATATATAGCTATGTTCACTATGCTTCTTAATCATATTTCAAATGTTTTTTTGAAAAGGGGAACTTTTTTGTCGGAATTTTTGCTGGATATAGGGTATTTTACTGCCATTACTATGTGCTATTTTCTTGTTGAAGGTTATCAATACACCAGGTCCAAGAAAAAGTATGCTTTAAGATTGGCTGCCTTTGCCATAATTTCGCAAGTACCGTTTAACTTAGCTTTTACAAATGATGGGATTATAAGATTTACAGGTATGAATATGTTGTTTTCACTGCTGATATGCTTTTTAATTCTTATTTGCCTTGAAAAAATAAGAAGAAAGTTTTTAAGAATTCTTGCAATTGTAGGATTAATAGCCCTGTCTTTGATTAGCGATTGGCCATTGTTTGCTCCGGTTTTTACTTTATTGTTTGTCTGGGCAAAAGATTCGAAAAGACGGATGAAGATTACATATTTTATTTCATGTATTTTGTTCGGCCTGTTTTATTATACAAACGGATTAATAATTTTTCCGAAAGAGAAGAGTTTTATTATTTCATTAGGTGCCATGGCAGGAATAGCTCTCTCAGGTATTGTAATCACTTATCTGTATAACGGTAAAAGAATAGAAAAGGGACGAAATTTTTCTAAATGGTTCTTTTATATTTTTTATCCGCTGCATCTTCTGATTTTAGGTTTAATTAGAATATGGACCAGTTAGGTTAAAAGGAATAATAGAAGATTTTTAATAAATATTCCAGCCTTAAGGTATTGGAAATAAACAAACTATACTTTAATAAAATTAAAAAGTATTTGAAAAAATATCTACACCACCGAATATTTTATTATCTAATTTCATCAATATTTTTATAATATGTATTTTTAAAAACACTTATAAAGCACAAGTATATGAAAAATAGTCTTTTCTTGATGTATAATTTATAAAATAATATTATTCTTTTTATATAAAAATTTGCTTTAAAATGGTATAATAATGTATATTATAATTGTTGTCTTATGTCTAAAGCAATATAATTTCTTATATTAAGTAATGATAATGTTGAATAAAATAATTACATAATTTAATTATAAGGCGAGGAAATTATGGCTATTTCACTTTTCTCTTTTTTTTCGGGAGCAGGATTATTGGATCTTGGTTTTGAATATAGCAATCTAGATTTTAATATTGTATTTGTAAACGAATATAATGCATCTTTTTTAAATGCATATATATACTCTCGGCTACATCATAATATGAAAAGACCAATATATGGATATCATTGTGGTGATATAAATGAATTATTAGTACCAATTAATTCAAAAGTTTTGCAAAAATATATACAAGAGCAGCGAGCTTTAAAAAATATTGTCGGATTTATAGGAGGCCCCCCATGCCCTGATTTTTCTGTTGGCGGTAAAAATCTTGGAAAATATGGAGAAAATGGTATATTGGCACAGCGCTTTGTTGAATTAATTATTGCACAACAACCTAATTTTTTTCTATTTGAAAATGTCAGAGGTTTAGTAAAAACAGCTAAACATTTAGAGTATTACAATGAGTTGAAGCAAGCTTTATTAAATGCAGGGTATATAATATCAGATACTATTTTAAACTCATTAAGTTTTGGGGTTCCACAGGATAGAGATAGAGTATTTATGATTGGTGTCTTAAAAAATAATTTTATAAAAAGAATACCTTTACTTGATAGTGATACACTTGATTTCCCTTGGTTAAAATTTGCTGTGTTTGATTCTGATGTTATTAAAAAATTACCATGGCCGTCAATACAGCCCTATAAGGAGAACAGCAAGCGTATTTTTCGATATCCGGTTCCTAAAGAACTTACAGTTGAATATTGGTTTAAAAAAAATAAAGTTTATAAGCATCCAAATAGTAAAGATGTCTTTCAGGTAAAGTCAGGTAGAGCAAAAATGATGCAAATTCCTGAAGGAGATACAAGCAGAAAATCATATAAAAGATTACATCGATGGAGATATTCTCCGACTGCTGCATATGGAAATAATGAGGTTCATCTTCATCCATATAAAACAAGGAGATTAAGTGTTGCAGAAGCAATGGCGATTCAATCTTTACCTGAATGGTTTTGTTTACCAGAAAATATGTCCTTAACACATAAATTTAAAGTGATTGGAAACGGTGTACCATATCTTATGTCTTTAGGAATAGCAAAGTCTATTAATGAGTTTATAAATACATATTTAAGGGGTGGATCATAGAATGGAAAAAAAAAGAATAACAATTGATACGAGAATAATACAACATCTTGGAAAAGATCTTATTACATCACCAGATGTAGCAATTATAGAACTTATAAAAAATTCTATTGATGCAAAAGCAGATATAGTAAATTTACATTTATTTGATTGTTTTGGTAATAATTTAAAATCTAATAATTTTATTACAACCATTCCTCAAGAGTTATTTAGTTTTATACCAGATAATTTAATGAAATCATCTGTTTTAATTGTTGAGGATAATGGAATTGGAATGTCTGTTGACCAATTAGAAAATGGTTTTCTTAAAATAGGAACAGATATAAAATCAAAAAAAACAGATGATAATAATATAGTTCTAGGTGAAAAGGGAATAGGTAGATTGGCAGCACAACGTCTTGGGAGTAAACTGATAATTGAAACTTCATCATATAATGAAGATTTTATATCGTTGACATATTTAGATTGGGATGAAATTATAAAAGGGGAAAATAGTGTTCCGTATTCTCAGATAAAAAAAGATTCTAAAAGCTATACAAGATTATGGATATTTAATGTCAATCTAGAAGAGTTATTAGAATACCCAGTTCAATTAAGTTTTGATTTTGTAGATACGAAAATAGATGTAAATAGAGATTTAAAATCATCTTTAAATTTTTTTATTTCACCGTTTAATACTTCGAAATCTAAAATATCAATAAATGTATTTTTTAATAATAGCCTTTTAGATACTTGTTTTCCAATTGAAATGTTAGAATTTTCTGAGAGTAATCATTATTTTTACTTTAATTGTAATCATAATATTTCGCTGAGGTATGGACTAAAATTACAACCTTGGTTTATTGAACGTATTCATCATTCTTTAGCAAAAGCTGATTTTGCAAAATTAAAAAAACCTCACAAGTATTATAAAGAATTATTAGAAGAAAATATGGAAAGAATTAACCAAGCACTAACATTTACTATAAGTTATGATGAATTATGCGAACGAATAATATCATTCTATAAAGATACCTATCAAAATTTAATTAATAAAACAAATAAGGAAGTTATTGAAAAATATTTTTATAAACAAGCAGAAACGATGATAGGCAGGCTATGTGAGATTGCACCTATATACGGAGAAATTTATAGTTTTAAGCAAAACTATCAAATTGGACAAGATATAATTATAGAATCTGTTAAGCAAAGCACTGATAATCAAAAAATTCAAGATGTAAATTTAAAAAAATTAAAGCAATTTTTAGAAAATTATAATGGAATTAAGTTATATAGAGGAATTTATCGAATAGGTTATTTAGGAAATAAGGAAAGTGATTGGATTAAATTACAGCAATACCGAACGAAAGGGCAGCAATTTTTTAGATTTGATTTAGGGAACACAGTTGGATATGTATCACTTAACGATCCTCATCAAGAAAAAATTAATGAAATTAGTTCACGTTTAGATATCAGTCTAAACAAAGTTTCAGAATCTTTTAAGAATTTAGTTCTTATAATTTTTAATATATTGTTTTATGAATTGAATCAAAAGGCATATGGAATAGTAAAAGTAATATTAGAAGAAAAAGGATTGTTAGCTGAACCCCTAAAAAAACGTGTAATTAAAAATGTAAATTCTGTAAAACAGATAATAAGCAAAAATAAAAAATTAATTAAATCTATTCAAGAAGTAAAGCAAACATTGGACAAAAATGTAGTCATTGAAGGGGCCTCTGCAATTATACCTAAAACAACATATGAATATATGTCAAAGGTTATTGTAGATATAGATGAGCAAATTAAGCAAAATCAAGATGCATACTATGAAGCTGCAAATTTGTTAACAGAAGCTGATAAGCAATTGAAAGCTATTGAAGTAGAATCATTCAATAATTATAAACTTATGGCAAATGGTCTAATAACAGAAACAATAACTCATGAATTGCATTCGATAAGTACAACAAATAATGATTTCAAAGTTGATTTACATTTCGAATATTTGAAAAATCATTTTTTAGCTAATAAAGAAGTAAAAATTTATAACGAGCATGTATATCCGATAAAAAATAGTTATAATGTTATTTCGAGTAAAATTAATCGAGTAGGTGATATGTATTTATTTCTAGAAAAAACGTTCATAAAAAAAGGAACATATGATGAATTTGTCGAGCAAAATATTTATAATATTGCAAATGAAGTTTTTGATAATTTAAAGAAAGCATCAAAAATAAGAAATATAGATTTGAAATGTAATGACCAAAATTTAAGTTGGTTTGTCCCCAAAGGAGTATTAGTTCATGTTTTTTATAATCTATTTAGCAACTCAATATACTGGATTGACATACGTCGTAAAAGAGCTGAAAAAGATTCAAATTATGCATATAAAGAAAATGATCACATTGAAATTGAAATACTTGGTAGTAATGAATTAATTGTTTCAGACACAGGCACTGGGGTTTCACCTCATATGCAAGATATACTTTTTGAACCTCTTCAATCTGGTAAACCAGAAGGACGTGGTATGGGTTTATATATTATAAAGAAATTAATGAACTCTTTTGATGGGGATATTATTTTGCTACAAGATATAAATAAATATGGTAATCGTTATAAATTTTTACTTACAAGAGAGAAGGAGGATTCATAATGGAGCGAATTAATTATAAGGTTTTTTTTAAGAGTATTAACTGCGCCATGATAATTTTTCTAGAAGATGATTTTTCTCTCAATCTTTCAGATATTAATAAATCTAAACTTCTTTATTCAATTACTAGAATGGATGTAGAAAGTAAAGAAAGATTTTTTGCTGAACTTCAAAAAGAGAATAGCAGCTTTGCTTCATCTATAAAAAAATATACTGAATTTATGGAGCAATTGTTTCCACTTATAAATTGGGATAATGTAATAAAATATGACATTGATTCTGCTATGGGATTGATAAAGGAAATACAACCTAATCAATATAATCAACTCATTGATCTATATAACGATATTAAACTGCCAGATATAAATTCCATTGAAAAGTTATTATTAAAGTATGGTCTATGCATAAATATTCCGTCATGTTATCAAGAAATATTTGATGAGTATATACTAACTGAAAATAGATGGAAACCAGTTAGAATTTATGCAAACTATGATTCTGAAAGCAAGAATTCATTTTTAAATGATTTAAAAGAGTTTTACAACCCTACATTAGCCGAATGTGCATGTTTGTGTTGTATAATTGATAATGAGCTTTCAAGTGAAAAAATGGCAAACGATATTATTAATGATATTAAAGATTTTAATTCTGATAAAAGAAATAGTATTATTGGTGCTATAGTTACTTCACACGAAAAAATTGAAAATATAGATGAGTATGTTTTTCTTGAATATGTTAATAAGAATTTGGTAAATAACCATTTACAGTCAGCATTGTTAAAAAGTACATATAATTATGCACTAAGTAAATTAAGAGATGAGTTTATAAAAGGTATAAATTTGTCTTTTTCAAAAGCAACTATTAATAGAAATATAGCTTTTTATCTTTCGCATATGGCTGTATATGAAGGAATTGCAAATTATCAAATAATAAATACATGGATAAAAACACTTTGTGATTATGAGTTAACTAAAAGTCAAGTTCTTTTATATATTGTGAGATTAACAAATCTTATAAATCAGATTGAAGTAGAAGATAGTCTAATTTCTGAGGATTTAAATATGCTTAATACATTTGAAGCATTTGATTATAATGTAAACAAGTTTTATCAGCCACCTGCAGCAGGTGATGTTTTTATCTTTAAAGATGAAAATGAAAATGGAAAGGAAAAGGTCTATATTCTTGTTGGACAAGATTGTGATCTAATGATGAGCAAAACTAGAAATAGAAAAGATACTATTTTAGAGTTAGTAGAAGCAGAAATCCAACCACAGACAGAAGTATTTAAAATGGAAAGTAATCTTAGTTATTTAATGATTAATAATTTTAGAAAAAGTCCAGAAGATACACCATGTTGCTTAAAAATAAATTATACGAAAAGAGTTTGTGTAGAAAATGAGCTTTTAAATTTATGTACATATGATTCTAATGGAAACTGTTGCATTGATTTAGATAAGGAATTATCTGAAGAGCAAATTGAGATTATGAATCCATATCTTATTGATCGGTATTCTATAATAAAGAAATATTTTTGTGCTTTAAAAAGATTAAAAGATCAAGCAGCAGGAGATTTAGGTATTATTCTAAGTGATGAATATTCTCCTAGACTTATACAAATAAATAATTATAATGTAACTGAAAATAAAATATCATATCCATTACGAAGAATATGTAGAATGACAGAAACCTATGTTCATTATTTATACAAGCTATATTTGGAATATAGAGGACGGCTACCTTATAACTCTATTAATTTGACTAGATGTCAAACTCTTGATATATCGATTGTAGACTCTGAAATATCTGGTTATATTACTGTTCATGTAATTTTCTCCGGAGATAGAAATATAAATATAAAGAAACCTGAGAAATTACCATGGGAAATATCAAAAGCTGAAATAAAAAGAATTCTTTTAAAATTTGGTATTGTGGCGTCTCCAATTATTAAAAATGAATATATTTCGTTAGAAGATAAAGAAACTAATATAGTTCTAGATAATGGAAAAGTTATGAGTGTTAATCGAATTAGAAAACGAGGAGTAAAACTTGAGATTAAAGAAAAAATTTAACAACCTATGCGGTCATGTATTAAAACCAGGAAAGCATATATTGGTAACCTTATTATCTATAATTAATTATGAGTTAAAATAATGTGCAAAAAGGTATAAAAATGAAAATAGACCGTCTTATCGGAATTATTACCGTTTTACAGCAGAACAAGAAAGTTACAGCCCCGTATCTTGCCAAAAAATTTGAGGTGTCACGAAGGACTATAAATCGTGATATTGAGGATATTTGCCGGGCAGGCATTCCTATAGTTACGACGCAAGGCAAGGGCGGGGGTATTTCTATAATGGAAGGCTTCAACCTTGATACCAAAGTTTTTACAACCGAAGAATTGCAGGCGATTTTTACTGGACTTAAATCTATTGACAGTATTTCCCGGACTTCATATGCAGATAAGCTTAAAAGCAAGTTTTCAGGCAAGGATTCGGTAATCCCTGTTTCTGATAATATTATAATTGACTTATCTACATATTACAAAGACAGCCTTGCGGAAAAGATTGAGTTGTTAAAAAAGGCCATAAACCAAAAACGGCTTGTAAGTTTCCGTTATTATTACAGCAAAGGAGAAGCGGACAAGCTGATAGAACCGTATTTAATTATGTTTAAATGGTCGAGCTGGTATTTATTCGGTTATTGCACCGAACGGCAGGATTTCCGCATGTACAAGCTTAACCGCCTTTGGAATTTACTTATTACCGAAACAGAGTATGTTTCCCGAACAATCCCGGAGCATATATCTGATTTTGACGGCCATTTTCCCGACGATTATGAAATAACGGCTGTTTTTGACAGCAGCGAGAAATTCCGCCTTATTGAAGAATATGGAGTAGGCTGTTATACAGAAACAGAGGAAGGACACCTTATATTTAAGCGCGGATTTACCAACAGAGATGTTTTAATAAGCTGGCTGCTTAGTTTTGGCGATAAAGTTGAGGTTATAGAACCGGCAGAGGTAAGGAAGCAAATAAAAAAAATTGCTGAAAATTTAATTGAAAAATATAAATAAACATGACATACAGGTGTCGTGTTTTGAGTGGTATTATAGATATGCAGAAATAAAAACGGAACCGACGCAATCCTTATGGGTGCTGGTTCCGTTAAGATATGTGAATAAAAGATTTCTTACCAAAAAAGATGAAAGGAACAGGTGCAATGAAAAAAGAGTTTTCCGTAATGCCTGAAACATTTACCGAGGCATATCCCGGAGAATTTACCGGATTTTCGTGGATGGATTTTATTACTGCCATTCCTTCACCTCTGTTTGTTGTAACCACATACAAATCAAACGGCAAAGAAAATGCCTGTTTACAGTCCTGGTCTACTTTTGTTGGT